>Ga0233427_10005263_pt1 | contig 10358 bp, 13 predicted proteins | sample SI_118_April2016_5_FD_179885 | JGI IMG/M metagenome (GOLD analysis project Ga0233427, IMG submission 179885) | Seawater microbial communities from Saanich Inlet, British Columbia, Canada - SI_118_April2016_100_MG | ecosystem: Environmental > Aquatic > Marine > Inlet | place: Canada: British...
TCGCCCTTTTATTATTAATTAATATTTTAAATAGTATAAGAACTAAAATTATAATAAAACCAAAAAATGTTTAAAACTCTTTACAAAAAATGTTTAGACTTGGCTTCTCATAAAAGTTCAAAATTTTTCTTAGGTGTTGTCTCATTTATAGAAAGTTCTTTTTTTCCAATACCTCCTGATGTGATGATTATTCCTATGGTTATTGCTAAAAAGGAAAATTTCTTAAAAATTTTTTTTATAGCTTCAATATTTTCAGTCATGGGAGGTATTTTTGGCTATATGTTAGGTGCTATCTTTTTAGATACAGCGATGAATATAATTGAATTTTATGGATATGAAAAAAAAGTTATAAGTATAAAAAATAATTTATCTCAAGGTGAGGGCTTTCTTGCTTGGTTAAGTATCCTTTTTTTAGCTGGTTTTACTCCTTTGCCATATAAAGCATTCACTATCGCAAGTGGATTGATTGGTTTTAATTTATTAGTCTTTGTAATAGTAAGTTTTATTTCAAGAAGCTTAAGATTTTTTATTATCTCATATCTATCATATAAATTTGGTGATTTGTTTTCAGAATTTATGAATAAACATGGATCAAAATGGTTTACTATTTTGGGCTTATTGATAATTTTAGTTCTTTTTATCATACTTTTAATTTTAAAATTTAATGATTAATCTATATAAAAAAAAATTTCTTACACTTACGTTTTTAATAAGCTTATTTGCATTGATTTCTGCTTACTTCATCGAATATATTTTAGGTCATCAACCATGTAATCTATGTTTAATTGAAAGAATACCTTACATGATAGCTCTAATTCTAATCATAATTAACTATAATTTTAATCATTTAGAAAAATATCTAATACTTTTATTAGTTGTTGTTTTTTTGGCAGGTACAACAATATCTTTGTATCATTTAGGAATTGAGCAGGGTTTTATTACAGAGTCCCTTGTATGTGATGTAAAAAATAGTTCAAAAATCTTATCTAAAGAGAAAATATTGCAGCAACTGCAACAGAAAATTGTTAGCTGCAAAGATGTAACATTTAAAATTTTTGGATTATCGCTTACAACATTTAATATAATAATATCTTTATTATTAACAGTAGTTTTTGCTAAGATATATTTAGGTTATGAAAAAAACAAATAAAACAAAGGTTGAAGAATTTATAAGAGTTGATCATGCAGGTGAGCGTGGTGCTATAAAAATATATGAAGGTCAACTTCTAGCTCTTAATACTTTTGTAAAAGATGATCATTTAAAAAAAACAGTTGAAGAAATGAAAGAGCATGAAAAAGAACATTGTGACTATTTTGAAAATGAAATAAAAAAAAGAAATATTAGTCCAACTAGACTATTACCTCTTTGGGATTTAATGGGTGTAGGTTTGGGTTTTGGTTCAACTATATTGGGCAAAAAAGCAGCAATGCTTTGTACTGCTTCTGTTGAAGAAGTAATAGATAAGCATTATTTAGATCAAATTAAGCAACTTGGTGACGATGAAAAAAACCTAAAAAAAAAAATAATAAAATTTAGAGAAGATGAGTTAAATCATAAAGATATTGCCTATGAAAAAGGGGCAACTAAAAAAGGTGTTTATTCAATATTAGATAAAGTGATTAAGACAGGCTCAAAAATTGCAATAAATATTTCTGAAAAAATTTAAGACTCTAACTCCACATCCCAATATAGATAATCCATCCAACTTTTATGTAAAAAGTTAGGAGGAAAGTTTTTACCATTTTTGTGTAAATCTTCTGTTGATGGTCGATATGGACTTTGATTTAATTGCATATCTGAGTGTTTTAATAATTTTCCACCCTTCTTAACATTACATGAAGAACATGCAGTAACAACATTATCCCAATTGGTTATACCCCCCTTAGATCTGGGCAGAAGATGATCAAAAGTAAGCTCTTCACTACTTCCACAGTATTGACAAGAAAATTTATCTCTCAAAAAAACATTAAACCTTGTAAAGCTTGGTTTTGTTTTCGGCACAATATAATCTTTTAAAGCAATAACACTGGGTAATTGCATGCTAAATGAAGGGCTTCTTATCATTCTATCATAATTACTAACAATAATAACTCTATCAAGAAAAACTGACTTAACAGTGTCTTGCCAAGACCATAAAGATAAAGGATAGTAGCTTAAAGGTCTATAGTCAGCATTAAGAACTAATGCTGGGCATTTTTGCAATGAAACATTTTGCTCAAAAAAATCATTCATAAACTAATGTTAACTCAGTTAAAGAATTTTTTCAATAATAAGAGATGTTATATCTTTTTTAAAATATAATTAAGTGCTGTACTTGAGGCTTTCAGAGGAATATGATGATCACAATCTTTAATTAATAATGTCTGAACCTCAACATTATTTCTAATTAAAAAATCTTTTGCTTCTAATAAATGTATTGAAGGCACAACCTGGTCAACATCGCCATGTATTAATAAGGTATCTGTTAAATTATTTATTCTTTTTTTTAAATTATAATGATCAATAATTTTTCCTGAAAAACCTACTATACATAAAAATTTTTCATCAGAAGTAAGACCAACGTTTAACGACATCATACATCCCTGGCTAAATCCAGATAAGCAAATTTGATTATGCGTTAAATTAAATTCTTTTTTTATTTCTTCAATGAACTGTTTAATCTTATTTTCAGCTATGATTGATTGATCTAATATATACCTAGGATCTTCCTTGCTTAAATCAAACCATTGATAACCTGTAGGGTTTACAACACATGCCTCATGTCCATTTGGACATATAAACACAGTATTGGGCATGTGTCTCTTCCAGTTTAAAGAAAGCATGCTTATATCTTTTCCATTTCCTCCATATCCATGGAGTAAAATTACTGCATTTTTTATCTCAAGCCCATTTTCTGGTTCAATTATTATTGAGTCTAGGCAAAATGTCATAGTTAACTTATTATGTTTTTTATTTTAAAAAACACTCTACAATATTTAAATGATTTCAGGAATATTTGTTAAAATCTTATCAATAGTATTTTTGATACTGGTTGCTGTAGTACTAGTTCTGGGAATTGGAACTCTTTTTAAAGGTGGGGAAACTAGCAAAAAATATTCAAATAAATTAATGCAAATGAGAGTTCTTCTTCAATTTATTGCTATACTAGCCCTTGTAGGCTTTGCATACTTTTTTAAAAATTAATTATACGTCTTTAACCAATTAATAAATTTTTTATCATCAAAATCAATCGAACCAATAATTCTTGCAAATTCTTGACCATTTTTGTCAATTAAAATTGATGTTGGGACACCACGCAAAGAAAATTTTTTAGCAAGTGTTATTGGTGGATCAAAATATGGTTTAAAATTTTTTATATTAAGATCTTCAAAAAACTTCTTAACTTCCATTTTTTTTTCTTTTCCAATATTTATTGCAAAAATTTTTAAGTTAGTTAATTTTGAATTAGCCTGAAGCCTATCTAACGATGGCATCTCTTCTTTGCATGGTTCGCACCAGGTTGCCCAAAAATTTAATAAGATTAAATCTCCATCAAAATTTTTTATGTTAATTTTATTATCTTTTTTGTCCAAAAAAATAACATTATCATGTGTTTTGGGGTATTTATGTATAACTATATTTTTTATTTCGGATACATCATTAGCAAAGACATTTGTAATTAAAAAAGTAAATAATATTAAAAATCTCATGCTAAATAGGTATAATTAAATATCATGTCAAAAAATAAAAACAACCAAGCAATATGGAACACACGTATTAAAACGAATGCTTCTACTTTGTTTCAGAAAGTGGGTAATTCGATTGAAATAGATAAACGTCTTTACAAGGAGGATATCCGTGGATCTATTGTTCATGTGGAGATGTTATTTAAACAAAAAATAATTTCTTTTAAAATTAAAAATAAAATAATTTACGGTCTAAGCAAAATCGAAAAAGAAATATCTAATAAAAAGTTTGAATTTAATAAAAAATATGAAGACATTCATATGAATATTGAAAAAAGACTTTTTCAAATAATTGGTGAAGAAGCTGGTTATGTTCACACAGCTAGATCAAGAAATGATCAAGTGATTACAGATTTTAAGATTTGGATGAGATCAGCCACAAAAGAGATTAATATTTTAATAGATAAAATTATTAAGAACACATTAAAACTAGCTGAAAAAAATATAGATACTATCATGCCTGGTTTTACACACCTTAAAAATGCACAGGCTATTTCTTTTGCACATTATCTGATGGCTTATGTTGAAATGTTTAATAGAGATAAAAAAAGATTTATTAATAATTTAGATAATTTAGATGAAAATCCTTTGGGTGTTGCTGCTTTAACAGGAACATCTTTTAACATCGATAGAAATTATACAACTAAAAAACTTGGCTTTAAAAGAGCTACCAAAAATTCAATTGATACCGTTTCAGATAGAGATTTTGTTTTAGATTTTTTATATGGTGTATCAGTATGCTCTATGCATATTTCAAGAATTTCTGAAGAGCTAATTATTTGGAGCTCAGATGGTTTCAATCTAATAAACTTATCTGATAAAGTGGTGACTGGTTCATCTATAATGCCTCAAAAGAAAAACCCAGATCTATTAGAATACTTGCGTGGAAAAACTGGTGGTACTTACGGAAATTTATTTTCTATGCTTACAATTTTGAAAGGATTACCACTTTCATATTTTAAAGATCTTCAAGATGATAAAGAAATTGTATTTAAATCGAACGACATTCTAGTTAATTGTCTAAAAATATTTGATGAAATTCTTAAAAATTCTACTCCAAATAAAAAACAGATGTTAAATCTTGCAAATTCTGGTTATATTACAGCAACTGACTTAGCTGACTATCTTGTAAAAAATCATTCAATGTCTTTTAGACAAGCTTATCAGAAAACCGCTACAATTGTTAATTTGGCTGAGAAGAAAAATAAAAACCTCAATCAATTTACTCTGGATGAATTAAAGAAAATTGAGCCAAAACTAACAATAGATGTTCTAAAAGTCTTTGATTTAAAGAATTCTGTAAATTCAAAAAAATCATATGGTGGAACATCTTTTGATAATATTAAAAAAATGATAATTAAATATAAAAAACAAAAATGATAAAAAAAATTGTATTAATTTTAATCTTTTGTTCCATAATGACTTCTTGTGGGAAAAAAGGAAACCCCAAGTATAAAGACCCAGATAAAAAAGCTAAAATACAAAGTGTTTTTATAAATAGGGCTTAATGGAATATATTAATAAAAAGCTCACAATTGAAAAGATGAGTGTACAAAATATTGCAAATAAATATGGTACACCGGCTTATTGCTACTCCTACAAACAATTGAAAGAAAATATTATCAATTTTAAAAAAAGTTTTAGATCCTTTTCTCCTTTAATATGTTTTGCTGTTAAGTCTAATACTAATGTAAATCTCATTAGAGAAATAAAAAAATTTGGTTTAGGAGCAGATGTTGTGTCAATGGGTGAGCTAATGATGGCGCTTAAAGCAGATATTAATCCAAATAAAATTGTCTTTTCAGGTGTTGGAAAAACTTCAAATGAAATTAGTTATGCTATTGATAAAAAGATATTATTAATAAATGCTGAGTCTAAAAATGAAATTATAGAAATTAACAGAATTGCAAAATTAAAAAAAAAGAAAGTACAAATTGGTATTAGATTAAATCCTAATACTGATGCAAAAACTTTGAGTCAAATTTCAACTGGGAAAAAAGAAAATAAATTTGGTGTTAATGAAAAAACACTTTCTGAACTTGTAAACTATTGTAAAAAATCAAGCAATTTAAAATTAAAATGTTTAAGTGTCCACATCGGGAGTCAAATTCTAGATTATAAACCTTATGAGAAAATGCTCAAGGTAATTAATAGAATTATAGAAAAAGTAAATTACCAATTTGAATTTATTGATTTAGGTGGAGGCATGGGTATCTCTTACGATGATAATGATAAAAAACTTAATTATAAAAAATATAATCTTGCAATTAAAAATTTTTTAAAGAATCATCAATCAAAAATAATATTTGAACCAGGTAGATCTATTGTGGGAAATACAGGTACTCTAATATCAAAAATAATATATATCAAAAAAAGTGAGAAAAAAAATTTTGTTATTCTCGATGCTGCTATGAATGATTTAATGAGACCTGCCCTATATGGAACAATGCATAAAATATTACCCTCAATAAAAATTAACAAAAAATCTAAAAAAATTTATGAATTTGTGGGTCCAATTTGTGAAAGTACTGATAAATTTACAACATTAAAAAATTTTCAGGAATTAAGAGAAAAAGATCTAATTGCTATGCGAGATGTTGGGGCTTATGGAATGTCATTAAGTTCAAATTATAATGTAAGACTAAAACCTGTCGAATTATTAATTAAAGGGTCAAAAATTAAAATTATTAGAAAAAGACAAAAGTACAAAGATTTAATGTAGCTTTTGATAGTAATGATTAGAAACGCAATATTTTCAATTTTCTTTTTTACTGGAATAATTATTATTTCATTAATTTTTTTACCTACCTTTTTTTTACCTCAAAAAATTGTCCTAATTGGTGGAAAGTTAATGGGATATTGGACAGGCTTTTGCTTAAAGTTTTTTTTATCAACAAAAATTATAATTAAAGGAAAAGAAAATATAATTGATAATGAAAAATTTTTTATAGCTGCATCTCATCAATCAATGTTTGAAACGTTCTATTTACAAACTATTTTTAATTCACCAGTATTTATCCTTAAAAAAGAATTGCTTATAATACCTATTTTTGGTTGGTATTTAAAAAAAATCGGATCAATATCAATAAAAAGAAACAAGATAGCTAAAGATAATTTAAGTTTTTTAAATGATATTTCAAAAATTATCAATAATTCAAAACGACCTCTTATAATTTTTCCTCAAGGAACAAGGGTTTTGCCAGATGAAAGGCCTCCCTTTAAAAAAGGTGCATCGAGAATATATGAAAAATTAAAAATAAATTGTCAACCAATTGCAATTAATTCTGGATATGCTTGGCCAAAAAAGGGTTTAAAGCAAAGTCATAAAACTATTACGATTTCAATTTTAAAACCAATAACAACTGAATATTCAAAAGAAGAATTTATTAAAATTTTAGAAAATAATATTTATTCAGAACTTAATTTGTTAAATTAGCCCTTCATCGGCATAACAACAAATATACTATCAAAATCACCTGGGTCTTTTATTAAAGCTGGCGAACCTGTGTCGTTAAAAAATATTTCAACTCTTTCTCCATCTAGTTGTGAAGCAACATCAATTAAATATCTTGAGTTAAAACTTATTTCTAAATCATGATCAAATTTTACGTTTAATGTTTCTTTACCATCACCACTATTAGTATTATTAACCGAAAGATCTAATGTATCTTTTGATAAATTAAATTTTACGCCATCTTTTTTATCTAATGATACTGATGCAACTCTATCGACTGAGTTTAAAAATAATTTTAAATCAATCTCTAGTTTTTTTTGATTATTTTTAGGAATTACCTGTATATAATTAGGAAATTTTCCATCAATAAGTTTTGAAATCAAAACACTGTCATTTAGTTCAAACTTAATTTTAGATTTTATATTAGATACTTTAACATCTCCGTCATAACTATCTAATAGAGAACACAACTGAAAAATAGTTTTTTTTGGTAATATAATTGGGTCAAAATCAATTTTCTGATCTAATCTTATTTTTGAAATTGACATTCTGTGGCTATCCGTTGCAACAGCTGTCAAATAATTTTTATCCTCAACTTCTGTTTGATGAAAATAAATTCCACTTAAGTAATGTCTTGTTTCATCATTTGAAACAGAAAATCTACATTTATTTAACAACTTTAAGAGCTGTTTTGACTTTATAACGAACTCATTTTTATTAAAATTTTCATCTGTTAATGGAAACTCATTGGCACTAATACAATTGAGATTAAAAATTGATTTTTCAGACTCAATTTGAAGCTTACTAACATCAGTCAAGGAAAGGTTTATTTTTTTTCCTGAAGAAAATTTTCTTGTTATGTCATACATGATTGAGGAGGTTGTTGTTGTTTTACCTTCTTCTAAAATCTCAACATTTTTTAGTTGATGAATAAATATTAAATCTAAGTCTGTAGCAGTAATTGTTAATTTAGAATTATTTGCATCTAATAAAATATTAGATAAAATTGGGAGAGTACTTCGTTTTTCTATTACTCCTTGACAGTAATTTAATGCTTGCTGCAAGTCTTGTTGATTAACGTTAAATTTCATTTTCTTTGTTATTGTACAATATTTGATTTTTTAATTTATTAATATTATCAACCATCTCTTGATCATTTTCTTTAATCTTTTCAATAGTTTTTACTGAGTGAATTATTGTAGTATGATCTCTGTTGGAAAATTCTCTACCAATTTCAGGTAAAGATTTAGATGTTAAAATTTTAGTAAGATAAATGGCTGTTTGTCTAGGTCTGACTAGATATCTTGACCTTCTTGATGATAGCATTTCATTCTTACTAATTTTAAAAAATTTACAAACTGTTGTTTGTATTAAATCTATAGTTACTTTATTTTCAGAAACATTTAGCAAGTCTTTTAAAACAACTTTTGTTTCAGCTAAATTAGGTACTTTGTTATAAATTCTAGAAAAAGAAACTACTCTATTGATTGCACCTACTAGCTCTCTTATACTTCCTTTAATTTCATTACTAATAAAATCTTGTATATCTGTAGAAATTTTTAATTGATCAGCATAGAGACTATTTAATTCATCTGTTTTTTTTTTAACAATCTTTTTTCTAAGTTCTTGATCAGGTTTTTGAATATCAACAACTAAACCACCTAAAAATCTAGACTTAATTCTTTCTTGAATTCTCGATAATTTATTTGGAGGTCTATCAGCAGAAACAATTATCTGCGAACCTTTATCTAACAATGCATTAAATGTATGAAAAAATTCTTCCTGCATTGCTTCTTTACCACTTATAAATTGAATATCATCTATCAATAGTGTGTCGGTGTTTCTAAAATATTCTTTGAATTTTACCATATCATTTGATTTAATTGATTTCACAAACTGATACATAAATCGTTCAGCTGATATAAACATCACTTTATTGTTCTTCTTTAACTCAAGTCCAATTGAATTTAGTAGGTGAGTTTTACCCATACCAACTCCACCATAAATATAAAGCGGGTTATAATGAGATATATTTTCTGAAACTTTTAAAGACACTTCATAAGCAAGTTTATTACTAGAACCTGTTATAAAGTTATCAAACCTTTTGTTTGGATCTATTCGATTATATTGAAGATAAGAATCTTTTATAAAAGAAATATTTTCACTTCTATCTAATGGCTTTTCAATTGTTTCTTTTTTCTCCAAGCTTGAGTCTTTATCAGCTATCTTAAATTCAATTCTAATTATATCTTTTTTGTAAACTCTAATAATCTGCAATATTTGATCTAAATATCTTGAGGTTATCCAATCTCTAATAAATCTTGTTGGTACCGATAATAATAGATAATTATTAAATTCATCTACAAAGGCAATTTTTTTAAGCCAACTTTCATAAATATCTAACCCTAATTTATTATTCATTTCAGCTTGAACTAACTTCCAATCAAAGTTTTCAGGCTTAAGATTGTTTATATTTTTTATATTTGTAGATTTATTCATAACATGTAGGAAAAACTCAGTTAGAACTAATATAAAAAATTTGCAACAATTTAATAAAAAAAATCAAAAAAATATTAAATCTATGATTGAAGCTTTAGTTTAATTGATAAAAAAATTTTTTTATATTTCATAAAAATTAAAATTGTAAATTGAATCAAACATAGATTGAATCAAACATAGATTGAATCAAACATAGATTGAATCAAACATAGATTGAATCAAACATAGATTGAATCAAACATAGATTGAATCAAGATAAACTATATATTTACTAAATCTAAATATAGTTATTTAAAAATAAAATTTAATATATGATGTAGATACTAAAAGTTGTTTCAATTGATAAATTAACTTTTAGATTGAAGAAATTTTTTTAGTTATTCTAGAAACATTTCTTGATGCATTCTGCTTCTTAATAATTCCAGTTTTGGCAATCTTCATTAATTCTGAATTCAATTTTGGCAAGAATTTAAGGGCTTCATCTTTCTTCTTATCTTCAATTAAAAGATTCATTTTTTTAAGAGCATTTTTAAATCTGCTCTTTCTGGCTTTATTTACCGTTGTTTGCTTAGAAATTCTTCTAATTCTCTTAATTGCTGATTTTGTGTTTGCCATATCCGCAGGGGTATAGCTTGAGAATTTATGGTGGTCAATAAAATAATTGTTTATTTTTGACAAG
>Ga0233427_10005264_pt1 | contig 10358 bp, 12 predicted proteins | sample SI_118_April2016_5_FD_179885 | JGI IMG/M metagenome (GOLD analysis project Ga0233427, IMG submission 179885) | Seawater microbial communities from Saanich Inlet, British Columbia, Canada - SI_118_April2016_100_MG | ecosystem: Environmental > Aquatic > Marine > Inlet | place: Canada: British...
TCTGGAACCGGCAGCACCGTGTAAGGACCAGCCTTAAGCTCGGCCAGATGTGCTTCAAACTGAGAAAGTTTGATGTTTGTTGAGGGAAATTTTTCTTCCCCGAAACGGTGATACATGAAAATGACAGCAGAATCACCGGCCACGGCAACGGGAATTTCAGGAACGAGAACGAGCGCCCCGGCACCTAACAGCACTGAAACCGCTTTAGTTAGGACCGTCCCGATTGTTGATCGAATCGTTTTTCGTTTCATACCTGCTCAAATACACGGAATAGGTTAAAAATTCAAAAAAATCCCTTTAATGATAGAAGTCACATCATGCCTTGAGGTAATACGCTATCGCTCAGCACCGGAAAACGGCGGCTATCGAACATTTGATAATGCCACCATTCGTTCCGATAAAAATCCCACCCGGCTGTGGTCATAAGCCCCATCAGAAGCATTCGATTTTTCTGTGCCGTGATGGATACATCTTGATTGCCGTGATGGGAAAGAGGCGTGAACGCGTCGAACCCAGTACCCATGTCAAGCTCTCGCCCCGACCCATCGATCAGCGTCAGATCAATCGCAGCCCCCCTTGAATGCGGCGACCCTCGGCGTGGATCAGCGAGAAATTCAGGGTCTGGGGTATGGTTCCATAATGCCCACTGTGCTTCTGACGGGCGGAAGGCATCAAAAATCTTCAACTGAAAGCCCTGCCGAGCGGCAAGATCAATTGCTTCACGCAATAAAATCTCGGCATCTGGATGCAAGTAACAAGCAGCCCGCCCGTACACAGGAGCGGCAGTAAAATTTTCAGGTGTGGCATAGGCGATAGACACCTCGACTCCATGGCTGGCGGGGGTAATTTCAATGAGCGTCATGACTTTACATCAGTCTCCTTTAGGGGCCATATGCGTAAGTATACTGGGACCGGCGCGCAACAAAAGGGACGAAAGCTAAAGTGCGAATATTGGCAATGGATACCTCGACCGTCGGCTGTTCGGCAGCACTTTGGCGCGACGGTGGAATAGTCGCCGGGCGCTGGGCAGAAATGGCACGAGGTCAATCTGAAGCCCTGGTCCCAATGGTCCAAGATGTCATGATTGAGGCGAAGCACGCATATAAGGATTTGGACGCAGTGGCTGTTACGGTTGGGCCGGGGGCCTTCACCGGACTCCGCATTGGATTGGCTGCAGCACGCGGCATGGCTTTGGCCTTAGGCGTGCCCTGTTTGGGCGTAACGACTTTGGAAACCATCGCCCATGGTGTGGACAAGGCGGCGCGATCGGGGCGTAATCTTTTGACGGCTCTCGATACAAAACGCAGAGACATATACGTACAGGCATTTGACCAAGGTCTCGAACCAATTGGCCCGGCGGCAGCGGTTGCCTTAGAGGCGGTGAGAGATTTTGTCCCAAAGGGTTCGGTTGTAATTGCTGGGGACGTGGCAGAACGTGTTGCCGGCGTACTCGAAAAAGATTTCACCGATTTCACGATAGCGCCTGGGCCGGGCATTCCGGATGCAGCTGTTGTCGCGGAAATTGTTGCCGCTCGTTGGCATCTGGGTCAGGACGCCCCTTTACCGGAACCTCTGTACCTGAGATCCCCAGATGCAAAACTGCCCAAAGATGGCGGACGGTTGCGGGTCTGAATGGGGCAAAATTTGATTAAAATTTTGCCATGTTTGTCAGCGCACAGCGCTGTTGTATCCACGCTCCATGGTGCTTGCTTTGATGAGGTTTGGAACGAAGTGGCAGTGAATAAAATTTTGTCCATGCCGGGCGTAATTGGATTTCTGGGATGCCACGAGAATGATCCTTGCGGATTTATAATTGGCCGGGTTGCTGCGGACGAGGCAGAAATTATTACTTTAGGTGTTATTCCACCTTGGCGTGACAAAGGGGCTGCAAGTTTATTACTGGAGGCTTTTCTTGGAGAGGCATTAGCCCAAGGTGCTGGTGCTGTGTATTTGGAGGTTGCTGACGACAATACTGCTGCACGCGCCCTCTATACGACCGCCGAATTCCAAGAGGCTGGCCGCAGACGTAATTATTATCGACGGGACAACGGCCGCGAGGACGCGTTGATTCTAAGGAAGAAAATCTAAGACTCTTCTTTTTGAACAATTAGGTTATGAATACCGTCTGCCGGGGCGGCCGGGTCTTCGGGTTCCAGAGACAAAATTGTATGGCCCATTTCATTTACGGACCGGGGTACATTCTCAAGTGGCTCCGTGCCGCAAAGGCGAACCCGAGCAATCTGTCCGGGTTGCATTTTTTCAATAAGTAATTTGGTTTTTACGAAAGTTAACGGGCATATTTCTTTCGTTATATCAATAACAAAATCAAATTGTATGTCTTCAGAAGTGTTCACAAGTTGTTTCATGTAAAGTTATTGCCTCTTTTACGAATGTTATTTATAACGTAGCGAATAAAGGGATAGGGAAATAACATTCAATGAGTGATTCAATAAGTGCAAATGAGATTTTAGAACTAACTACTGACATCGTTTCTGCCCATGTTGCAAATAATAAGGTTCCGACGACCGAACTGCCACAGTTGATTCAAGATGTGTATCAAACTCTGCTTGGCGTCAGCAATGGGGCACAAGGCCAAGAACGTCCCCGTCCGGCTGTTCCGGTAAAAAAGTCAGTATTTCCAGACTATATCGTCTGTTTGGAAGACGGAAAAAAGCTGAAAATGCTCAAGCGCCATCTGAAAACGGCCTACGGCATGAGCCCTGAAGAATATCGCGAGCGCTGGGGCCTGACACCTGATTATCCAATGGTGGCTCCAAATTATGCCAAACATCGGAGTAACCTGGCGAAAAAGATTGGTTTGGGGACAAAACCTCGCAAACGTGGTTTAAAAAATTAAAATTTGTTTGATTTCGTGTAGACTGCGCAATAGTTCTGTTACAACAGAGTAATCTTGAGGGTCGCAATGTCCAAGCTATCGCGCATCGAACAAAGTTGTATAGATAAGGGCATGAAAATGACTGAGCAGCGCCGTGTTATCGCACGGGTGCTGTCAGATGCCGAAGACCATCCGGATGTTGAAGAGGTTTATCGTCGGTCTTCTCAAATGGACCCGAAAATCAGTATCGCGACGGTTTACCGGACTGTGCGGCTTTTTGAAGAAGCGGAAATTCTTGATCGGCATGATTTTGGCGACGGTCGTGCACGATACGAAGAGGCATCGAGCGACCATCATGATCACTTAATTGATATAAATTCGAGCCACGTAATCGAGTTTCAAAATGATGAGATCGAGGCTCTTCAGGAAAAAATTGCGCGCGAACATGGCTTTCGGTTGGTGGGGCACCGGTTGGAGCTTTATGGCGTGCCGTTAAAACCTTCTGAGAAATAACCGGCGAAAATGGTCGGCGAAAAACGAAGGTCAGTCCCGCAACAACGCATGATGATAATCGAGGCCTTGGCTTGAAATTCGACGAATAGAATGCTATCTTTTCAAGCACATAAACACCTTTTTTGGAGGGTCCGGTAGAACGGATGATTATACGCCTTACGGTTTTAGCCGACCGCCCTGTGTGCCCGCCCCATGAAGTAGCGCGGTAATTTTGGCGAAAAAACTCCACATCAGAACCTACGGATGCCAAATGAACGTTTACGACTCTGCCCGTATGGCGGATGTCCTGGCGCCAGTTGGCTATGCCGTTTCGGATCAGGTCGATGGTGCCGACATGGTCATTCTGAACACCTGTCATATCCGAGAAAAAGCGGCTGAGAAGGTTTATTCCGAACTTGGTCGCTTGCGCAATCTTAAAGCCGTCCGGGAACAAGAAGGCGGCCAAATGATTTTGGCGGTCGCCGGCTGTGTTGCGCAGGCAGAGGGCGAAGAAATTCTGCGACGGGCGCCTTATGTGGATATGGTTTTTGGTCCGCAAACTTATCACCGGCTGCCGGAAATGGTGGTTCGGGCCAGTCGTGCCGCGGGTGCTGTGCTGGATATCGATTTTCCGGCTGAATCGAAATTTGATCATTTACCCAGTCATGTGCAGCAGGTGGGCCATACGGAGCTAGCGAACAAGTCCGCTTTTTTGACCATTCAAGAAGGCTGCGACAAGTTCTGCACGTTCTGTGTCGTCCCCTATACTCGGGGCGCAGAATTTTCACGACCCGTCGAAGAAGTTCTTCGAGAAGCTCAGCGCTTGGCGGAAGACGGCGTCAGCGAGATCACGCTTCTCGGTCAAAATGTGAATTGCTATCACGGCTCTGCAACGGAGGGCAGCGAATGGGGCCTCGGAAGACTCATTGAAGCTGTTGCCGACATTAGCGGCGTTGAAAGAATTCGCTATACGACTTCTTATCCGGCCTATGTCGACGATGCATTGATTGCCGCGCACAGAGACGTCCCCAAACTGATGCCGTATTTGCATCTGCCGGTTCAGTCAGGATCGGACCGTATTTTGCAGGCCATGAACCGCCAACACGGCGCAAAAGATTATCGTGGGCTCGTGGCACGATTGCGGGGTGCGCGCCCTGATATTGCGCTCTCATCCGATTTTATTGTTGGGTTTCCAGGGGAAACGGAAATCGATTTTCACGAAACCCTGACCTTGGTTGAAGATATTGAATTCGCACAGGCGTATTCGTTTAAGTACAGCCCCAGACCAGGAACGCCAGCGGCGCTGCTCGAAAACCAAGTCGATGAAGATATCAAGGTCGAACGCCTGGCTCGTCTGCAAGAAGTGCTTAATCGTCAACAGCTGGTCTTTAACGAAAATTGCGTTGGTAAGGCCCTTCCCGTTTTATTGGATCGCAAAGGACGCGAACCGGGTCAGTTGGTCGGTCGCAGCCCCTATATGCAGGCGGTTCATACAGAAGGCTCCGACGACCTTCTCGGCACAATTGTGAATTTAATGGTTACCGATGGCTATGCGAACAGCCTCCGTGCTGAAGCGATTTTGGATCAATCCGGCCAAACAATTTCAACCCAAACTAATTCAGAAAGGGTTTGTGCATGACACCTCCGGCTAAACATTCGGCCTTGTCAAAATCGACTGAAACTTCTGTTGACCTGTCGTTTGCGGATAATAATTTGGCGCTCGAATTGTTCGGATCTCATCATGCGAACTTGGCTCGGGTTGAACAGGCTGTGGACGTCAAAATTTTTGCCCGCGGTAATACGGTCGCGGTTTCCGGCTCTGTGGACGCCGTTTCTGCTGCGGTCTCTGTTCTCAACGGCCTTTATGAACGTTTGGAGCGCGGCAATGCAGTTGGTCCGGACGAGGTCGATGCGGTCTTGCGTATGGCCCTTGCCGACGGTGGCGATGTGCGCGATGCAGACCTGACAATTCGCACCCGGCGAAAACACATTTCACCGCGCTCTTCAATGCAGGCGACGTATTTGCGGGCCATCGAGGACAATGACTTGGTGTTTGGTTTAGGACCTGCGGGAACCGGCAAAACCTACTTGGCTGTGGCCAAGGCGGTGGAAAAATTAATGAAGGGGGAGGTGGATCGGTTGATCCTATCGCGCCCCGCAGTGGAGGCCGGGGAGAACTTAGGATTCTTGCCGGGCGATATGCGGGAAAAAGTTGATCCCTATTTGCGACCGCTCTACGACGCCATTGATGACATGATGCCGCCCGATCAAGTGGCCAAGCGCATGGAGTCGGGCGAAATTGAAATTGCACCCTTGGCGTTCATGCGCGGGCGCACGCTTTCCAATGCGTTTGTGATCTTGGACGAAGCACAAAATACAACGGCCGTACAGATGAAGATGTTTCTGACTCGGTTGGGAGAAAACGCGCGCATGGTCGTCACCGGCGATCTCAGCCAGGTCGACTTGCCGCGCGGTGTTCGCTCTGGCCTGCGCGATGCTTTGGATGTGTTGCAGGACGTGGACGGAATTTCATTCGTGCACTTCAGCGAAAAGGATGTCGTGCGTCATCGCTTGGTCACGAGAATCGTAAAAGCTTATGATTCAATCGAAAACAATCGGCACGCCTCAGCCCGGTACGAACATACGACAAAGCAGAGCAGTTCCGACGATGACAAATAATGTAGACGTATTGGTTTCCATCACCTGTGACGGATGGATCGACGCCTTGGCCGAGGCTGAGGATGTGTGCAAGGCGGCAGCCTTGGTGGCAATGGAAGTCGGGCCGACACCGGATGTTGCAGAGTCTCTTGAAAGCCTTCTACCGCGGCTACCGTATTTGGCGGAGACCCCTCGGGAAATAAGTATACTTTTAACTGACGATGCGTTTATTACAGGTCTTAACCGGGACTACCGCAACAAAGACGAACCCACAAACGTGCTGTCGTTTTCTAACTTTGGCAAAGGCATTGAATTGCCGGAACTGCCGGAAGAAGAAACACTGATATACGGCGACGTGGTGGTTGCCTTGGAAACAGTTACAAAAGAGGCTGATGCGCAGGGGAAAAGTCTCGCCGGCCATCTAAGTCATATGATCGTTCACGGCGTGCTGCATTTATTGGGGTATGATCATGAAGAAGTCTCAGAAGCCGAAAAAATGGAGACACTAGAAACGCGGATACTTGGGTCCTTGGGGTTTGATAATCCACACACGACGGCAAGCGGGAACTGAACCGAAAACTATGAATAATCCGACGTCATCGGGTCCTGTCAATCAATCGACCTCTAACCAAGGAGGTCGGTCAGTCGGTGACTGGCTGCGCCGGGTGCTTGGTCTGCGCAATGGCGAAAGCACGGTGCGCGATACCCTCGAAGAATTGATCGAGGAGCGTGAGGAAGCCGAAGCTCCGATTGATGCGGAAGAAAAAGTCCTGCTCGCCAACATCCTAGAACTTCGTGGCCAGACCGTCTTCGACGTTATGGTGCCCCGGGTCGACATAACTGCGGTGGATGTGCAGTCATCGCTCGCTGAGCTGATCAGTGTCATGACTAAAGAGGCGCATTCGCGGGTGCCCATTTACCGAGATAACTTGGACCACGTGACCGGCATGGTTCATATTAAAGATGTGCTCGCTTGGCGCGGCGAAGATGCGGCGTTTAGCCTACCAAAAATTTTGCGCAAGGTGTTGTTTGTCTCACCGTCGATGCAGGTGTTGGAACTGCTGCTGGAGATGCGCGCGAAGCGAACTCACATGGCCATGGTTGTTGATGAATATGGCGGCGTTGATGGCCTTGTGACGATTGAAGACCTGGTCGAAGAAATCGTTGGCGAGATTGAGGACGAACACGACCAAACCGAAGAACCAGAATTGGTTCAGCGCCCGGATGGTTCGTTTGATGCCGACGCCCGGGCTGTACTGGAAGAACTGCAAGACGTTCTGAAACCCATCATGGGGGAAGAAGAATGGGAAGATTCACAAACCTTAGGGGGACTCGTCGTGGATTTGGCCGGTCGTGTGCCGATCCGGGGCGAACTTATTACCCATTCATCTGGCATTGAATTTCAAATCCTCGATGCCGACCCGCGCCGTCTAAAACGGGTGCGGGTGCGGGGAGCTAAACAAGAGTCTCAATCCGAACCAGAAGATTAATGGCATTTCTCGCTGGCATAACCCGGCTAAAAGGGGCCTTAATCTCAACCACAGGTTGGCGGCGACGGGGTGTGGCTTTTTGCTTGGGAGTTCTGGCAACCGGCGCTTTGCCACCGGTGCATTTCGTATTTCTTTTGATTCCAGCATTTGTCGGTCTGATTTGGCTGATTGATGCGAGTCCGCGTCCGCGTCAGGCGTTTGCTATCGGGTGGTGGTTCGGACTTGGCCATGCTGTGTCTGGATATTACTGGGTGTCGGCGGCGTTATTGGTTTTTCCGGATCAATTTGGCTGGATGATTCCCTTCGCCGTGTTTGGCCTGGGCGCGGTGATGGGAATGTTTCCAGCCCTAACAGTATTGGTTTGTCGCGTCGTAAACCTTCGTGGCATGGCGCGCATTATTTTGTTCGCGGTCGTATGGACGCTGTTGGAGTGGGTGCGGTCGTGGATATTTACCGGGCTCCCTTGGAACTTGTTGGGAACAGTCTGGACTATTTCAGATACGATGATCCAAGGCGCATCTGTCTTTGGGGTATACGGGCTAAGTTTCATTACCATTATTGCAGCAGCTGTTCCGGCTGTTTTGACAGATGGTGCCCTGCGTGCACGGGGCCGCGCGGTTCCAATCCTCGCGGCCTATGTCGCGCTCGGTGTGGTCTGGGCCGGCGGCGGGCTAAGATTGGCGAATGCGCCATCGGATAATGTGGAGGGGGTCACCCTCCGTCTGGTGCAGCCGAATATCGATCAGCGAATAAAGTGGCATCCTCAGCACCGTCGCAGCCACGTGGTTCGCCAATTACAAATGAGCGCCGCTCAGTCGAAAACCGGCCCAGCGCCGACACATATCATATGGGCAGAAACCGCAGTTCCCTATTTTCTCGCCCGCGAGAAAGCTTTGATGACGGCAATTGGGGGCATTACTCCAGCTGGTGGACTGACCATCACCGGGGCCATTCGGGGTAACGATAATTCAGACACCGGCAGGCAGATTTGGAACAGCCTTCACGCGATCAATTCTCACGGCGATATAGCCGGGACCTATGACAAATTTCACTTGGTGCCTTTTGGAGAATACGTGCCCTTTAGTTCAATTTTAAAAATTTCAAAACTAACCGCCGGCCGAACCGATTTTACGCCCGGGTCCGGGTTGTCCACGCTCAAATTACCAGGTCTTCCGCCAGTCGGGCCGCTCATTTGTTACGAGGTTATATTTCCCGGTGCCGTGGTTGATAGCAGAGACCGTCCAGATTGGTTATTGAATTTAACCAATGATGGTTGGTACGGCCATTCTTCTGGACCGTATCAGCATTTTGCCTCGGCGCGTCTCAGGGCAGTGGAAGAAGGGCTTCCCCTCGTGCGCGTCGCCAATACCGGAATTTCGGGGGTGGTAGATGGGTATGGCCGAATACTCGCTCGCTTGGACCTCGGCGTTTCCGGTGTTCTCGATAGCCCTTTGCCTAAGAAATTTTTTGGAACAACTTTCTATGCTCAGTGGGGTGATATGCCTTTGATTTTGCTGCTGGTTGTCTGTGGCGGCTTGGCTATTTTTACGCGAAAACCAAATCAAGCCTAACAATCCTATTTACCAAATTTGCGTAAATAAGATATGATTATGTCTAATGTAATCGCTCGGCTGGGCGGTTGACCTGTTGGGGTGAAATCAAATATCGTACATCTGCATACTGTTGTATGTACGTTCCTCTGTCATTGAAAAGCGTATTTGAAGCAAATGAAAAAATCGATACCTAAGCGCACCAAAAAACAACGCGCGCCTACCCGGCTTGCCCGAGAAAAAATCCTCCCGCTTGGGACGCCTAACCCTATTGACGTTCATGTTGGAAGCCGAGTTCGGCTGCGCAGAACACTATTGGGGCTAAGCCAAGAAAAATTGGGCGAGACGGTAAATTTAACGTTCCAGCAAATTCAAAAATATGAACGCGGCGCCAACCGAATCGGCTCAAGCCGACTCTACGAACTCGGCCGAATTTTGGATGTCCCGGTATCGTTTTTCTTCGATGACATGCCGGATGATGTTCAAGCATTCGGTGGCGGGCGGAATCGTACCCGCGGCATGGCGGATCAAGCGCAAGCCGCAATTGAACCTGATCCTTTGGCCCGGCGCGAAACCCTAGAACTGGTTCGCGCCTATTACCGGATTACCGATGAACAAGTCCGTAAGCGTTTGTTTGAACTAACCAAAACGTTGGCAAAGGCAGAAGACGGCGAATAACCCTATAAAATTTATGGCGTGTCTAACTGTCAAAATATCTTGACGCCTGCCTGAAACACTGTAAAACCCCGGCCAATCCCGTTTCCTGAAAAGGGGCGGCGTGGATAGATTTGGACTACTTGCCACCACGTTAAAAAAGGCTCTAAGTGGGCTCGATAATAACGGATCGTCCGTTACAGCCCCTGGTCCAGTTGGACAGACCATTTTAAAAAGGGGACTAACGATGTCACGACCCGATTATCTATTCACGAGCGAATCCGTTTCTGAAGGCCATCCCGATAAAGTCAGCGACAGAGTTTCAGATTCTGTACTCGACCGCTTGCTGAGCTTGGATCCGCATTCCCGCGCCGGTGTTGAAACCCTCTGCACGACAAACAAGGTTGTTTTGGCGGGCGAAATTCGCGGACCGGAAGCGGTCACCAAAGATATTATGGAAGAAATTGCCCGTAACTGCGTGAAGGAAATTGGCTACGAGCAAGACGGTTTTCATTGGAAAAATATGGACGTCGAAGTTTTGGTTCATGCGCAATCGGCGGATATCGCCCAAGGCGTGGATGCGGCCGGTAACAAAGACGAAGGTGCCGGCGACCAAGGCATGATGTTCGGTTACGCATGTCGGGAAACGGATGTTCTGATGCCGGCACCTATTCATTA
>Ga0233427_10005271_pt1 | contig 10347 bp, 7 predicted proteins | sample SI_118_April2016_5_FD_179885 | JGI IMG/M metagenome (GOLD analysis project Ga0233427, IMG submission 179885) | Seawater microbial communities from Saanich Inlet, British Columbia, Canada - SI_118_April2016_100_MG | ecosystem: Environmental > Aquatic > Marine > Inlet | place: Canada: British...
AAAAATGTTGCCAATTCGTATGTCCTGTTTAAAGGAAGCGAGGATTGGCAAGGCGGTTAAGTACAGGAATGGTCTGGAATTTGAAACAATAACTTAGGAAGACTTCGTGCGATCCAGAAGAGTAGTTCCTCAATTCTGAAGTCGTCGAATCATAGGAGTAGCCGAGTCGGAAAACTTGCTTGGAATTGCTGAAACGCTGGTTGTCTTCCATTGTATACTCGAATCCAATTACAGGAGCAATCGCGTCTCCAGGACGCCAAGAAACACCACCCCATACCATTTGATTCCAAAGAACATTGACGTTGATGTCCGTGATTGTAGCGCTCAAGTCAGTCTTGGATAAGACATTGGAACGAAGTACCAGATAATCACCATCAAGAGAATAATCATAACCTCCCATAAAATAAAGGTGACGCTTGGGTTGGATGCTGAGGTCTTCGAGCTCTCGCTCCATCAAGTGTGTCGCGGAAATACCAGCATAAAACGATCCGGGCTTGCGGATGAAAACACCAAAATCTAAATCGATTGCACTGGACGAGGTCTCGTCATCCGGAATGGCATTGTCTTGGGTATAATCGTCAATGGCTATCCAATCATTCCCTAATTTCTTACTGAACATGGAAACGGCTGCACCGATGCTCATGATAGCCCCGTTTGAAAGAGGTTCTAGATGATACGCGTAGCCCAACCGCGCCATGTTGTTCTCTTCTTGCCCCAGGGCATCGTTGTAGAATGAAAGCATGACTCCTCCTCTCAGCTTATCGACAAACGTATGCGCTGTGAGCATCGATGTGTTTGGATCGCGATCCAAGCCTTGCCATTGATTGCGGTACGTTCCAGAAACACAGGTCAATTCACTGTTGCCAGCTGCGGCAGGGTTGAACGATGTGGGCTCCATATACCACTGGGTAAACTGAGGGTCTTGTTGGGCGTTCATCGCAGCGGAGAACATCGCCAATGCGCAAATCGTAAGGAGATACCGAGTCATGTTAACTAGTTGGTTTCGAGCAGGTTTGGGTGTAGGGGCTCTACACTCAAGAACGCTAATATAGAGCAATTCGCAAACTTTGTGTGTTCGCAGCCGATTTCGATGCAATTTATCGTGGAAAAAGCGATGAAAATAGGGGGGTTATCCAAGCTTTTGAAAAGTGCTCCACCAGCGATCCGGCATTTTCCCCTTGGAGGCTTCTTGATACGCAGTGTATGAACAACTCACGACCTGCGCTTTCCGTCTCTGATTGCCCTTCATGAGTGGGTAAGGGATTTCCATCCACCACCGATCACTTTTGCCGCTTTTATAGAAAATGACTTCTTGATCTACGTCTTCCAAATCGACCACGTACCGGGTGTATTCCGAGAGCGAGCATTTTGGGTAATCTGATTTTTGCGAGAAAACGCCATCCAATACATGCCAAAGTATTTGCGCTACCAGCTGGGCACCGCGATCTCGATCATCTAGGTCGGTGTTGTGCTCAAAAATTCCTAAAACTTTTAGTTGGTCGCTCATGCCAGCATAACGCGCCAATTGACAAGCGGTTACCGCACTGATTCCATTGGGGCCGGCCTTTGCATGTGCGGGGTGATCGGCTCCCCGAATAACACCACAATCAATGGAAACGAGGTCGGCATCGCGAAGGATTGGTTCCATTTCCTCCGGCTCACCCGTCACAGTTCCCAGCCGAGTCGCTTCGAATTGCATCTTTTCCAGCAATTCTATTGTATCCGGGTCGGTCAGGTAGCCTTGGTGACCCAAATTGTTGTAGTCGAACAAGTAATTGGGCTCATGCAATATGATGTCATTCATGAAATTAGATGAGGTGCATTGCCCGGGATCCGCACCAAAATCCAGTCGTGAATCCCACGTCACCACTTGGCTTGGTTGCCCCAAGGTTTCGAGAGCTTTATAGAGAGAAACCGTGAGGTCTTGTCCACCACCAATAACGAGTGGGATGATGCCCAATTGAATGAGCTCTGCAGTCACAGATTCCACTGCTGCAGCCGTGTCTTCTTCCGTTATTCCAGGTCGTAAGTCACCGAGGTCAATGGTGTTTTGCCAACCGGTATGGGGTGTCAGCCGATACAAACATTCCCTGACAGCTTGTGGGGCTGCTCCACAGCCCTCGTTATCGCCACTTCTTCGTCCATCGAGGACCCCGAAAACAGCTACCCGAACCCCTTCGAGTTCCGGCCGATAATCAAATCGGTGCACGTCTATTCGGTCAGCGATACGCTGTGAACCTTCCGCATTCGAATAATGGGGAGTGTTGACCGATTCGAAGAGGTCATAGATGCCTTCCGTCATGAAGCGAATTTCCGAGTTTCCACTTGTTTATCTGAACAGGAACACAAAAGGTTGCTGACATCAAAACGGGGAATAACTCCACCAAAAGCGAAAAGTTATGTTTTCTTTCGACCTTTTGATCGTGGCGGTTTTTTGGCGTGCTCTTCAATCAACACCTGAGCCCGTTCCCAATCGATGGTCAGCGGATCTTCGGTTTTTGGAATGGTGACATTCTTCTTCCCCGCCTTGATGTATGGCCCGAATCGACCTTCCAGTATCCGGACGGTATCATCCTCTTCGAAGATCTTTATCAATGCTTTGGCGTCAGCTTCGATTTTCGCTTTGATGAGCTCTGTTGCCCGTTCGAGGGTGATGGTATACGGGTCATCGTCACTGTCTTTTTTCAACGAAACGAATTTACCATCGTATCGGACATATGGTCCAAATCGCCCAATTGCCGTTACCACCACTTTACCATCCAATTCACCCAACTTGCGTGGCAATTTGAAAAGCTCGAGGGCCTCCTCTAGGGTAATGGTTTCCAAGTTCTGATGCGGCAGCAATGAAGCGAATTCCTTTTCTTCGTCATCTGGCCCACCGATTTGTGCGATGGGGCCATACCGTCCGATACGGACGAGGATGGTCTTTTGTTTTTCAGGATGCTCTCCAAGAATCCGTTCGCCCGATGCACGCTCGGCATTCTCGGATGTTTCCGTCACACTCGTTTTGAAGCCGTCATAAAAACCTTTCAGCATCACCCGCCAATCCATCTGGCCCTGAGCAATAATGTCAAATTTGGCTTCAACATCAGCAGTGAAATTGAAGTCCATGATTTTATCAAAGTGCTTAATGAGGAAATCATTGACCACGATGCCGATATCTGTCGGGAAGAGTTTGTTGCGCTCCGCTCCTGTGTTCTCTGTTTCGATTCGCTTTTCCACTGAAGAGTTTTCGAGCTGAATCACCCGGAAATCTCGAGGAGTTCCATCTTGCTCTCGCTTTTCGACGTATCCACGGTTTTGAACGGTGCTGATCGTAGGGGCGTAGGTAGATGGTCTGCCAATGCCCAATTCTTCCAAGCGTTTGACCAAGCTAGCTTCCGTATACCGTGGGGCATGTTTTGTGAATCGCTCGGTCGCAATGATTCGTTGACGGTCCAAGGATTGCGACACGGTCATGGCGGGCAGGCGATCTTTGTCTTGCTCTTCCCCTTCATCGTCACTCCCCTCCAAGTAGAGCTTGAGAAATCCATCGAAGGTGATCACTTGGCCCTTGGCAGTAAACACCTCTTCTCGGGTCGATATATCAATGATTGCGGTCGTATTCTCAAGTTTGGCATCAGCCATTTGGGAGGCGACAGTCCTTTTCCAAATCAATTCATACAGACGTTGGACATCCCGCTCTCCTTTCACATCGGAATGGGCCATGACCGATGGGCGAATTGCTTCGTGTGCTTCCTGAGCACCTTTGGCTTTTTTGCCTGTAAACTGGCGCTTTTGATGGTATGATGCGCCATACAAATCACCAATAGCAGCTTCGGTATGTTCCAAAGCCAAATCACTCAGATTGGTGCTGTCAGTACGCATATATGTGATGTGCCCACCTTCATACAATGTTTGCGCTACCCGCATGGTTCGAGAAACCGAAAAACCCAATTTTCTTGAGGCCTCTTGTTGCAGTGTGGATGTGGTAAATGGTGCGGCCGGTTTCCTGGTCGTAGGCTTGGTCTCAATCGAAGTAACCGAATGTTTGGCATTCACACATTCCGATAAAAAACTATGGGCATCCTCTTCACTTTGAAAACGCTTATTCAAAACGGCTTTGACGGTGGCGGTATCCACTGCAAACTCTCCTGAAATCCGAAAAGCAGCCTCAGGGCTGAACCCCATGATCTCACGCTCACGGTCCACAATGATTCGCACAGCGACGGATTGCACACGTCCGGCGCTGAGACCTGGTTTGATCTTTTTCCATAGAACAGGGCTCAAGTCAAAGCCGACCAATCGGTCCAAAATCCGTCTTGCTTGCTGCGCATGAACCAGATCGATATCCACTTTGCGCGGGCGCTCAATGGCATTGAGAATGGCCGATTTTGTAATCTCGGAAAATACAATGCGGCGGGTGTTTTCCTCCGTCAGTTTCAACGTTTCATACAGGTGCCAGGAGATGGCCTCTCCTTCCCGATCCTCATCCGTCGCTAGCCATACTACATCAGCAGCTTTGGCCGCTTTTTGCAAGTCTTTGACCAGCTGCTTTTTGTCATCGGAGACGACATATTTTGGCTCAAAGCCTTTGTCTACATCCACACTTTCACCTCCCTTAGGAAGGTCTCGGATGTGACCATAGCTCGACTTAACGATAAAATCTTTCCCCAAATAACCTTCGATGGTTTTGGCTTTGGCAGGTGACTCGACGATGACTAAATTCTTGGACATGGGCTTGATAAAAACGTTCGCAAAGAAAGGGACGGAATGCAGACGAATGCAACGGTCATTCAAATTGTTCCGCTTAATTTGGGCGGATGGGAAGGGAAAAGCGCACACTTTAAATCATGGGAATGCTCAGGGATAACGTGATGATCAGGATGTTTCAATCACCAGATGTTCGCTTTGTATGGGGGACGTTGATTTTAATATTTATCGTGTACTTGTGGCCTGATTTGTCTTTTGAGTCGCCATATGGTATGCATCAATGGCGCCAAAGTGATGCATACTCAATGGCCGTAAATTATCAGGAAGAAGGGCGGGCCGTTCTAGATCCCGCCATGCATTTTGTTCATGGATCAGCAGAAGGCAAGGCCGTCGGAGAGTTCACGGGAACGTATTGGCTCAATGCACAAATTTGGAAAGTGACAGGGCGGCTGCCTTGGACCATTCGATGGATGCATTTCGCTCTCTGGTTGGCGGGATTGATTGCACTTTATGCTCTTGGAAAGCGCTGGTTGAATCCATCTGCCAGCGCTTGGGTTGCCTGGATGGTGATGGTTTCGCCTTTGATGGCTTTTTATGGGCCGAACTACTTGGTCAATGCGAGTGCTCTGGGTTTGGTATTTGTTGGTTGGTGGTGCACATGGAGGTTTCATGAGCGGCGTGATAAGGTGGTTTGGATTGGTGGGTTGTTGGCTTTTGGCCTGTCGTTTCTTTTTCGCCCCACCATGGCCATCGGATTGATTCCATTGATTCTTTTTGTCTTGTTTAAAGGGGGTCATTGGAGGATGTGGGTTTTGGCCATCTTTCCAGTCGTTGTGGCCACCCTTTGGGTTTTCTGGTCACAACGGGTCAATGATCTTGTGGGAAGCGTCTACTACTGCACGACTATTCGTCCCATTTGGGATGCTGAGAACGTATCCGAAATTTGGAGTGCCTTTCAAAGTGCTTTGTTGCCAGAATGGTATCACCGCCATGTGCGATGGGTATTCGTGTTAATGGCTTGCTTTTTGGCGGGTAAAAGCATGATTGAATGGTCAACTAATCGGGTGTGTAAGCGATTGTTTAACGGCGAGATTGCTTGGTTGGGATGGTCCAATGTAGCCATGCTTATTGCTTTGTTTGGCTATGTTTTGTTGTGGTTCAGCAACCTGGACGTGCATGATTATTACTTGATTGAATTCCAATTGGTCGTTCCGTTTTTTTTGTGGTGGATGTTGATTGGATTTCAGGACTTCACAGGAAAAGGGATGGGGCAGAAACGATTGGGTGTTGGTATTCTCGTTTTGGTGTTGTCCTTTCAAACATTGGATGCAAGGGTTCGTACTCGAATGAAGTATGTTGCGCCTTCGGGCTGGTTAGCTGAGCAGTTGATCCCAGCATGGGAGCGTGATTTATGGGGTTGGTTCCACTGGGATTATCAAAATCGATTGGCTCCTTTGGAGAGGATTACTCCGCATTTGAGATCGCTCGGAATAGGCCGAGAGAGTCGCGTAATTTCTGTTCCTGACCCAAGTCCAAACATTACATTATCCATGATGGACGTGCATGGATTCACCGATTTGTACGATGATGAATGGTCCGGCGAAGACCGCATTGCGCATTACGTGGAGAAAGGAGCGTCTTTTTTGGTGTGCAATGACCCGGCTTGGTTGCTAGAGCTGGATAGCAGCTTGTGGTTAACCGCTCCAATGCAGTCATTTGAGCACATTCAGATATTTGACCTAAAAGCTTCGGAAGCAATGCGAAATCGGGAGTAATTTTGAGCCCATGAAGAAGTGGTTCGTGCGATTGGGGTGGGCAGGCTTTTTGTTCTTTTTGATCAAAGGATTGGTTTGGCTCCTCATTTTTTATCTCGGATACTCGGTTTTGGGTTGAATTAACGCCTAAAACGACATTCTATTGGGGTGACATTCTGTCAGTCAGCGGAATCGACGTATTTTTGACTCCCATTGAATTTTATTTGAAACGGATGTCAAAATCTTCACGTGGTCTTGGTCATGAATTGTTGGACGAGTCTCTTCAGGGATCTCCAACCGTCGTGTCGTCCCATCCGACCCACACCAAAAAACTCTATTTGGAAAGCTATGGCTGTCAAATGAATTATAGCGACTCTGAAATCGTCGCGAGTATTTTGGATGAAGCAGGCTTTGCGACCACGAGGAATTCAGACGTAGCCGATTTAATTTTATTGAACACGTGCGCGATTCGAGAAAACGCTGAACAGCGAGTAAGAAGTAGGTTGCGCCAATTTAAATCGGCCAAAGCCGAACGTCCTCATTTGGTCGTTGGTGTGCTGGGATGCATGGCGGAAAGACTGAAGGAATCCTTGCTTGAGCAAGAGAAATTGGTGGATTTGGTGGTGGGCCCTGATGCCTACCGTGACATCCCGAATTTGGTCAAACAAGTGGAGGGAGGACAGAAAGCCGTCAATGTGCTTTTGAGCAGGGAAGAGACGTATGCTGAAATCAGTCCTGTGCGGCTTGATAGCAACGGCGTAACCGCTTTTATCAGCATCATGCGTGGTTGCGATAACATGTGCAGTTTTTGCGTCGTGCCATTTACCCGAGGACGTGAGCGAAGCCGAGATCCAAAAAGCATTGTTCGAGAAGCGCATGAGTTATTTGAAGCCGGTTATCGCGAAGTGACATTGCTTGGTCAAAATGTGGATAGCTACAAATGGAATTTGGATAACAAAGGACAAGTCAAAGATCCGAATCAGCCGGTCGTCCGATTTGCAGAATTACTGGAAAAAGTAGCAGCTGTACAACCGGACTTGCGGATTCGATTCTCCACGAGCCATCCCAAGGATATGACGGATGATGTGCTGCATGTGATGGCCAAACACGAAAACATTTGCAAGTACATTCATTTGCCGGTTCAATCGGGCAACAGTGACGTTCTCAAGAGAATGAACCGCGGTTACACCCGCGAGTGGTATATGGATCGCATGGCTGCGATTCGAAGGATCATGCCAAACTGTGCGATATCTACAGATATCATGACAGGGTTTTGTGGAGAGACGGATGCTGAGCACGAGGATACGCTGAGCTTGATGCGTGAAATTCGCTACGAGATGGCTTACATGTTTAAGTACAGTGAACGTCCGAAGACCTTGGCAGAGCGGAAATACGAAAACGATGTGCCCGAAGAAACGAAGAGCAAACGCTTGCAAGAAATCATGGAATTGCAACGGGAAAATGGCACGGAACGTACATGGGCTATGAAGGGCAAAACGTACCGAGTGCTCGTCGAAGGGACGTCGAAAAAACGGGATGATCAATTTTTTGGTCGGAACACCCACAATGCGGTGGTGGTATTTCCGAAAGGGGATGCGAAGCCAGGAACGTATGTCAATGTTCAAACATTGGATTGCACCCCTGCAACACTGATCGGAGAAATCACCCTCGAAGAAGCGGACGCTTGAGATTGTAAGCCATGGATATCATTTCAATCAAACGAAGATTTGGCATCATCGGAACCAGTCCGGCCTTGGATCGGGCTGTTGCCGTCGCGGCACAAGTGGCCCCGACCAATATTTCGGTGTTGGTTTTGGGGGAAAGCGGTGTGGGAAAGGAGGTTATGCCCAGGATTGTGCATCAATTTTCCACCCGCAAACACGGGCCATACATTGCTGTTAACTGTGGCGCAATTCCTGAAGGAACCATTGATTCAGAATTATTTGGGCACGAGAAAGGGTCATTCACTGGAGCGACGGAATCACGGAAAGGATACTTTGAAGAGGCGAATGGTGGGACAATTTTTTTGGATGAGGTTGCGGAGCTTCCATTGACCACTCAGGTTCGACTGCTTCGGGTGTTGGAAACCGGGGAGTTCATCCGCGTAGGTTCTTCGAAAGTCCAGCGAACAGATGTAAGGGTGGTTGCGGCCACCAATGTGGAATTTGTGCGCGCCATTCAACAAGGTAGATTTCGTGAAGATTTGTATTACCGATTGAGTCAAGTTCCGATCCAGATGCCTCCGCTTCGGGATCGTTCATCAGACATTCACTTGCTATTTCGAAAATTCACAACGGACTTTTCTGAACATTACCACATGCCACCTTTGGCATTGACACCGGACGCCATTGAAGTACTCGAAAACTATCCTTGGCCAGGAAATATCCGTCAGCTGAAAAACACGGCTGAGCAGATGTCCATTTTGGAGACCCAACGCCGATTGGATTCGGATACGCTTTTGGCTTATTTACCGGAATCACATCGAAGCAGGCTTCCTGTGCGCAATGAGGGTGATGGTACCGGGGACCATTTGAATGAGCGTGAAATTCTATACAAGGTGTTGTTTGATATGCGGCAAGAAATGCATGACCTCAAAAAATTGGTCATGCACTTGATGGAAAAAGGGGGGAGCATCACAGAGGAAGACGCGCCATTGGTTGATAGGGTATTTAATAAATCACCCACATCGACCAAAGGATTGCCACTTGGACGTTCCGAAGAGGACGAGCACTCCCCGAGGAACTTCATTGAACCCTCCAAACGACAAGGAGGTGAAGGATTCGAAGAGATGGTCCCGGAGTTGACAGATGAAGTGGAAGAGGTCCTTTCCTTGCAAGACTCTGAACGTGAGCTCATCCGGAAGGCCTTAGTTAAACACGGAAATCGGCGAAAAAATGCCGCTTCTGAACTTGGAATTTCTGAGCGAACTCTGTACCGCAAAATCAAAGAATACGATTTAAAATGATGCGCGCACACCTGGTCATTTTTGTTTTTGCCATCGTCTCGTTCGTTGGGTGTGGTATCTACTCCCCTTATGGTGCTCAAACTTCAGGCGCCAAGACCTACTCCGTTTCAGCATTTGAAGCAGTTACACCCCTTGCGTCGGCTACCAGTGCTTTGGTCCTGACTGAATCGCTCCGGGATCGAATCCAAAAGCAGTCCACGTTGCAGTTGATGTCCTCCAATGGGCAACTGCGATTTGAAGCGGAAATCGTGCGTTGGGAAGTCGTCCCCGTGAACGTCCAACAAAATGATCAGGCGGCGTCCAATCGGCTGACCATTGGGCTGCATGTGCGGTATGAAAACACCTTGGATGATGCGCTGAGTTTTGACCGAACCTTTAGTCGCTTTGCAGATTACTCCAGTGATCAAGATTTGTTCGGCGTAGAAGATCAGCTAGTGGAGGATATTGGAAGTCAATTGTCCCAGGACATTTTCAATGCATCACTTGGGAATTGGTGATGCAATACCTTGTGGAATCTTTAATATACCATGATGCAAATCAGCCGATTGCAGCAACTGCTTAAGAATCCGGGAGAAACCTCTGCAGAGGATCGTGAAGGTCTGCTTGAATGGGTCAAGCGTTATCCTTATGCGGGTTCTTTTGCCATGCTTTTGGCTAGGGCTAGTGCAATAGGTGGGCACATCGAACAGCAAGAAGACCTGTTGAAGGCAGCATCAGCGACCCCATTTCGACAGCCCTTGTTTGATTTGCTGTTGCGGACGGAATTAATTGAAGAGGCACGGGAGATTCATCGTGAAATTGAATCCGAAGATGAGGTGAGTGAGCAGGAGATTCAGGTGTTTATCGAAGACGATGATGAGGTTCAGTCGTCAAGCAACGCATTGAGCGCAGATGATCCCCTGGAGCGTGAAGCATTGATCTCGGCCATTGAACGAT
>Ga0233427_10005282_pt1 | contig 10335 bp, 13 predicted proteins | sample SI_118_April2016_5_FD_179885 | JGI IMG/M metagenome (GOLD analysis project Ga0233427, IMG submission 179885) | Seawater microbial communities from Saanich Inlet, British Columbia, Canada - SI_118_April2016_100_MG | ecosystem: Environmental > Aquatic > Marine > Inlet | place: Canada: British...
TGTGACCACTTTGTTTTAGTGGACCACTTGAGTTAATCATTTTGTGAGCCAGTTGAATCTTAAGTTTGATCATGAAACTAGGGGCTGGGCAGACTTAATCCTCCATAGAAAATCGCAGTCAAATTTAACCTCTAATATAGATACGAAATGGCTTGTTATTGGTGCAGGATTTACTGGTCTGTCATGTGCCAGAAGATTGGCTGAGCTTAATCCAAGTGATAAGGTTATTTTGATTGAGGCTAGAGAAGTTGGCCAAAGTGCATCAGGAAGAAATTCGGGATATGCAGTAGCACATAGTCATTTTTCTGGTGGTTATCAGAAGGAGCAACTTGGACACTATAAAAGAATTGATCGCATCAATCAAGCGGGTCTAGAGTCTCTCAAATCTATAATCAATAAAAATGATATTGACTGTGAATTTAAGGAGTCGGGCATTTACCATATGGCTGCTGATGTAGTTTCATCCATAGAGTGTAATCATTTTATTAATTACTTAGAGAAGAGAAGTATTAAGCATGAGGCACTTTCTCAGGACCAAATAAGTTTGGAGCTTGGCACAACATGGTATCAAAAGGGCGTTAAGGTAATGAATGGCGCCTTGGTTCAGCCAGCGCAACTTATTCATGGTCTTGCTGATAAACTCCCAAAGAATGTTGAGCTATATGAGAATTCACCAGTCATAGATTTGAGGCAAGGTAAAGTTAATACATTAAGGACACCAAACTCAAGGATTAGGGCAGAAAATGTCATTATGGCCTGTAACTATGAGCCTTTGGCAAGTGGTCAATACAAGCAAAGAGTGGTCGGCGTTACCCTATCAGGAAGCATAACCAGAGTTTTAACTCAAAATGAAATTGAAATGCTAGGCACAGAAACATCTTGGGGTATCTTATCTCTCCATAGCGGTGGAGCGACGGTTAGGCTTACTGAAGATAAAAGAATTTCAATTAGAAATACTGCTGAATACAATAATCATCGATTATTAAAAAAAGACCAACTCAAAGTAAGACAAAAAATTCATCGAAAATCATTCGATAATCGATTTCCAGAGCTTACTCATGTGCCATTTGAGCACCTATATTCTGGAGTTGAAGGGGTCACTGCTAATAAAACAAATATCTTTAAAAGGCTATCGTCTAACCTATATTTTGCTGGTTGCTATAATGGCTCTGGCATTACCAAAGGGACAGCTTTTGGATTAGCAGTTGCTGAATTTGCAAGTGGTAATGATGTTGAATTGGTGAGTGACTGTTTAGGGATTGAAAAGGCTAAATGGCTTCCTCCAAGACCTTTTCTAGATCTTGGGGCATGGTATATCACCAAGCAAAGATTTACTGGGGTTGGAAAAGATCGTTAAATATAAGTACTAAATGAGATGATTTAACTTTGCTCCAAACTCAATAAAATTCCCCTTTAACTTTCCAAAGATCTCATCGTTGCTATGAGTTGGCCTAATCGGTAGAGATCCCTCACTACCAGTCAAGAAACTCTCAACTATAGACTTACCAAAGTAGGTCCCAGGGCCTATTCCCCTTCCAGAGTAACCAAAAATTGAGTACGCATTTTGACCAATACGAAGAATTTTTGGAATATGGTCATCTGTCATTGCTATTTGACCGCCCCAGAAGAAGTTCAATGAATTATTTTTAAGAGAAGGGAAAATGGATTGAGCTTTTCTTTGAGCCCACGCAGAGTGAATATTAGAAACTTTAGAACCAAGATTTCCAATACCACCAATGATGAAGCGATTTTCATCATCTAGTCTAAAAGATGACATTACAGTGGCCGTATCCCAACAACCTTCCTTGTTTGGCAATATACTCTCTAAAGAATCTTTTGATAGTGGTTTAGTTGCTGCTTGAAAATAATATACAGGTGTATATTTTGATGAGGCGACACCTTTTATTTTTTCTTGGTATGCATTCGTTGCAATCAATAACATTTTGCATTGAATTGACCCGCTCTCTGTTTGAATTTCCCAGAGTTTGTTCTTATATTCAATTTCTGTTGCTAGAGATGATTCAAAAATATTGGCACCTTTAGATTGCGCCGCTTTTGCTAAACCTTGGCAGTAACTTAGCGGATTAATTGTGCCAGCATTTTTATTGAGTAAGGCGCCATGAAATTTAGATGAGCCAATTCTTTTTTTTGCTTCTTCTCGATCTAAAAGCTCTAATTCTGCACCACGCTCAGTGAGCTGCTGATATCGATTTTCAATATCCTTAAAGCCCTTTTGTGAATGTGCACAGTGAAGGGTTCCAGTTCGGTTTGCACTGCAACTTATTTTGTATTTATTTATAAGTTCAAATACTAAATCTGGCGCTTTAGATAAAGCTTTATTGAGTCTAATGCCTGAATCTATACCGAGGATATTCTCAACTTTTTTTGGAGGAAGCCATAATCCTGAGTTTACTAGTCCAACGTTTCGGCCTGATCCTCCAAATCCAATCTTTTTATCAATAAGCGTTACTGAAAGTCCACTCTCAGCAGCATTTAGTGCTGCTGAACAGCCTGTGTAACCTCCACCAATAATTGCTAAGTCAGAAACAATTGAGTCTCTTAGTGGCTCAAAGCTAATATTTTCTTTTAAGCTTTTTTCCCAAAGGTTGATTTGTCGCATGAAGATGTAGCCATGTTTTTAAATATATTAAATAAAAAAGACGCCTAAAGACGTCTGTTTTAAGTTAAATCCTAAATTAATTACTCAAGGGGTGTAGCTCCAGTTTCCATTCGAATAACTTTACCGTCTTGAATTTTATGAAAAGCAAGAACTGCTTCACGTGTTCCATCAGGAAAACTCATAACTCCATGAGTCACCATGGCTTCATCATTCTCGTAGAGGCAGCGAGGATCATGAGTTACAAATTCATCACTACTCATTAAAAAAGAAAACATTTCCATCGCCTTTTCTTTGTTCATTACCATTCCGTCCATGTGGCTTATAAATTCATAGTCATCATGCAGGGTTGCTGCGTAGGCTTCTATATCTTGATTTTTTCTTGCTTTATCTTGTGAAGTGTATATCGACATATGGTCTCCTTTTAAATTAAGATGTTATGAAATAAGTAATAACTACTAACAGAGGAATTAAAGATCTATTAGTTAATTAATAACTTGAGTAATAACAAGTATACTAAATTTTTTTATTTTAGAGTTGAAATAAACAACATAGAAATTATGGACATAAATAATATTCAAAACCAGCTTCAAAATTTTGCTTCTGAGAGAGATTGGGAACAGTTTCATACACCTAAGAATATAGCGATGGCACTTAGTGTTGAATGTTCAGAGCTCGTTGAGATTTTTCAGTGGCTAAACCCAGAGGAGTCAAAGCTGCCTGATAAGATGCAGCTTGAATTAATTAATAATGAGGTTGCTGATATTGCTATGTATTTGCTTCGTTTTTGTGACTTACTAGACCTTAACTTAGAAAATGCTATACAAGAAAAACTAGTCAAAAACGCAGAAAAGTACCCCATAAATCTATCGAAGGGTAATGCAAAAAAATACAATCGGAGGAGTGACTAACTAAATCTCTACCTTATAGCACTCGTAGGGCTTGCCTGATGATGGTTGCAAATTAATATAATCATCAGCCAAAACCATTATCTGCTCTGAATTTTTTTCATTGAGAGTGAACTGCTCTTGCATATTGAAGTATTGATCAAGCCATGGATGGTTCCTATTAGTAACTTTTATAGCATCAATCATGCTCACTAAGTTTTGATCCTCTATCTCCCAGACTCCAGACCCAAGAGCACTGTATACAACTTTGACTTTATTCTCTTCTATAGGAAAATCAACAATGAGTTCACCAAAGCTATTCCATGTCCCATCTTTTTTGTATCTAATCATCTCAAAGGCAGCGTAACCAGGATAGAAGTCCTTGCATATCCAGTTACCAAGTATTTCAGTCTCATAGAAACGAGGCGTCATAGCTGCACTAGGAGTGGTGTTTAAAAGCAAGACTAATATTGCAGTGTATAAATTTTTCATAAATCAATTCTAGTTTATAGCAAACAATAATTTGTGAATTTTTAATGTATTTTGAGCGAATTTATTTCCTCTTTTGTAGCTGTTCTGCTAACTCTATAATTTTATGACTCATAGTTTTTTTGAAAACAAATGGAAATACTGCATGAATAATAGCAATGATAAACAGTCCAAATAAAATAAATCCATATTTACAGGCCACAACAAGATGTTGAAGGTATGTTTCACCAACTTCTTTTGGATGCTTCGAAAAAATATTAGACACTAATTATTTTTATAAGAATTTCATGGATAAATCAAGTATATAGACATATAAAAAATAAGGTTATTAATTTTTAGATATTTGTAATAAAATGTGATTTTTTCTAATTAATAATCTTCAGAAAATTATTGAACTTAATAGGTGTTAGATTCAAGAGTGATTTTTGTACTAAGTCTTGAATGTATATAAGAGGAGACAAAGCAAATGCCAAAAGTTTTAACCAATCAGCAGATAGAGCAATACCATGATCAGGGATTTATCTCCCCAGTTAGGGTCATGTCTGAAGATGAAGCGCTAAAAGTCAAGAAAGATTTAGAGGCTCTGGAGGCAGAGTTTCCTGAGGAAATGAATTCAGAAAGTCGGAATAATCTGCACCTATCCTTTACTTGCCTTGATGCACTTGCGCACAACAGAATAATTGTGGATGCTATTGAAGATCTCATTGGACCAGATATAGCACTATGGGCTTCTGTCATGTTTATCAAAGAGCCTTCCACTAAGCAGTACGTTAGTTGGCATCAGGATGCAACATATATGGGCCTAGATGATATGAATTTTCCAACGCCTTGGGTTGCGCTAAGCCCCAGCAACAAAGAGACTGGATGTGTCACCATGATTTCAGGAAGTCACAAATTAAAACTTCAAAAGCATGAAGATACGTACGCTGAAGATAATATATTAACTAGAGGTCAGATCATTCAAAATGTGGATGAAACGAAAGCGGTTGATTTAATTCTAGAGCCTGGTGAAATGTCCATTCATCACGGCACTATCATTCATGGCTCTCTTCCAAATAATAGTAATCAAAGAAGAATTGGCTTTTCATTACAATCCTATATGTCGCCAAAGATAAAGCAAATTGTGGGTCAAAATATATGGACACATGTTCGCGGTCAAAAGAGGCAGGATACAGATGGGATGCTGCTAGAACGACCAAAGTTTGATATGGATCCAGTTACCGTTTCTCAAAGAAAAATTGCTAACGAAAACTTATCAAATATTCTCTATAAAGGCGCGAAAACAAAACGCAACTATTAGCTATTCTTTCTAATCCATTCTAGAATTTTATTGACCCCTTGATTGGTTTTAGTTGGACTCAAGATGTCACCAAGGACGCCGTGCTTAGAAGGGTCATCCTTTAATGAAAGTATTGGGTTAAAGATCTCAACATTGTTACCCATTTTAGAGATAATTCTTCGTGTAGCTTTAGGAGAGACAACCTTGTCGTAATCGGAAAACCAAAAGAGAATTGGAAGTTTTATTTTGCTGTGATTAGCTAAAGAGGCAGCAATAACAGAGTCCTTTACTGGGAAAAGCGCCTTCGTAGGATAGCGCGTCGTCCAGCAGCGCTCGTGCTCAGAGTTTTTTGGGGTAAAGGAGTGCTCTCTACCAAGTATTAGAGGAATAAACCATTTTGCCCCTGGCAGTCTGAGGAAATGCCCTTTATATGAGCTAGGTCCAAAGTTTGGTGAAACATAAATAATAGATCTAACTTTTGTTTGCTTTTCAATGATGCTGTGAATAAGCGAACATCCAGTTGACGATCCAATAAGAATGACCTCATTGCCAATTACTTCACCAATATTAATTGCTTCAGCAGTATCTGAAATCCAGTCATCAAAAGTGGCATTACTGAGAGCATCTCCGTCTTGCCCATGGCCACTAAGCCTAGTTAAGAAAACATTTGCTCCTAGAGCCTTTGCAACCTTTTCAATCACAGGGCTCATTTCAACACGAGTCGCTGAAAATCCGTGAATAAAAACGATACTTAAAGGTGTTCTTTGAGAAGATTTTTCAGCCCATATAATTTTCTTCTCAATATTTGAACGAAGATTGGGGACAGAGGACTCATCAAATTTTATTTGTTTTTCAACATCGTTTAGATCAAACATTTTGAGCTATTTTATAACAAATTATTTTGGATTTTTATTATAGCTTTAAACATCTAAAAAAATGATTCATTTTGTATACAAATAGTAATATAAATAATATTACAAAAAGTATACAAAAAGTGTATACTAATTTTCAATGCAGAATTTGATAGATCTTTAGATGGGTAAATACGTAACAAAGAACCAAGAAGAAGACGAGAAAAGAGTGGTCAGCGTAAGGATTCGTAGACCAGTTTTTGAGGCGTTTACGGGCGCATCAATTGCTGCTAAAGATTTTGGCTATAGCATGTCTCTATCAGGTGTCTTTGAGACTGCAATGGAAGATGCAATTTCTGAGTTCAAGGATATTAGTGGAATTGACTATAAAGATGTTGCAAAAACGGAGCTTGATAAGAAGTGGGAGAGTAAATACAACGCTTCAAAAAAAGTTTCCAAAGATAAATCTCATAATAGGGATTAACAATTATTACTAATTAGGAGAGAGGGTTGATGTCAGATAGTAGCGTTATCAGTAAGATCAAGGAGTTAAGAAAGGATTTAGATAAAGAGACTGTTTATTTGCAAGAACAGATGGAACTACCGTTAAATGGTGACTTAGTTAAGAATATGCAGTCAGAAAATAATTCAATTCAGTTGAGTAAGGGTATTGCTATTTCTAAATGGGTAAGAAAGATAACCTCTCAATTTGAGTCAGTTGATCCGTTTTATAAGTAACTTTCAGCTCTAAGGTAAGTTAATATGTTTTTTAGGCCAGCGCCAATTAATGAGTGTGCTGGCAACGCCAGCCATTATCATGATTCCACCAATAATCATTGGTAGTGTGAGTTTCTCATCAAGAAGTAATATTCCAGCAACAATTGAGGTGATTGGTAGCAGCATAAGAAAGGGTGAAACCTTGCTGACATCTACACTACTTAATAAGTGATACCAAACGCTGTAGCCAACTACGGTCATAATAAAAGCTAAATAAAAAATAATAGACCAATCGACAAGACTTGCTGATGTAATTGCCTGCCACTGGCCATCCTCTATAATCAGTGATGCTATAAACATTTGAGGGGTAGCCATAATTGCAACCCATGCGAGTATTGTAATGCCAGATAGGCCCTTTAGTCGACTGATCATTATTTGTGCTACAGCCCAAACTGCTGATCCTGCTACTAACAGAATAACACTATTAATGTGTCCTTCAAGTCTCGGCTCTCCTGCAATGATAAAGACGCCTAAAAAAGCAAATCCCATTCCTAAAGCTCGAGTTAATCCTAGTTTTTCTTTTAACAAGATGGTGCCCATAAGGGCAAGTATGGGTCCTTCAAGTTGCACTAAGATAGCTGCTGTTGAGGCGTCAATTCCTTTGAGGCCGTTATAGGTTAAACCATACTGAATAGTTGAGCCAATAAGGGCAACAACAAAAATTTCTCTCATATGACCCCAAGGTGGTTTTGTGAACCAAACCAAAACAAGTCCAGCAATTCCAAAACGAATTGACATAATGAGAAGCGCAGAGAATTGCTCCATACCGATTTTGGCTAGAGTGAATCCTAATCCCCAGGTTATCGGAACAATCAGTGCTAAAAGAATTTGTTTAGAGTTCAATATTATTCTTTCACAACAAAAAAGGAGGTCAATTATGACCTCCTTTTAGTATTCAAATTAAAATTATTTAGTCTTTAGCTAGACTTCATAAAAAATCCAACTGCGAAAAGAGCAGTAACTATTGTACTAACCCAGTCCATAGCTCCACCAGGGGCCATACCGGAAATTAGTATTTGGTATAACTGCATAATTAAAAATAAAATTGCAATAATGCCAAAAGATTTAGCTGCGGCTTTTAACTGATCCTCGCTTGTCCAGTTAGGCATTCCATATGCCAGAATAGCTAGACCTATCATTGCTGTGCCAGTAGCCTGAGCAATTGCAACAAGTTCTGCAGAATAACCCCATTGATATTGGGCAAAAACCATCCCTGGAACAAAAATAAGTTGAAGTCCCCAAATTGCAGCAAATGCTGCTTGAAGTCTAAAAATTAAAGATAAGCTCATATTGATACCTCTATAAATTAAAAAATAACGTTATCTTCTCTTGTAGAAAATTAACAACGTTACAAAAATTATACCTAGAGTTCTAAAAATAAATAAAGGGAGTCATAACTCCCTTTATTTAAACATCGAACTAATTAGCGGGATTTCCAATAAAATAGTATGATGAATAACAGGCTAAGGACTATTCCACTTATCGGCATACCTCCCGAAGGAATTGCGCCTGAGGTTAAATGATAAACCTGCATCACAACTGCCACCATTTGAACTAGTATGAGTGTCTTGGTGGCTTTTTTTAGCTGCTCTTCAGATGTCCAATTTGGCAGCATGATAAAAACTACCGCAATAAAAAAGAATGACATGGCTAAAAACTGCGCCATTGTTACCATAGGAGCTGTAACTTCCCATCCATAAGAGGCAGCCATCATATTAGTTCCAAATAGCATTGATGCCGCCCATACAAGACCGATTAATCCATTCAGTCGATACACTAAAGTTAAAGTCATAATATTTCTCCTATAATATTGAATTAACTAGTTTTTTTGAATATAAATTTTTTATTTTTAGATTTTTTGAGTCTCAAATCTTACCATAAACTCATCTTATTTTTTTCAGACTGTTGATTTTTTTCCAAGTACAATTGCGTGATGAAAAATTTTATAAATTCAAAAGAAAGCTACTTTCCTCAACCTGAATCAGGAGGTGGATGGCGTTTCTTTGATCAAAATAATACTAATTCAATTCTTGATGTAGATTTTGATTTACTCAATGTTGCGGTTGAGGAGTACCAACATTTTTTTGATAATGTGGCTTCTGGAATAGTCATTATCAAAAATGGGTATATCATTAAGGAGCACTACAGTTTTATGACTCTTCCTGGAAGTAGGTTTGATGTGTGGTCTTGTACAAAATCATTTACAGGGATTGCTTGGGGCCTTCTTTTAGAAGAGAGCAAAAATGGATTATTGCCCAATAATGCCGAAGTTAAATTAGATAGTTTGGCTTACTCATTTCTTCCTGAATCTTTTAAGGTGACTGATAAGCTTAAAGAAAAGATAACGATTGGTCACTTGCTAAGTATGACTTCTGGAATTCCAGGAGAAGGTCAATCGACTTTTGGTATAACTCCAAAAATCAATAGCGGACCATTCGAGCATGCTCTAGGTTATCAAGAGAGTCGTTATGGAAAAAAACAGACAAGCTTATTGGAGATCCAGGCTCAGTTTGGGATTATAGTGATCCAGCCATAGCGCATTTATCAGTTTTATTTAAAGTGTTGATGCAACAAGAAATGCACGAGTATATGCAGAAGAATGTGTTTAGGAAGATTGGTATAGAGAATGCTAGCTGGGATGTCCATGGTGGCGGTCAGTTCATTGGGCCGCACACTAGTGCTCATGTCGGCATGCATATTTCAGCAAGAGAGCTTGCTAGAGTTGGATACTTACTGATGAATAATGGCTATTGGGGTGATGAACAGATTGTTCCAAAGTGGTGGGTTGAAATGGCTACTAAGACTTCTCAAAATTTAAATCCAGACTATGGTTATACATTTTGGGTTAATACCCAAGGCTCTCGTTGGCCGGGCCTTCCAAAAGATATGTATTCATTGGAGGGTTATAACTCTAATAGATGTTACGTGATTCCATCCAAGGAAGCTGTAGTGGTTAGGGTTGGAGCCGGCCCTAACCAATGGAATGAGCAGACTTTAATTGGTCGAATTTTAGATGCTATTGGTTAATTAAATGTTCACCATTGCTGACAGCTGGAGAATAATCTTTAAAGTCTTGGAATGGATAAATGTTCTGTAGTCGATTATTGTTTTCAATCCCCTTTAAGTCTTGATTGACAGCACCAATGGTGAGTGCCATAAATGTCGGCGCAGAAAGTGATTGAAGTTCAGGGGATAGGTAACCCGACTTAACAAAAAGTGTTTTGAAATCTTTAAGGTCTATATTCAGATCAGTAAAATCTTTAAGATTATGAAAAGGTCGCCTTAATTTAGTGATTATAACAACTGTACTTGAGACAGAAGCAACGGCACATTCATTTGTAAAGTAGACATGATCTGCTTTAAGTTTAAGTGATGGGCCTCCTCCTCCATAGGTTCCCCCTATGGTGAATTCATTACTATCTTTGAGCGCATCAT
>Ga0233427_10005285_pt1 | contig 10330 bp, 8 predicted proteins | sample SI_118_April2016_5_FD_179885 | JGI IMG/M metagenome (GOLD analysis project Ga0233427, IMG submission 179885) | Seawater microbial communities from Saanich Inlet, British Columbia, Canada - SI_118_April2016_100_MG | ecosystem: Environmental > Aquatic > Marine > Inlet | place: Canada: British...
TTAATCTAAAAAAACAAGAACGTGGTGAATAATTTCAAAGATTCCAGACCGATGCAGTTTGGCCTGCTCGCGATCATTTTTTTGTTTTCCTATCATTTAGTCCCGCATTCTGAGGCCAGTTACTTCTGGAGATTACCTCCCCTATTAAAAGACATCCCAGTCTGGATCAATACGCTTCTTGATAATTTGATGTTCCAATGGTTCGCCGTTGATGTCTGGGATCCGGTATGGAAAGAGTACGAACCAAAGTCTGTTTTCAGAATTATTACTAGAGCAATAGGCAGTGCGATTTTATTCCTCATTATTCTTATCCGTGAACTCTTTCTTGGAGGAACGCAGACTATTGGGGCGCTCTTCAGCGATGCAATGCTCAGCACCAATAAATGGCTGTACTGGCCTGCTCTTCCCTGGACCGCTGTCGTCGCTGGCGCTGCGATCCTGGGATATCAACTTCAAGGCATTCGCTTAGCCCTACTTGCAGGTATCGGGGTCGGATATCTCTGTGTTTTTGGGCAATGGGAACCCTCTTTAGAGACGCTATCTTTTGTCCTTGTATGTGCACCTATTTGTTTCATTTTGGGACTGGGTTTCGGGATATGGGGATACCTGAATAGAACTGTAGAGGCCGCACTTGAGCCACTATTGAACTGTATGCAGACCCTGCCTCATTTTTCTTATCTGGTTCCGGTCATGGTTCTATTTGGAATCGGAGATCACGCAGGCGCCGTTGCCACGATTATCTTTGCAACCCCGCCGATGATCAGATTAACCATTCTCGGCTTGAGAAAGATTTCTCCGGATATTGTTGATTCCGGTTTAATGAGTGGGTGCAGTAAATTCCAGCTACTGTTCAGAGTTTTAATCCCGACAGCAAGAACAGATATTCTGATTGGCGTTAATCAGGTCATTATGCAGTGTCTTGCGATGACCACTATTGCCGCTTTTATTGGCGCCAGGGGCTTAGGATTTAATTTAAAAGTTGCGCTAAATTCACTGGAAATTGGAAAAGCCTCAGAAATTGGCCTGTGTGTCGTTTTAATTGCTGTAATCCTAGATAAATATTCCTTGGCGTGGGCAAACAAACAAAAAGATTATTTTTCTGATTTGAACTTCTTTCAAAGATATAGGCCTTACATCGGATTTATCCTTCTAACGCTTTTGGCGATTCTTTTAGCGTACATAGGTGCTCTGTACTTTAAGGACGGCATCAACTACCTGTACTATGTTCCGTTCGACAAAGGTTTTACGATTTCTCCTTTTATAGATGCTGGTATTGATTGGTTTTGGGAAGCCTTTTTTCCGTATTTAAATGGATTCAATGTCTGGTTAATAACGTCGGTCCTTGTGCCGATGAGAGACGCCTATCTCGGTATGCCTGTTATCTCCACATTCATTCTTGTTATGGGGGCCGGGTATATCGTTGGCGGCGTAAGATCAGCGATCGTAGTTGGGGGACTGATCCTGTTTATAGCCCTTTCTGAATATTGGGACAGAGCATTAATCACAGCCTATATGGCAACTTTTGCGGTACTCATATCCGCTGTTTTAGGATTAGTCGTTGGCTCCATTTGCGCCCAGAACCGTTTTACGAGCAAAACAATTCTTTCAGTCTGTGATTTTTTTCAAACATTTCCGTCCTTTATTTATTTGATACCGGTAATTCTGCTTTTTGGTATCACGGATACATCCGTCATGATCGCGGCAATTGTCTATGCAGTGATTCCGGCTACCAGATATACAGTAGAAGGCTTAAACAGCGTTCCAATATCGCTGCATGAAGCTGCGACGATGTCAGGAGTATCACGACTTCAAAGATGGACCAATATCGAGCTACCTCTTGCGCTTCCTCACATAATGTTGGGCATAAATCAAACAGTCATATTTGCATTATTCATGGTGATCCTTGGCGCATTAATCGGAACCATTGATTTGGGCCAAATTATTATGGGTGCTTTATCGAAAAAAGGTGGAGCAGGCATTGGTTTGACACTGGGTATATTTGTATCCTTCATGTGCTTAGCAGTCGATAATTTGATTCAGACTTGGGCGAAGGAAAGAAAGAAACTTCTGGGAATCGACTGATGCACCCTCACCAAGCTCTCGCCAATACGTGCTAAGAGATTAATCGGGAACCCAATTATGCCCTCCAACGAAAGCCCTACGACAGATCAGCAACCGGTCATCCGGTGTGATTCTGTATTTAAGATTTTTGGGGATAAAGCGAAAGAGATGCTCGCCGGAGTAGACGGCAGCAACGTCGACACAAAAGCTTTTCAGGAGGCTGGCTGCATCGTCGGTGTCAACAACGCCTCCTTCGATGTCGCGAGGGGCGAAAAGCTCATCATTATGGGACTGTCGGGTTCGGGCAAGTCGACGCTCCTACGCTGCATCTCCCGCCTGACAGATGCAACCGCTGGACGAATTTTTATAGAAGGTCAGGATCTGTTAGCGATGACCAACAAGCAGTTGATCGAAATCCGTCGAGAAAAAATGGGTATGGTCTTTCAGAGTTTTGCGCTACTGCCGCACAAAACAGTGTTGGAAAATATAGCTTTCCCCTTACAGGTTAAAGGTGTTCGAACGCAAGAGAGCATTAAAAAAGCAATGGATATGGTTGAGCTTGTGGGGCTTCGGGGGCGCGAGAACTACTTCCCTCGAGAGTTGTCCGGGGGGCAACAGCAACGTGTCGGAATTGCCCGGTCACTCGCCGTCGAGCCTGACATCTGGTTCCTTGACGAGCCATTTTCGGCGCTCGATCCCCTCATCCGAAAAGAGATGCAGGATGAGTTCCTCCGCCTACAAAGCGTACTCAACAAAACTATTCTTTTTGTCACCCATGACTTCGACGAGGCATTACGGCTGGCGGACCGGATCGCCATTATGAAAGACGGCGTCATTGAGCAACTAGATACCCCGGCTAACATAGTCCTAAATCCGGCAACTGAGTATGTTCATAGGTTTACGGAAGATGTGCCTAGGGAAAAGGTGCTCAGGATTGAGTCTGTAATGGACCCTGTAAATAGTTCAGAAGTGCTCAGCAACCTAAAGGTCTCTAAAGACGCAATTATCGAAACGGTCGCTGAAGCGGTTCTTAGCGAACAGAATCCTGTTCCGGTAACCGATGGGGAGGGCGAGGTTATTGGAGTTTTACACCCGTCTAAAGTGATTCATGTACTGTTTGGAGGAAGAGCCAGCTATCCCAAGCAGTGACAACCGCGCGAGCACGCTCCCAGCCGAGTCAGCGGATCCAGAGCGCGGCCCGGCCAATGCCGAACTCGCGCCCTGGGGCGCTCTCTTTCAAATGGATCCGATCGGCGCAAACTCCTAAAACAGCCCTTCTATCTCACCGTCTTCGTTAACGAAGATATTGTTGGCTGCGGGCACCCTCGGCAGCCCCGGCATCGTCATAATCTCGCCGCAAATCGCCACGATGAATTCCGCACCGGCGGAGAGGCGCAGTTCTCGGATCGGAACCACGTGTCCGCTGGGTGCGCCCAGAAGACTGGGATCCGTCGAGAAACTGTACTGCGTCTTTGCCATACAAACCGGGAAATGGCTGTAACGTTCCTCGAAATCTGCAAACTGACCACGCACTTTGTTGTCAGCACTGATATCATCAGCGCCGTAGATTGATCGTGCGACGGTGCGAGCCTTGTCCCACAAAGACATATGGTCATCATACAGCGGCTGGAACCGGGACTCACCTGAATCCGCGAGCGTAGCGACATGTTGTGCAAGATCTTCCGTACCAGCGCCGCCATCGGCCCAGTGACTGCACTCAAAAACCTCAACACCAAGCTCATTACAGTAGACCCGTATCGCATCAATCTCGGCCGGGGTATCAGAAACGAATTTGTTTATCGCTACGACGGCGGGCACGCCGAACTGTCCAATGTTTCGAAGATGCCGACCCAAGTTTTCCAGCCCATCTTGCAGCGCACCGACACTTTCGGTATTGAGGTCCGCTTTCGCGACCCCCCCATGCATTTTGAGAGCTCGGGCAGTAGCAACAAGCACGACCGCATCAGGCTTGAGGCCTGCTTTACGGCATTTAATATTGAAAAACTTCTCGGCACCAAGGTCCGCACCAAAACCGGCCTCAGTCACTACGTAATCGGCAAGCTTGAGAGCCATTTTGGTCGCTCGAACCGAATTACATCCATGGGCAATATTAGCGAACGGCCCACCGTGAATTATGGCTGGATTATTCTCAAGCGTCTGAACCAGGTTCGGCATAAAGGCATCACGCAGCAATGCCGTCATAGGGCCTTCAGCTTTGAGGTCACGGGCATGAATCGGCGCTCGCGAACGGGTATATCCCACAATTATATTACCCAGCCGGCGTTGCAGATCAGCGAGATCTTCTGCGAGACAGAAGATCGCCATAATTTCCGAGGCCACTGTAATATCAAAACCACCCTCTCGGGGAAATCCATTTGCGACACCGCCGAGCGCCACCGTGATCTGGCGAAGCGCGCGGTCATTCATGTCGACAACTCGGCGCCAGGTCACTCTGCGTTGATCAATGGCTAGTTCATTACTCCAGTAGATGTGATTTTCTATAAGCGCAGAAAGAAGGTTATGAGCGGCTCCGATCGCATGAAAATCTCCCGTGAAGTGAAGATTGATATCCTCCATCGGGACAACCTGTGCGTAACCGCCGCCTGCAGCACCGCCTTTCATGCCGAAACAGGGGCCAAGCGAAGGCTCGCGAAGGCAGATCAATGCCTTCCGGCCAATGCGGTTTAATCCATCACCCAGGCCGACAGTCGTGGTGGTCTTCCCTTCCCCGGCAGGAGTTGGGGAGATCGCGGTCACCAGGATCAGCTTGCCATCGGATCGGTTAGACAAAGACTCGATGAACTGATTGCTGATCTTGGCCTTGGTGGGGCCGTAAGGCAGCAGTGACTCTGACGGAATCTCCAACTTATCCCCGATCTCTCCGATAGGGTGTATCGCCGCCACACGTGCAATCTCAATATCGCTGGGCACTTTATCCATGACTCTCCTCTGGCTTTAATGGGTTATTGTTGATTTTGGAACTGTATCCGAATGGGATGTCTTTAGACGCCGAGCCGCAACGACCGTGTTGCGCATCAGGACGGCAACCGTTACCGGTCCCACTCCCCCGGGCACAGGCGTAATCCATCCCGCCACTTCCCGACAGGCATCATAGTCGCAATCCCCCACAACGCGACTACGTCCGTCATCGGACTCGATCTGATTGATACCGATATCGATTACAACCGATCCGGGTTTTAGCATGTCGCCCTTAAGGAGTCCGGGTTTACCCACGGCAACGAATACGGCATCTGCTCTGCGAGTATGCACCGCGACTTCGCGCGTCATGTGGTGACACACCGTGACGGTTGCGCTCTCTGCCATCAGCAAGAAGGCAATGGGCTTTCCGACAATTTCGGAATGCCCGATTACCGTGACTTCCAATCCCGGCAAGGCGACTCCGGTCTCCTTGAGCAGTTCGACTGCCGCCATAGCGGTGCATGGCCCGAGTTCAATATTTCGATAAACAATGTTGCCGATTGACGAAGGATGCATTCCTTCTACATCTTTGAGCGGCGCAATACTGGACTGCAACTGCTGAATCGGCAAATGTTTAGGAACCGGTCGCTGCAGAATAATGCCTGTCACGTCGTGATCAAGGTTCAGTTGCGTGATCGCTGCTCGCACGTCTTCTTCTGAAATATCTGTTGGAAAATTCCGCCGCTCGAAGTCGATTCCCACCTGGTTCGCGGCACGTTCCTGATTGCGGATGTAGAGATTGACCGCGGGATGCTCTCCAATCCGGATCGATACCAACCGCGGAGCCCAACCCGAGGATTTCAACACGCTGACATCCTGAGCCACTTGCGACAGCATCGCCGACGCGACCGCCTTTCCGTTGATGTCTCGGTAGTCCGCCGCTATCCGCTGGGTCATATTTGAACTCGTACTTCGATTAGGCTTGTTGACTATTACGTCCGGGAAGCTCACGCGAACCCGTCAGGCACGCTTTTGTCTTTCAGACCCCCACGTGACATCGGCCGCCCGCTCCCCACGCAACTGGAGACATGTCGCCGCAAAATAGCAGGTTGGATACGGGCACACACATTGTTTTCTTTGCTGCGAACGTCGCAGTTTAGATCAGACTTCCTCTACACTCGTGAGAACCTTCCTATGAGGCGATAACTCTGCCTAACCGCCCTTTGGTGGCAGGGAACGGTATCAGTCCCAAAAAGGAACTGGTACCGTCAAACTTTATAGGATCCTCAGAACTTCACGTAGGCTTTGCGCAGGGCCACCATCGGATGCTTGGGCGACATCTGAAACTTGATCAGAAGTTCCCGGGCAATCATGTCCCGATCCTGCTGATTATCAGGCAGAGCGATCTCCTCCGGGATGGTTACCCAGCCATTGATGTTCCTATCGAATACTGCGGGTCTCCCGTCCTCGTAGCCCATATGGACGTCTTCGAGCCAATTGAGATCGGTCCATCCCATCATCTCCATGTAACTCTTGAGTAGCGGAGTCAGTCGCTCATAGTCCGGTACTAGATTGACATCGTAGCGGTAACCTATGTGCTGGCCGATGGTCTGCTCGCGTTCCGAATCAAGCCCGTCACCTTTGATAAAGTGATCAATATCTTTTTCGTATGCCATATGCTTATCCTCAGAATCGTGTCAGGTCAGGACGACCGACAGTGTGCTGTGAACCGGCCAGCGGGACCTGTGCCAGCGCCGAAGCCTCCATCGTCAGCGCTGCAAGATCCTCTGGCTCCAGCGAATGGACATTGGTCTTGCCGCAGGCCCGAGCCAGCATCTGGCATTCAATCGCGAGCGTGTGCAGAAAGTTGTAGACGCGTTCCGCTGCAGCATCTGGGTCGAGCCGTTTACGTAACTCCGGGTCCTGTGTCGCCACACCAACTGGACAACGTCCAGTGTGGCAGTGATAACAATGACCCGCTTCAACACCCATTTCTTTCTCAAAGTCGGCCTCGGGGATATCTTTATTACAGTTCAACGCCATCATTGCCGAGTGACCGATTGCCACCGCATCAGCGCCCAACGCCAATGCTTTCGCGACATCGCCCCCGTTGCGGATTCCCCCGGCGTACACCAGCGAGATATCGCCAGACTTGCCGACATCTTCCAACGCCCGTCGAGCCTGGCGAATGGCGGCTATTCCGGGCACACCCGTTTCCTCGGTTGCGAGGTGAGGTCCGGCGCCAGTACCTCCTTCCATACCATCTATATAAATCGAATCAGGACCAGTCTTGGCAGCCATCCGCACGTCGTCGTATACCCGGGCGGCTCCGAGTTTCAATTGAATCGGAATTTCCCAGTTCGTCGCCTCACGGATTTCCTCAATCTTAAGCGCTAGATCGTCGGGGCCAAGCCAATCGGGGTGGCGCGCAGGAGAACGCTGATCGATACCTGCCGGGAGCGAGCGCATCTCAGCGACCTGGTCGGTGACTTTCTGCCCCATCAGATGGCCACCTAGGCCCACCTTGCAGCCCTGGCCGATGAAAAACTCACAGCAGTCTGCGAGACGAAGGTGGTGAGGGTTAAATCCATAACGTGATTGGATACATTGATATAACCACTTCTCTGAATAACGCCGCTCATCAGGAATCATGCCACCTTCGCCAGAGCAGGTAGCGGTACCGGCCATGGTCGCACCACGGGCCAAAGCGGTTTTTGCCTCATAGGAGAGCGCCCCAAAACTCATGCCCGTTACGTAGATCGGTATATCGAGTTCGAGCGGGCGCTTGGCGCGGGGTCCAATAACGGTTTTGGTAAGGCATTTCTCCCGATAACCCTCAATCACAAAACGGGTCAGAGTCCCGGGAAGAAACGTTAGGTCATCCCAACTTGGAATTTTCTTGAAGAGGGAGAACCCGCGCATCCGGTAACGGCCGAGCTCCGCCTTGACGTGAATATCGTCTATTACCTCCGGCGGAAACATGAAACTGTTGCCGATAATGTCGGTATTTCTTTTTGTTGCCATGATATTTTCTTCCTTATTCGAACGTGGCCTAAAGCACCAGCTTCTTTTCCGTAGGCTCAAGATTGTCGTAGTTCCAAAGCTGCTTTCCGGAGACAATCTTGGTCATGTTTTGGGCGCCATTAGGGGCTTCAAGGCCATACTGGCCGAGTTTGCGAATCAACCAGTCACGGTCCAGATCCGTCATTTCGCCTTCGACCGCATCGACACCAAGATCTGCAATCTTCCCACCCACATAAATCGTGCCGTCATACATGGAGTCGCCGAGGTTCTTGCCTGCATCGCCTAGAATCACCATACGTCCGCGCTGCATCATGAATCCTGAAAATGCGCCGGCGCGTCCACCAACGATGATAGTCCCGCCCTTCTGGTCAATTCCGGTTCGACTGCCGACATCACCCTTGCAGATGAGGTCACCACCACGGATGGCGGCGCCGAAAGTTGACCCCCCGTTCTTCTCAATCAGAACGGTCCCCGCCATCATGTTCTCGGCACAGGACCAACCCACACGGCCTGCCACGGTAACGTTGGGCCCATCGAGCAAGCCGCAGCCAAAGTAGCCGAGACTACCGTCAAAATGGAGATTGAGCCGGCTCAGAATACCCACTCCAAGCGAATGCTTTGCTCCAGGGTTGCGGACAGTAATCGTGCCAACGCCTTCGATCATCAGGCGTCGAATTTCTGCATTGACCTCTTGTTGACTCAAGGATTGCGCATCGATCTCGCCACTTTTTTCAAAGTCCACCTCAGGCGCCCAGGGGTAGACCAGATTGTCGGACTCTTCTGCTGAAAAAAAGACTTGCTGAGTTCTACCACTCAACTGCTCAGTATGCATGCCCAGTTCATAAGACTCATGGGCCTGGTCTAGCTCTGCCATACCATCACCTCCCCTTCATAAGGATCGTAAGTATCAATTTCGTGCGGGAAGATGCTGCGGATCGCTACTTCTTCCGACGCCAACGCCACGAAGTCATCGCTCTCATAGAGCACCATGGGCTTTGCGGCCATCACGTCCTTAGCCATGCCCAACTTGTCCGCGGTAGCAACCACGTAGGTAAACACTCCGTCCAGTTCATCGACAGACCGGCGCATTGCATCCTCAAGGTCTTCTCCGCGCTCCATGCAGTCAGCAAGATATACCGCGATCAGCTCGGAATCACAGTTGGACATGAATCGGTGGCCGCGCCGCTCCATTTCCCGACGGAACCCCCAGTAATTGGTCAACTGGCCGTTATGCACCACGGAGATGTCGTTAAACGGGTATGCCCAGTACGGGTGCGCCGAGCGGATGTCGACATCGGACTCTGTTGCCATCCGGGTATGTCCGATGGCGTGGGTGCCTCCAAATTCCGCCAGGCCGTACTGATCCGAGACCACGGAAGCATCTCCAAGATCCTTGACCAGCTCCAGCGCATTACCAATCGACAGGATCTCAGCGCCCTCAACATCTTCGACGTAATCAGCAAGTTTTTTCATATCGCCGTCAAAGGAAACCAAGTAGCGGAACGCATACTCGGTCGCCGCATCTTCGCTGATTCGCCGGACACCCAGTTCATCGAGTCGTCGATCGACTTCTGCTCTGCGCTCGATCACCTGATGATGGATTTGGAACCCATGGCGCATATCCTCCTGTTCTGCGACCTTGAATCGCAGTACGTATTCTCCAGACTTGGGGTTGCCATAGAGCGCGAAGCCAGTCGAATCCGGGCCTCGATGCTTAAGCGACTGCAGCATGTCTGTCAGCTCACGGCCGACGTTGCTGCTTTTACCCCGGTGAATTAAACCGGCTATCCCGCACATTGGACCTTAACCTCCGTAAAAATAATTGTTGAGATGCAAAGCTGAGAACCCAGCGGAGGTGGCGCCTTGTGCGCCACTCCCATCCGGGTATTGTTATGTCAGGGCAAGCAGTCCAGATAGGTTTCCATATCCCATTCTGTCGTGGCGTGCATAAAACGTTCCCATTCGTCTCGTTTGTAATGCTCGAACACCCTAAACATTTCTCCAGGCATTGAGGACTTAATTACCTCGTCGTTGCGCAATTCTTCCAAGGCCTCGCCCAGCGACATGGGCAACTTTTTCACCTCTTTACCTGCGTCGATCGCCTCATAGATATTGCGTTCCTCGGCCTCACCCGCATCCAGATTGTTTTCGATACCGTCATCGAAAGCTTTAAGCAACGCGGAACCCATCAGGTATGGGTTCACCATTGAATCCACCGAACGGTACTCGAATCGGCCTGGTGCAGATACGCGCAATGCGCAGGTACGGTTCTGATAGCCCCAGTCAGCAAAAATTGGCGCCCAGAAACCGGTATCCCATAGACGGC
>Ga0233427_10005286_pt1 | contig 10327 bp, 8 predicted proteins | sample SI_118_April2016_5_FD_179885 | JGI IMG/M metagenome (GOLD analysis project Ga0233427, IMG submission 179885) | Seawater microbial communities from Saanich Inlet, British Columbia, Canada - SI_118_April2016_100_MG | ecosystem: Environmental > Aquatic > Marine > Inlet | place: Canada: British...
AGAAATCTTGCCAAATAATTCGAATGTCTTGACTCATTGTAATGCTGGAGCGCTTGCTACTGCGGGACATGGGACGGCTCTTGGGGTAGTGAGATCTGCAGTTGAATCAGGAAAATCAATTTCAGTAATTGCTGATGAAACTCGTCCTTTTCTGCAAGGTGCTCGTCTTACAGCTTGGGAAATGGTCCAAGAAAAGATTCCAGTTACACTAATTTCGGATAATATGTCCGGCCATTTGATGAAAACAGGTAAGGTTGATGCTGTAGTGGTTGGTACTGATAGGGTTGCAAGTAATGGAGATGTTGCAAATAAAATTGGAACTTATATGGTAGCTGTATTGGCTAAAAGGCACAATATTCCATTTTATGTTGCATGTCCCTTATCAACAATTGATCTATCAATCTCTACTGGAGATGAAATACCTATTGAAGAAAGGTCAGCAAATGAGGTTACTGGTTACAGAGATTTACAGTGGGCATCAGAAGGAGTGTCTGTTAGAAACCCCGCATTTGATGTCACCCCTGCAGATCTTGTAACTGGATTAATTACTGAAAAAGGGGTAATTTTTAGTCCTAATATCAAAAAAATATCTAAATTATTTGAGGAATAAGTATATGAAGGCAGTTATTTTAGCGGGTGGGTTTGGAACTAGGATTAGTGAAGAAACTGATAATATTCCAAAACCAATGATTCAAATTGGTAATAAACCTATACTTTGGCATATTATGAAGCTTTATTCGTATCATGGTGTAAATGACTTTATTATTTGTTGTGGGTACAAGGGTTATTTAATTAAGGAATATTTTGCAAATTATTTTCTCCATATGTCTGATGTGACTTTTGATATGAAGAACAATAAGATGCATGTTCATCAAGAAAGAGCAGAGCCATGGACAGTTACCTTGGTTGATACAGGTGAAAATACTATGACTGGAGGAAGAATAAAACGAGTACTAAACTATGTTAAAGATGAAGACGCATTCTGCCTTACTTATGGAGATGGATTAAGCAATGTAGATATTACTGCTTTAGTTGAACATCATAAGCAACATCAAAAGCTAGCAACTATTACAGCAGTGTTCTCTCCTGGGCGTTTTGGCGCCTTAGAGATAGTAAGTGGTCAAGTCAGAACCTTCAAAGAAAAACCAAGAGGAGATGGGGCAAGAATCAACGGTGGTTTTTTTGTCCTTTCACCTAAAGTAATTGAGTTTATTAAGGATGATACTACTTTTTGGGAACATGAGCCAATGGAGGCTCTTGCACAAAATGGCAATATGATTTCTTATAATCATGATGGCTTTTGGCAGCCAATGGATACTTTAAGGGACAAGAATTATCTTGAAGATCTTTGGTCAAATTCTAATACACCATGGCGCGTATGGAAGTGAATTATAGTTTCTGGTCTGGAAAAAAAGTACTAATTTCTGGGCATTCAGGCTTTAAAGGAAGTTGGCTGTCTATATGGCTGAAAAGCCTAGGCGCTGATGTAATTGGTGTTTCTCTAGATCCACCTTCTAACCCAAGTTTGTATGACAAGGCTCATATTGCTGATGACATAATAAGTCATAGGCAAGATATACGTGATCTTAAAGGTTTAACAAAAATTTTTCAAAAATATAAACCTGAAATTGTATTTCATTTAGCCGCGCAATCTCTAGTTAAATATTCATACTCCAATCCTATAGAAACATATGAAACCAATGTAATGGGTACACTTAACATTCTTGAGGCAATAAAAAATGTTGGCAGCGTGAAAGCTGCAATTATGGTTACTTCGGATAAATGTTATGAAAATACAGAGAGATATGAAGGTTATGTCGAAGATGATCGAATGGGAGGCTTTGATCCATATAGTAGCAGTAAAGGCGCATCTGAATTATTAATTTCATCTTATAGAAACAGTTTTTTTACAGATATAAATCTTGAAAAAAATATTACTGCTGTGGCCTCTGTTCGTTCTGGTAATGTTGTTGGGGGTGGTGACTGGGCTCAAGATAGATTAATTCCAGATATCATTGAAGCTTTTCAAAAAAAAGAAAAAGTTAAGATCCGAAACCCTCATGCAGTTCGGCCATGGCAGCACGTTTTAGAGCCACTTTCTGGTTATATGCGATTAGCTGAATTACTTTTTAACGAGGGCTCTACTCATGCAGAAGCGTGGAATTTTGGACCAAATGATGAAGATGCTCGACCTGTAGAATGGATTGTAAAAAGAATTGCGTATTTATGGGGCGACAACTCAAAATGGTCTAAAGACAAAAATTTTCATGAACATGAGGCTGCTTTTCTTAAACTTAATTGCAGTAAAGCTTTGAAAAATTTAAATTGGAAGCCTAAATGGACTTTAGAGGAAGCACTAACTAAAGTTGTTGAGTGGCACAAAGAAGAGAATTTAAATCCTTCAAAATGTAGGGAAATATGTTTAAACCAAATTCAAAACTATCAAAATAAATAGGAATATTCATGACCAAGAAAGATTTAAGAGAAAAAATTTTAAACTTAGTTGTACAGTATGGTGAGGAGCATTTAAATAATAATTCTTTTAAGGAGGGTGATGTAATCCCTCCATCTGGAAAAGTTATAGGTAGTAATGAGCTTAAAATGATGACAGATGCAGTTTTGGATGGTTGGCTAACAACAGGTCGTTTTAATACTGAGTTTGAAAAAAAACTCGGTGACTATTTAGGTGCGAAATATGTTCTTACAACTAATTCTGGTTCATCAGCTAACTTGTGTGCATTCTCTGCTCTTACTTCGCCAAAGCTAGGTGATAGAAGATTGAAGCCTGGGGATGAGGTGATTTCTGTTGCAGCTGGCTTTCCAACAACTGTTAACCCAATTATTCAAAATAATTGTGTTCCTGTTTTTGTTGATGTTGATATTCCAACTTATAATATTAATGTAGATCTTCTTGAAAAGGCATATTCAGACAAAACAAAAGCTGTCATGATAGCTCATACTTTAGGTAATCCTTATAATCTAAGTGCTATCAAAAACTTTACAGAAAAATATAATCTATGGCTAGTTGAAGATACTTGTGATGCACTAGGTTCTGAATATGATGGCAAAAGAGTTGGGACTTTTGGAGATATAGGAACATTGAGTTTTTATCCTGCACATCATATTACTATGGGTGAGGGCGGAGCAGTTTTTACAAATAATGCCCAGCTAAAAATGTGTATTGAGTCAATTAGAGATTGGGGAAGGGATTGCTATTGTTTACCTGGATGCGATAATACTTGTGGCAAGCGTTTCGACTGGCAGCTAGGAGATTTACCAAAAGGTTATGATCACAAATATACCTATTCTCACCTTGGGTATAATTTAAAAATTACTGATATGCAGGCTGCTTGTGGCTTGGCCCAACTTGAACGTATTGATGATTTTGTGAAAGCAAGACAAGATAATTTTGAATACTTGACAGAAAAGCTGCAATCTTTAAAAGAATTCCTAATTCTTCCAAAGAGCACTGAGAACTCTTCTCCATCATGGTTTGGTTTTCCAATAACTATTAAAGAAGACTCTGGCATAAGTAGAGTTATGTTGACTAAACATTTGGATAGTTATAATATTGGTACTCGTCTACTATTTGCTGGAAATCTCATCAGACAACCTTATTTTCAAAATAGAGAGTACAGAGTTGTTGGAAGTTTAAAAAATACTGATATCATTATGAACCAGACATTTTGGATTGGGCTCTATCCTGGTTTAAAGAAGCAACAGCTTGATTTTGTAGTGTCAAAGTTAGAGGAACTTTTTGGAATAGGGTGGTAAACAACCTAATTTATAATTTATAGGGAGAGTTTCGTGGAAAAAATACCAGAAAATTTATTTACACTTGAGTTAGCGAATAATCACATGGGTGATTTAAATCATGGAATTCACGTTGTTAAAGAGTTTGGAAAGGTGTGTAAAAAGTATCCTTTTAATTTTGCTTTCAAGTTGCAATACCGACAACTTGATACATTTATACATCCTGACATGGTTGGAAGGACAGATGTTCCGTACATAAAAAGATTTTCTGAAACTAGACTGACAAGAGAAGATCATGATCGTCTAGTTAATGAAATTCAAAAACAAGGTTTTTTGACTATGTCAACACCCTTTGATGAGGAATCAGTTGATGTAATTGAATCTCAGGATTTAGACATTATTAAAATTCCAAGTTGTTCATTTGGTGACTGGCCCCTTTTAGAGAAAATAAGTCAAACAAATAAACCTATTATTGCTTCTACTGCCGGCGCAGATATTGAAGTTATTGATCAAGTAATTAGCTTCTTGAAACATCGTAATAAAGAATTTGCTATTCTTCATTGTGTTGGTGAATACCCTACACCAGATGAAAAGATGCATATTTCACAACTCGATTATTTAAAAAATCGATATCCTGAGGTTCGTATTGGCTTTTCAACCCATGAGGATACCTCTAACACTGACTTTATTAAAATGGCAATTGCTAAAGGAGCAACTATTTTTGAAAAACATGTCGCTGTTAAAACTGAAAAATATGGCATCAATAAATACTCAGCAACACCAGAGCAAGTTGATGCTTGGCTTGAGGCTGCTTTGTATGCTCAAAATGTATGTGGTGTTGGTGATACTAGACTCCCTGTTAATTCAAAGGAGGCCGCTAGTCTACTTTCACTTAGAAGGGGAGTTTTTGCCAAGCAAGAAATAAAAGAAGGTGACTCAATAACAAATGATAATATATATTTTGCTTTTCCCCCACAGGATCGGCAGTATACGGCAAATGATTGGTCAAAATATTTTTCATTTCATGCTACTAAGGATATTTCTAAGAATGAAGCTATTGCACCCAGTAACTCTCTAAAAAAAGATTCAAGAGAGAAAATTTGGGATATTGTTAAAAAAGTTAGAAAACTTTTGGTTGAAAGTAATGTTGTCATTCCAGGAACTGCTGAGCTTGAAATATCTCATCATTATGGCTTAGAAAAATTTTATGAATATGGTTTGACTATGCTTACCGTAGTGAACAGAGACTATTGTAAGAAATTATTAGTATGTCTTCCTGGACAAAAACACCCAGAACAATTTCATAAACAAAAAGAAGAAACTTTCCATGTCTTATATGGAAGCGTAGAAATTGAATTAAATGGAAAGATTCAGATATGTCTCCCTGGCGATGTTGTAACTATTGAGCCTGAAACGCGCCATGCATTTGTAAGCCATGATGGAGCAGTTATTGAAGAGATTTCAAGCACCCATTTTATTAATGATTCATTTTATACAGATGATAGTATCTCTCTTAACAAGAATAGAAAAACTATATTGACACATTGGATGGGCTAGTCGGGTGAGTGAAATTTATAGAGTTGCTGACTACATAGCAGATTTTATTGAAAAAATTAGGGTTAAAAATGTCTTCCTTTTGCCAGGTGGCGGAGCAATGCACCTTGTGGATGCAGTTGGTAAAAATAGGCAAATAGAAGTAGTAGCCTGCCTTCACGAACAGGCAGCAGCAATTTCTGCAGAAGCTTATTCAAGAATTAGTGAAAATATTGGCGTAGCAATGGTTACTACAGGTCCTGGCGCTACAAATGCAATTACTGCAGTCGCCGGTGCATGGATCGAATCTGTTCCGTTAATGATAGTATCAGGACAATGCAAAAGAAGTGATATGCTCCGTGACTCACCATTGAGACAAAAGGGGGTGCAAGAGGTTGATATTGTTAAAATGGTTAGGAGTATTACTAAATACTCAAAGATCGTTGAAAACCCGCTGGAAATAAGGTCTGTGATGGAGGAAGCTTATCATATAGCTAAAGAAGGCCGCGCAGGTCCCGTTTGGATTGATGTCCCATTAGATGTCCAAGGAGCCCCGTTATCTTTGGATGGCCTTCCTGCCTGGAAAAATAGTAATATTACAAATAAAGCAAAGGAGATTCCTAATCATGTAATTAAGGATATCAAGAATTTAATCTCTAATGCAGAGAGACCTCTGATTCTAGCAGGACATGGTATTCGATTAGCAAATGCTGCTGAATCATTCAAAGTTTGGGTTGAGGAGCTAGGGGTTCCTGTAGTAAGTACTTGGAATGCTCTTGACCTATTGCCATTCAACCATCCTCTTTATGTTGGACGTCCAGGTGTTGTTGCATTACGTGGACCAAATTTTGCTGTTCAAAATTGTGATTTATTAATAAGTATTGGTTGTCGATTAGATAATATTATTACAGCATATAATTCAAAAGGTTTTGCTAGAGAAGCTAAAAAAGTCGTTATAGATGTTGATTCAAATGAGATTAATAAACTTGAAATGGATATTGAAATTTCAGTTGTATCTGATGCGGGTAAATTTATTGATTCCATCAAAAAAACAAAAATAAAAACTTCTTCTGGTCTTAAATTTTGGCAAGACACTTGCAATGATTGGAAAACTAGATATGGAGTTAATAAAGGAAAACCTTTTCCAAATAAAGGTGAGATCTCCCACTATCATCTGGCAAATTCTTTGTCAAATAATATTCCTGAAGAAACTTTGATTTCTACAGGAAGTTCTGGTCTCGCAGTTGAAGCCTTCTACACCGTTTTTCGTAATAGGGTTGGCCAAAGAGTTTTTCTCACCTCTGGTTTAGGCGCAATGGGCTATGGCTTACCGTCTGCTATAGGTGCCTGTTTTGCTAATAATAAAAAGCCAATGGTTGCTATTGAAAGTGATGGAAGTTTGCAGCTCAATATTCAAGAGTTGGCTACAGTTAAGGCCTTTAACCTGCCGATTGTGTTAGTGGTTATGAACAATGATGGATATGCTTCTATCAGAAATACTCAGCGTAATTATTTCGAAGAAAGATACGTTGGTACTGGCCCAGAGTCTGGCCTAGTATTACCAGATCTTGAAAAATTATCTTTTACTTATAATATTCAGTTTGAAAAAGTAATTGATGCTTCTGAATTAGATGAAACTCTTCAAAAATGTATAGGTTCAAATCAGCCTGTAATAATTGATGTTCGATTAGTCAAGAATGAGGTTTTACTTCCTAAAGTTTCAGCTTTACCTCAAAAAGATGGTTCAATTTATTCTATGCCACTGGAGGATATGACACCACTTCTTCCTCTCAAAATACTTGAGTCAGAAATGATTATAAGTCTTCTAGATATTTCTAGAAATGCTAACAGAGATAATTGAAATGTCAATTAATTGCAGAGTTTGCGACGCTATATGCTACAAAAATAATCTATTAAGTTATAGTAATATGCCTTCATCGGCTCAAGGATTTTTAACAACTGAAGATTTAAAATTTGATGCAGGTTCAAGTCTTTTTATTGTTCAATGTAAGTCTTGTGGTTTGATTCAGCTTGACAATGCTCCTGTTCCATACTTTAAGGAAGTAATTCGAGCAAGTTCTTTTTCAGAAGAGATGAAAAAATTCCGCTTAAAGCAGTTTAAGTCTTGGGTAAAAGAATTTAATTTAACCAATAAAAAAGTATTAGAAGTTGGTTGTGGTAAGGGCGAATACCTTGAAATTTTATCTACTGTTGGTGCAGAGGCACACGGAATTGAGTATTCAATACAATCAGTTGATTATTGTGTGAATAATAATTTATCTGTATCTCAGGGGTTTTTAGGCGATAAACATTCAGATATAGAAAATCAAAAATTTGATGGATTTATGTGTCTTAGTTTTATGGAACATTGGCCTGATCCAAATAAAGTCCTTGGTGAACTTTCAAAGATTTTAAATGAAGGTTCAATAGGTCTTATAGAAGTTCCAAATTTTAATATGATTTTAGAAAAGGGTTTATACTCCGAATTTATCTCAGATCATCTTATGTACTTTACTAAAGAGACTTTAATTTTTACTTTGCAACTTAATGGTTTTGAAGTTTTAAGTTGTAAATCGATTTGGCATAACTATATTTTGTCAGCGGTTGTAAGAAAAAGAATTAAAACTAATTTAGATTTTTTTGAAAACTTTAAGAAAAAAGTAAAGTATGATTTAGATTTTTTCATAAAAAAATTCCCTGAAAAGAGCGTTGCTATCTGGGGAGCAGGGCATCAAGCTCTTGCAACTATTTCATTAACTAAAATTGAGAAAAATATTAAATATATTGTTGATTCTGCTGTTTTCAAACAAGGTAGATACTCACCTTCGAGCCATATTAAGATAGTTTCAGAAGATAAATTAATAGAAGATCCTGTCGATGCACTAATTATAATGGCAGGGAGTTATTCTGACGAAATTATTAAAATTATGAAATCGAAATACCCTTTAATTGAAATTGCAGTTTTAAGAGAGTTTGGACTAGAGTTATTTGAAGACTGAATCATGAGAGAAATCAAAGAACTATTAAGTAAAATTGCTAATCCAAGAAAGGGCTTGCCAGAAGAGGTATTTTTATTTGTAAGTCAGTTAACACCAATGGTCAATGTAGAGCTTTTAATTAAAGATCCATTGAAAGGAACTTTATTAACATGGAGACATGATGAATTTTATGGGCCAGATTGGCATTTGCCTGGTGGAATAATAAGATTTAAAGAACTAGCTGAAACAAGAGTTGAAAAAGTTGCAAAAAAAGAACTTGATGCAACTGTTTCCTTTCTTAAAAACCCTATAGAGATTAATGAGATTATGAATAAAGATCGTGATGTTAGGGGGCATTTTTTATCTCTACTGTATGAGTGTAAATTAACTAATCCTCTGAATGAAGCTAATATGTTTGATAAAAATTCACCTAAAAATGGAAGCTGGTGCTGGTTTCAAAGTTGCCCTGAAAATTTAATTTATCAGCATGAAATATATAGGGACAAGATTGGACTTTAATTTTAAAAAAAAATCATTTATTTGTTAATATTATTATAATTATTCATAAATCAATATATTAATCCAAGTTCATAAAATTTTCTGTTGAAGGAGTAAATTATATTATGCAAACTGCAATTCCAATTTTTGCTGAAGAGGCTGCGCTCACTGAAATTGAAGGTAAAAAGCGCCAAGATCAAAGCATTAAAAGACCTAGAGTTTATGAAAAAATCCAGAAATACTTTGGCAGTATGGCTGATGGTGTAATAAGTCCTATTCTTCGCCTTAAAATAAATAGATCACTTTGTAATTTTCACTGCTTACATTGCTGTGAAGAGCCCTACATGAGCAGGGATTTAAAAAAGAAAACGGGTACTATTGATCCCAGGCATCAAATGACAATTGATGATTATGCTGAGTTATCTAGACAAGCCGATGAATATGGAATTTATCGTTTCGTTTTAACTGGAGGAGAGGCGCTATTAGATAAAAATCTTGAAGAGTTAATTATTGCTCTTGATCCAATGAAGCACCTCATTATCCTAGATACGAATGGATGGACTTTTGATGAAGAAAAGGCAAAATGGTTTGCAGCTCTTGGCGGTTATAAAGTTCAAATTTCATTGGATAGCTTTATAGAAGAAGAGCATGACTCTTTTCGTGTAAAGCCTGGATCATACAAGAGGGCGCTTAGAGCTGTTAAAGCCTCAAAAGAGGCTGGTCTTGAGTTATTGATTTCTACATGTATTGTAAAAGATAGAGTTTTTTCAAAGGAATTTGACGAGTTTTGTGAATATTGCTATGAAGAAGATATACCTTTATACGTTACTCTTGCTAAGCCTGTAGGTAGTGCTCGAGGCCATGATGAGTGGGTATGTACCAAAGATGATGTGGATTACCTCAAACTTTTAGAAGATAAGTATAATATTTTTACTCACATGACCCCTTCGTATGGCCGTCCGGGTCAATGCATTACTGTAAAAGGTATCAATACAATTAATCATGATGGAGAGATTGTCCCATGTCCATACATGGACCTATCAATTGGAAATGTTATGACTATGCCACTCACTGATATTCTTGATCGTGGAATGCAGGATAAATGGCTTGGACCTTACAGAGATGAATGTATTATTGGAGAAAACTTCGATTTTATTAAGTTTCATAATGATACTGTTACGGACCATCTTAAAGAATCACCTTTACTTCCGGTTCCTTATGAAAAAGGTTTTGCTATTGCTGGGTTGTCTAAAGACTCGGGCAAGTTGAGTAATATAGCATTTCCTAATGTTGAAAATACAACGAACCAATTAAAGGATTAAAATGAGCTTAGAAGAAAATAATGAGAGTTTGTTTGATCAGAAAGGAAGAAGAATTCCATTCAGTGGTATGAGGGTTTTTAATGAAGAGTCATTGTCGTATTATAAAATAAGTAAATCTTCTTATAATTTTCCAGAAATTTTAACAAACAGTAAGAAATTTTCAAGTGTTGATCCTGGTATTAATCTTGAATCTTTTGAATCAACATGTATAGATTTGAAAAAAAATTTAGAAAATGAACCTCT
>Ga0233427_10005288_pt1 | contig 10325 bp, 7 predicted proteins | sample SI_118_April2016_5_FD_179885 | JGI IMG/M metagenome (GOLD analysis project Ga0233427, IMG submission 179885) | Seawater microbial communities from Saanich Inlet, British Columbia, Canada - SI_118_April2016_100_MG | ecosystem: Environmental > Aquatic > Marine > Inlet | place: Canada: British...
AAGTTCGCACGAATCGGAGTTTCGATAATCTCACCCGACGGTTTAGCCATCAAACCACGCATGCCTGATAGCTGACGAATCTGGTCAACACTACCACGAGCGCCAGAGTTCGCCATAACGAATACTGGGTTGATATACGGTTTGCCATCGCGAGTGTCGGCCTCTAGCTCTTTGAGCAAGCAGTTTGACACTTCGTCACGAGCGGTTGTCCAGAGGTCAATAACCTTTGAGTTACGTTCGTTATCGGTAAGAAGACCATCAATGAAATCTTGACGAGTCTGATCGACCTCTTTCTGAGTTGCAGCGATGATGTCCCACTTTTCAGCAGGGATACGCATGTCATCTTTAACAATCGACAAACCAGAACGCGTGGCGCCCTTGTAGCCTAAGGCCTTTAGTTCATCAAGCAGCTCGAGAGTCGCGGGACGTCCGCAATAGTCATGGCAATCGTGAATCAAATCACGAATTGCATGCTTGTTGAGGATGAAGTTGTAGAACGGCATGCCCTCTTTCATGGTATCGTTCACGATTAGACGGCCCGGCGTCGTTTCAATCATGGTGTCTTTCTTTAGTGCCCGCGGCTTTTCGCCGTGAGCTGCTTGAACAACCATGCCTTCGGGGAACACCACGTTAACACTAGAGTGTGTTTCGAGGTGACCTGCTGCATACGCTTGAAGAACTTCCATGTGTGAGCTGTAGCGACCTGTAACGCCGACAGAATTTTCCGTCCATTCGTTAAGCGCTTCAACACGCATCGTTGTCATGTAATACAGACCAAGAATAATATCTTGGTGAGGAGAAATGATTGGCTCGCCATTTGATGGTGAGAACACGTTGTTGGTTGACAACATCAAAGTAGATGCCTCGACCTGTGCCTCATACGACAACGGCAAGTGAACAGCCATTTGGTCACCATCGAAGTCGGCGTTATAACCAGGGCACATCAATGGGTGCAGCTGAATCGCATTACCCTCGATGAGAACCGGCTCGAATGCCTGCATACCCATGCGGTGCAGAGTAGGCGCACGGTTTAAAAGAACAGGATGCCCGGTAATTACTTTCTCGAGGATGTCCCATACAACTTCTTCGCGACGCTCAAGCATCTTCTTGGCAGCCTTGATAGTTTCAGCAAGACGCTGCTCTTTTAGGCGACGAATAATAAACGGCTGGAACAATTCAAGCGCGATTACTTTCGGCAGACCACATTGGTGTAGCTTAAGCTCTGGACCAACAACAATTACGGAACGCGCTGAGTAGTCAACACGCTTACCCAACAAGTTCAAGCGGAAGCGACCTTGCTTACCCTTGATCATGTCAGTTAGTGATTTAAGTGGCTGGTTAGATGTGCTTAGCACCTGACGCTTGCAACGGCCGTTGTCGAACAATGCATCGACAGACTGCTGTAGCATACGCTTTTCGTTACGGATGATAACTTCTGGCGCGTTAAGGTCGATTAGGCGCAACAAACGGTTGTTACGGTTAATCAAACGACGGTAAAGATCGTTCAGGTCAGATGATGCAAAGTTGCCTGAATCGAGACGCACAAGTGGGCGTAATTCTGGCGGAATCACTGGAATAACATCCATTATCATCCACGAAGGATCATTTGGCGAATCGCGCAGCATCTCGACTGTACGCAAGCGCTTAATGATGTCGGCAAGACGTTGCTTCGAAGTGCAATTTTTCATGCCTTCGCGCAATTCTATAGCCTTACTCTCGAGGTTCAAACCTTCAAGCAAATCGCGGACGGCTTCTGCGCCCATCTTTGCCACAAGTGATGTTCCGTGCTGTACACGGGCACGACGGTATTCGTCTTCAGTGATTAGCTGACACTGCTTATAGTCAGATTCTCCGGGATCGGTAACTACGTAATCTTGAAAGTAAACCACGCGCTCAAGCTCAGTCTTCTTCATGCCCAACAAATTGCCGATGCGTGAAGGAGTAACAGAGAAGAACCAAATATGAACCACAGGTGCAGCCAAAGTAATATGGCCCATACGCTTGCGGCGCTCACGCGATGTTGTAACTAGGACACCACACTTATCACAAGTAATACCAAAGTGCTTCTGACCTTTATACTTACCGCAAGCACATTCGTAATCGCGCTCAGGGCCAAAGATTCGCTCACAGAACAAACCATCTTTTTCGGGACGGAATGTACGGTAGTTAATGGTTTCTGGTTTCTTAACTTCGCCGAATGATGCCTTACGGAATTCTTCGGGTGAGGCTAGGCAGATTGACACGGACAGTTGGTCAGAGTTGTAATCACGCGCAGATTTCTCTGCATTTACTGCCTCTTCGACTGGTGTTGAATTTGTTGTTGTTTCACTCATTGTGTAATCCTTTATTAGTTAACCTCAGGTGCGTCAAGTTGAATATTTAGACCGAGACCACGAATCTCGTTCATCAACACCTCGAATGACACTGGCGTGCCTGGCTCGAGAATGTTTTTACCTTTAACCATTGATTCGTAAATCTTGGTACGACCGTCAACATCGTCAGACTTAACGGTTAGCAATTCTTGCAGCAAGTACGCTGCACCATAAGCTTCAAGAGCCCAAACTTCCATCTCGCCGAGACGCTGACCACCAAAGCGCGCCTTACCACCAAGAGGTTGTTGCGTAATCAAGCTGTAAGGGCCCGTCGAACGCGCGTGAACCTTAGCGTCAACCAAGTGGTGAAGCTTCAGTGTGTACATGTAACCGACACAAACGTTTTGCTCGAAAGGCACGCCTGTACGACCATCGAGAAGAGTACTTGCACCATCAGTGCGCATACCTGCGGCAGTGAGGGCGTCTTCGATTTGCTCTTCGGTTGCACCATCGAAAGGCGCCGTGTAAGCGCGGAAACCGCCTTTCATAGCCGCAATGCCTAAGTGCGTTTCTAGAACCTGCCCAACGTTCATACGCGAAGGCACGCCCAATGGGTTAAGAATAATATCAACAGGAGTTCCGTCTTCGAGGTACGGCATATCTTCTTCATGAAGAATAGTCGAGATAACACCCTTGTTACCGTGACGACCAGCCATCTTGTCACCAATAGACAAGTTACGCTTTGTCGCTGTGTAAATCTTGACCATTTCAAGAACGCCGTTCGGCAAATCGTCGCCCCGTGATAGGCGGCTAGACATTTTCACTTTCCAGGCCTCCTTATCCTCAATGCGATTCATATGAGCACGCACGATTTCTTCAGCCTTAGAGCGACGCGACGGATGGTCGAGCGACTCAGGGAACGCCTTCAACGATTCGCGAATGCGCTGCAAATCACCGAATAAACTTGCTTCGGTAACAGCCATCAACTTCTTCGTAGATGGATCTTTCATCTTTGAACCAACGTATTCGTTGAGATCATCGATACAGCGTTGTAATTCGCGACGCAACACAGCATCGTATTCGTTCTCGAAAGAACGGATCTTCTCGTGTGCTTCGCGACGCTCGGTCGCAGTCATGTTTACCTTACGGCTAAACTTCTCAGCGCCGATTACAACACCGCGCACACCAGCAGGAAGCTTAGATGAAACGTTTTTAACGTCTTCACCAGCGCGACCAAAGATAGCATGCAACAAACGCTCTTCTGGCGTGAGTTCCGTCTTTGACTTAGGTGCAACCTTGCCAACAAGAATATCGTTTGGCCCAACACGAGTGCCAATGCGCACCATGCCTTCTTCATCGAGATTCTTCAATGCGCGTTCACCGGCATTAGGAATATCACGAGTGAATTCTTCTTTACCAAGTGTAGTTTCGCGGATTTCAGCAGTGTAGCTATTGATGTGCACCGAAGTGAACGCATCGTCTTTAACCAAACGCTGAGATACGATAATCGCATCTTCGTAGTTGTAGCCTTCCCATGACATAAACGCCACAAGTAGGTTCTTACCGATAGCGAGCTCGCCCTTATCCGTAGAAGGACCGTCTGCAATCACCTGATTCTTCTTTATCTTTTCACCCACGCGCACGAGAGGTCTTTGATTCAGACAAGTGTGCTCGTTAGTACCCTCGAACTTACGCAGGATGTAAGGCTCTGGATCACCCTCGATGCGGATTTGCATAGCATCGACGTACTCGACAGTACCGGCTGCTCGTGACTTCACGACCCAACCAGAGTTTTTAGCTACGGCGCGCTCCATGCCTGTACCAATCAGTGGTGGTTCTGTAGCAATGAGTGGCACCGCCTGGCGCATCATGTTAGATCCCATCAATGCACGGTTAGCATCGTCATGCTCAAGGAATGGAATCAATGAAGCTGAGATACCCAAGATTTGAGCAGGGTCAACGTCTAGATACTGAATCTCGTTGCGTGGCAACAAAGCGAAATCGCCCTGATGGCGCGACATAACCATTCCGTTATCGTCGGTGATTAGGAAACCCTTCTCATCGACATTAGAATCGGCCGGAGCGAAGATACAGCTGTATTCTTCGTCGGCACGGACGTAGGCAACCTCGTCGGTGATTTTACCCTTCTTAACAGTACGATAAGGAGTCACCAAGAAGCCGTAGTTATCCACCATCGCAAATAGCGCCAATGATGAAATCAAACCAATGTTAGCACCCTCAGGTGTTTCAATTGGGCACAAACGACCATAGTGAGAAATGTGAACGTCACGCTCTTGGAAGCCAGCACGCTTACGGTTCAAACCACCAGGCCCCAAAGCAGACAAGCGACGTTCGTGCGCGAGCTGAGAAAGTGGGTTTGTTTGGTCAACGACTTGTGATAGTTCTCCGCGAGAGAAGAACTGATCAATGGAAGTACTGAAAGGCTTGGCGTTAATTAACGCGCGTGGAGTAAGCGATTCTGGATCTTCTTCTTGCGACATACGATCGACTACCGCGCGAGAAACTTTTAACAAGCCCTTGCGGAAATCATCGCGAGCCATCTCAGCGATAGTACGTACACGACGATTACCCAAGTGGTCAATATCATCGATTTCGCCACGGCCTGCGCGCAACTCAAGCAAGTACTTAACGGTATCGAGAAAGTCTTCGATTTGTAGAGTACGCGGCCCGTTATTAGCCTCTTCTGGACGACTGAACTTACGACTAATGCGGAAGCGACCAACTTTGCCTAGGCTATAACGCGCCTCGTTAAAGAAACGATCTTGCAACAATTCGCGCGCCTTCTCTAACTGCACTGGGTTGCCCGGACGCAACTTAGCATAGATAGCGGATAAAGCTTCTTCGTGGTTGTTAGAAGTGTCTTCTTTCAAAGAGTTGATAATCAGCGGATCTTCTGGATCTACCAACAAATCTAGCTCGGTCAAGGCAGAGGCAGCAATGTGCTCGGCTATTTCTGCGGTGATAACCTGGCCAGACTTAACCCATTCTTCTCCAGTACGCGTATCGCGAATTTGCTCTAGAGCAAGACGACCTTCGATTGCTGAAGCGAATTTAGCCTTTGAGCCCTTCTTAGGACGAACAACTTTTTCGACATCGTAAAACAATGCCAAAAGCTGGCCATCGCTGCCCCACTCTGGATTTAGCGCACGCAACAAAGTTAAAGCACTAAACTTGCCCTGCTGGTCAATACGCACTTGCAAAGCGCCCTTACCGGACACCATGAAGTCAACCCAAGAGCCACGCTCTGGAATGATGCGTGCCGTGTGCAACTTCTTGTCGCCTGACGCACGATCGAGAGCAAAGTCGATGCCAGGAGAACGATGCAACTGAGCAACAACAACGCGCTCAGACCCATTGACGATGAATTCTCCGCCACCCATCATTACCGGAACCTCACCCAAGAATATTTCTTCTTCGATGGCCTGCTCACCCTGACGCAAAGCCATCTTGACTCGCAACGGGTAAGAGTAGCTATAACGCAACTCACGACACTCGCTCGGAGTGTAACGTGGACGACCTAGAGCATAGCCGCCATATTCAAGAGCAAGAGTCTTGTCGTGGCTTTCAATCGGAAATACATCCGCGAACAGCGCCTCGAGGCCTTGAACTTTTCTACGGGAAGCCGGGACGTTTAATTGCAGGAAGTCCTCGTAAGAACGAGTTTGCAAATCAGACAGTCCTGGAAGTAGAGAATCATCTCTACTAGCGAAGGAGCGGTAATCGCGAACTTCAAAGTCAGCGATATTTTTATTATTGGTGGTCATCCGGAAGCACCTGGCACAGGTTTTGGGGAGAAAAAGCGTGCTGAATACTACGAACGAAATAACGTTCGCAGTGAACTTTGCTTAAGCAAAGCAATGCCGTAGGGTAACGGCAGAGAATCCGCGATCACTTTCGCCACCTAAACAGCGAAAGTGATTTGCGGTATAGCTATTAAAAGCCAAAAACTTATTAAGCAAGCTTGACGGTTGCGCCAGCCTCTTCAAGTGTTGCCTTGAGCTCTTCAGCTTCGGCAGTGGGTACACCCTCTTTAATAGCCTTTGGAGCACTCTCTACGAGCTCTTTAGCTTCTTTAAGACCCAGGCCTGTGATTGCGCGGACAGCTTTGATCACAGGGATCTTCTTGCCACCATCGCTCTCAAGAACTACGTCGAATGAATCTTTAGCCTCTTCGCCCGCTTCATCACCACCACCACCAGAGGCGGCAGCAACAGCAACAGGAGCAGCGGCTGAAACGCCCCAACGCTCTTCAAGAGCCTTGACGAGAGTAGCAGCTTTGCCTATTGGCAATGCGTCTAGAGATGCGAAAATAGCTTCTAGATCTGTGTCTAGTTCTACAGTGTTTGTTTCTTCTGACATGATTTTATGTATTGTTTAAATCGTTGATTGATTGTTGTGGACGCAACCGCTATTCAGCAGATTCGCCCTGATCGACACGTGCCTGTATAGCGCGCGCCAAAGATGTAGGAACCTCGTTGAAAATCGAGGCTAGTTGACGTGGTGTACCCATGATTGTGCCACAGATTTGACCACGAAGAGTGTCCTTGTCGGCCATGCCGGCAATCGAAGCAGCCTCGCTAGCGCTCATAGTTGCGCCATCAAGAACAGCGGCACGGTAATTAACCTTGCGCACCTGTGCTTTCTTCCAGAGGACTTCGATTCCTTTAGCAGCGTTGATTGTTGACTCGGTGTCACCCACAAGGATGCCACACATGCCAGACCAAGCCTCTTCTTCGAATTCGATACCTGCTTGCTTAAGGGCTACCTTAGCAAGGCGACTCTTGGTGACACGTAGTTGGGCACCGCTTTCGCGAACCTTACTACGTAGCTCTTGAGACTCTTCAACTGTTAGGTTTTCCATACTTAACAACACCAAGCCTTCTTTTCCAGAAAACTCTGCGCCGTACGTACCGACCATCCATTCATTAAGATTACTTACCATTTTTTATTATCCTGAATCCTAAGAGTTATGAGAAGTTAACCTTGAGCCCAGGGCCCATTGTTGAAGATACTGAAACTGTGCGGAAGTATGTACCACGCGCAGAAGAAGGACGCATCGAGCTAACCAAATCAAGGAAAGTGCGAGCATTCTCTTCTAGCTTATCAGCGGAGAAAGAAAGTTTACCAACCGGAACTTGAACGTTGCCAGCGGAGTCGACGCGGAACTCAACCTTACCAGCCTTGAACTCAGCTGTTGCCTTCGCAACATCTGGAGTAACAGTGCCAGATTTAGGTGAGGGCATCTTGCCTTGTGGACCAAGCGTACGGCCCAACTTACCAACGACACGCATCATGGCTGGGTGTGCAATTACAATGTCGAAGTCCGTCCAGCCGCCTTCGATTTTTGCACCCAACTCGTCGCTGCCAACTTCAGTCGCGCCAGCAGCTTTAGCAGCTTCGGCAGCGTCACCTTCGGCAAAAACAACGATGCGAACATCTTTGCCCAAACCGTGAGGCATGCTTACAGCACCACGCACCATTTGGTCAGATTTTTTAGGATCAACCCCTAAACGCGCAACCACTTCGACTGTTTCGTCGAACTTGGCTGGACGCAGTGTTTTCAAGACTGACATAGCATCTTGCAAGTCATAGACCTTTGAGCGGTCTACTTGCTCGGCATTGTCGCGATAACGTCTACTAATAGCCATATTACTTAACCTCCAGGCCCATTGAGCGGGCAGTGCCTTCGATAATGCGCATCGCAGCTTCTACAGATGCAGCATTAAGGTCAGCCATTTTTATTTCTGCTATTTCGCGAACCTGATCAGAGGTTACGGAGCCAACAATCTTGGTACCGACTTCGCCAGCACCTTTCTCGACGCCTGCGGCCTTCTTTAGAAGTACAGCTGCAGGAGGTGACTTGTATTCTAGTGAGAAACTACGGTCGTCATAGACAGTAATAACTACCGGAATAATCATGCCGCGCTTATCTTGCGTTGCAGCATTAAATTGACTAACGAAATCGCCAATTGGAACACCAGCAGCACCCAACGCAGGGCCTACAGGCGGTGCAGGAGTTGCAGCGCCCGCTGGGCACTGTAGCTTTAATTTGTTTACTATTTTTTTTGCCATTTTTTATCCCTCCCACGAATGTGGTGAAAACGGGTTAGCCAATGAGGCGTTTAATTAGGCTCGACGTGCCAATGATCAATCTGAACACTGGTCGAACGGCCAAAGATTATAACTGAAATGGTCAGTTGCCCGCGGGCATCATCGATTTCTTCTACGTTTCCGTCAAAGCCCTCGAAAGGACCTTCTTTAATGCGTACGGAATCACCGACTTTGATCTTTACAGCCATGCGCGGCGATTCTGCGGTATCGTTAACACGGTCAAGGATCTCTTTTATCTCTTCTGGAGACATTGGCAACGGTGGTTTCTGCCCACCTACGAAGTCGCCAAAGCCCTTAGACTCGTGAAGCGTAAACCAAACTTCTTGGTCTGCCTCTGTCTGAGGAACCTCTGCTCCGCCCCAATCGCCAAGATCGGCCTGAATTACACAGTAACCAGGGAACATCTTGCGAGTAACAATTTTCTTCTTGCCGTTCTTTATCTCTGAAATCTGCTCAGCAGGTACCAAGACTTCCGGGATGCGATCTTCTAGAGCAGCAGCTTTAACGCTGCGCTCGATATTTTCACGAACCCAGTCTTCACGGTTAGTCAACACGCGCACGATGTACCACTCTTTAGCCACGCAGGTCACCCCACAGAATCATATCGAAGATGCGACCTAGCGCAAAATCGGAGAATGCCAAAAAGCCCATCAGGATGGCTACAGTAAACACAACCACAATTGAAGAATTAGTGGCGTCTTCGAATGTAGGCCAAGTAACTTTGTTCATCTCTTGCTCGACCTCGATGAGATGCTCGGAAGTTGATTCGCGCCCCAAGTATTTAAGTAACACGAAAGACGCAACGAAGAACACGGCCGCCGCCACAGCGAATGCTCCAGAAAGACGAATGCCCAATAATGGCACCACATCAAGGCCGGAAATAACTGGCCCACGTAATGACTCGATGCCAGCGAGGGTGCCACTCAAAGAGTAACAACCAAAGAACACCATACCAATGCTCAACCAAAATGCTGTTTGGCGGGCGTTGCGTCCTTCGTCTGGCTTGTAGCTATATAACATTACTTAGAGTTTCTTTTCGCGGTGAGTAGTGTGACTACGGCAAAACTTACAGAACTTGCTCTTTTCGAGCTTGTATTCTGCGCGTGCCTTCTTGTCTGTAGTGTAGTTACGGTTTTTACACTCTGTGCACTCAAGGAAAACGTGTCGTTCTTTGTTCTTCATTACTAGTGTGTTTGGTTATTGACCCCTACCGAAAAGGTAGAGGCCAATGATTGTTGTCGATTACTCGACGATCTTCGCTACGACACCAGCACCAACAGTGCGGCCACCTTCGCGAATAGCAAAGTGAAGCTGCTCTTCCATTGCAACTGGAGAAATTAGCGTAACAGTAACCTTCACGTTATCGCCTGGCATAACCACGTCGACACCATCAGACAACTGAATTGAGCCAGTTACGTCTGTTGTACGGAAGTAGAACTGCGGGCGGTAACCAGTGACGAATGGCTTCTTACGGCCACCCTCGTCTTTAGTAAGCACGTAAATCTCTGTTTCGAAAACAGTATGCGGAGTGATAGATCCCACAGCAGCCAAAACTTGACCGCGCATGACGTCTTCTTTCTTAATACCACGAAGCAAGATACCAACGTTATCGCCAGCTAGTCCTTCGTTAAGTGTCTTCTGGAACATCTCGACACCCGTACAGGTTGTCTTTACGCTCTCACGAACGCCAACGATTTCGATATCGTCACCAACATTCACTTGCCCCTGCTCGATACGGCCGGTTACTACAGTACCGCGACCTTCGATAGAGAACACGTCTTCAACAGGCATCAGGAATGGCTTGTCTAGGTCACGCACTGGCTCAGCTACATCTGCGTCAATTGCATCCGCAAGGGCCTTCATGCACTCGAAACGTGGGTC
>Ga0233427_10005290_pt1 | contig 10325 bp, 8 predicted proteins | sample SI_118_April2016_5_FD_179885 | JGI IMG/M metagenome (GOLD analysis project Ga0233427, IMG submission 179885) | Seawater microbial communities from Saanich Inlet, British Columbia, Canada - SI_118_April2016_100_MG | ecosystem: Environmental > Aquatic > Marine > Inlet | place: Canada: British...
ATATATTTTAAGTATTTTTCTTGGACAAGAGGTTGTGATGAATTTTTTTTATTCACCAGATATAGCAGAAGCTGCTACGCAAAATTATGCAAGGTTTAATCTAACACCTACATTGACAATTTTGAGGACACCATCAACATTTACTTTTCCAACACAATTTGGGAATTATTTGTTATGCGCATTAATACCTGTATTTGTAACAATTTATTCAAGTAAAAATTCTAAACAAAAAAATTTTTTTAAGTTTATATTAATATTAATTATTTTAGCATCAATGGCATCAGGTTTACGTGGCATGTATCTCTATATCCCATTATTTTTTCTTTTGTTTTTTATTCAGAGAAAAAATATTATTAGTTTTCTTGTGATAATATGTTTATTTATTGTAATCTTTTATAATTTTTCATCAAATTTTAATTTAGTTATTAAATATATATTTGATTTATCTTCAGGGTATTTTTTTTTCTTTTTTGAGGGATTTAATATTAATAATTTTAAAGATATTATTGGTCATGGCGTAGGTACTTCAACTGGAGCAGTAAGATACGTCGTAGATCAATCATTAATTCAGGCTAGTGGTTTAAATGAAAGTTATTATTCTAAAATATTATATGAGTTAGGATTTATCGGACTATTTGTTTTAATTATGTTTTATATATTATCTTATAGGATAATTAATGAATGTTCTAAAAAATATAACAATAATGATATATTAATATTTATTCAATCTTTTAAAGCATTACTATTAACAATTATTATAGCTGGAACTAAAGGATATTATTTTAATTTATTTCCTATTGATTTTTTTATTTATTTTATATTGGGTATAATAATAAAGTTAAATACAATAAATAAAGATGAAAAAATATATTAAAATTTTTGATATTAATTTTATTGATGCCAATTTTAAAAATATCAAGTCAATACTTGATAAAGGAGGATTATTAGTATTACCTTCAGGGCCAGGTTTGGCAACTATAAAAAGTGACTTTAGATATTATAAAGCTTTAAAAAATGCTGATTTAGTTTTATTTGATAGTGGTTATTTTTGTTTATTACTCAGATTTTTAAAGAATATAAATGTACAAAAATTTTCTGGATTTAAATTTTTAAAAATTTTTTTAAAGGAATTTAATAAAAAAAAACAAAAAAGAATATATTTAGTTGAGCCCTCAACTTACCTTCAAAAAATAAACAAAGAATATTTAAAAAAGAATAATATTAATAATATTTATCAATATGTAGCACCTATTTATAAAAAAAATAAAATTTATGATAATAAACTTTTGAAAAATATAAAAAAAATAAAACCAAAATACATAATAATTAATTTAGGAGGTGGTACCCAAGAAGTCTTGGGATTATATTTAAAACAAAATCTTAACTATAAACCATCAATTATTTGTTCAGGTGCTGCCATATCTTTTTTAACAAACCAACAGGCGCCACTTACAAACTTATTAGATAATTTATATATATCTTGGTTAGTCAGAATTTTTTTTGATCCAAAACAATTTTTACCTAGATATCTATCAGCTTTCAAACTTTTTTTTTTAGTTTTAAATGAAAAGATTAAGTAATTTAAGATAACTATTGCTCATTTTTAACAATTATTAGCAACTCTTCACCCTCAAGATTATCACAAAAATTTTGATCCCCATCTATAAAATTTTTTATGCTATCTATGCTATATGGTTGAGATGAAATGTAATATTTATAATCTAAAAAGTAATTTTTATAAAAGTTTTCATTTAAAAAATTAGGATGAACCATCCCCCATAATTTATTCCAATGTGAGTTTTTATTTTTATGAAAAAATGATCCGTTAGGAGTAAAAGCTATAAAAAAACCATTTTTCTTAATAATTTTTAAAGCTAAATTTAATATATAATTTAAATTAGGTAAATGTTCTAAGACATGCGAGGAAAAAAAAATATCAAAATATTCATCTTTAATACTATTAAGATTATCTATTATTTTTACATTTAACTTTTCTTTTGCATATCTTTCTCTACTCTCAGATATTTCATAACTTTCAACATCGAATCCTGATTTGCTTAATTGATAGCTTCCATATCCCCATGAACATCCGAAATCGAATAATTTAGGATTTTTATCTTGATGCATTAATTTTAATATCTCAATATATTTTTTATAACTTCTTTCTGTATTATTGAAATTAGTACTAATTAACTTTTTTAATTCTTCCTCGTTTGGACAATCTGTTCCATAGCCTGCTGAATATTTTTCTTGGTAAAATTTTTTATTTTCTTCAGTTGTTGTGGTTGGTGCTCTAAATAATAAAAAACATTTTTGACATTCTCTTAAACTTGTCACAAAATATTTTCTTTTAATTATTTTATTTTTTAAATTATCACAATTTGGACAATTAAAGCCTTCATTTTTAAAGAACTTTAAAGTTGAAATTTTTAAATAATTTAATTTATTTGACAGATCCATTATTATTTTTCTTACTTTATACCTAAAAGTGTAAGGTGAGATGATGTTTTATAAAGATTTTCTTTAGCGTCTTTTGTATTAAATATGTGTACAGATCTACATTTTTTTTTTATTTGTGAAAAGTTATTAAAAACAGAATAACTATAAAATAAACCATCTCCCTCTGAAATCATATACATCTTACCTCTTGTTCTAATATAATTATAAATGTTCCATAATTTTAATAAATTCATTAATTGTTTTAATGATCTGCTCAAATAAGATCCAGAACCAAAATTATTACAATCAGATATAAATATTGCTTTTTTTGAAACTCTCAGCATTTCATCAACTACTTTTGTATTATTTTTAATATGATGAAGAATTCCAAATTCACAGACTAAATCAAAAGAATTATTTGGAAACTCAATATTAAGACCATTTCCATCAATTAATTTATCATTTGGAATTCCATTCCTATATCCAATTTCCCGCAATTCTTTAACTGGTTCAATTCCAACTATTTTTACATTTTTATTTTTATCATTAATAAATTTAATTGCTCTTCCAGTTCCACTTCCAACATCCAAGATTGAATTAATATTTAAATATTCAAGTAATCCAATAAGTTGAAATAAAGCAAATGTATGCTCGTCATCATAAGAATTAACTCCATGCATGTGATCATAATTTTTTGCTGTTTTTTTATAATACTCTTTTTGTAAAATTTCTGGATTTAATTTATTTGACTGATCCATTATTATTTTTTTTTATTTGTTTCGAATTCACTAAAGTTTTTAATCCTAATACTGACTGAATTTTTCTTTTCAATGTACCACTTAACAATGATTTTAATAAATAATTTATTCTTTTAATAACAGCAAAAATTATTTTCATTTGTAATTTAATTATATTTTCAAAATTTAATGTCTCTATTTTTGTCTTTGCAGGTTCATGAGGCATATTGGATGATTTACCTACTCCTAAAAAATTTTTTAATTCATTATCTAAATTTTTTTTAATAAATTGAGAATTTATTAGAACTTTTTCACCATCGTTTACCTCATCATCAATCTGAAAAAATAATGATTTTCTCTTCCATGAATAATTAAAATATGGTTTTGCCCTATGGATTGCTTTATTATCAAAGATAATAATTGAGCCTTTGGGATATTTGAAAGAGACAATATTTTTTTTTAGATCATCAATTATATCTTCATCGTAGTTTGGATAATCAAAATCTGAAGAATATAAATGACTTCCTTTTATAGCCTGAAACTCTCCGTCATAAACATCATTTAGATATATCATAAAAACCAAACCTTTTTTTGACTCTGTTTTTGATCCGTATTTTTTATCATCAGTATGCCAAGGATTTCTTGCACCTGGGTTAACAGAATATACACGATGGCACTTTAATCTAAAATTTTCTCCAAGGTAACTTTTTGCAATATTCATTATTTTCTTAGATGTAAGTAAATTAAAGAGTGTTTCAGATTTAGCCAATCCATTAGACATATAATATCCATCATCAGCATGTACAGAACTTAAGTCTAAGCTATTTAATTTTAAATTAAATAGATCAACTTCATTTAATATTTTTTCTATTATATTTTCACTTAATACATTTTCTTCTGAAAAAAAAGAGTCTTTTGAAATAGTATTTGATATTTCTTCTTCAGTTATTCTGTTGAATTTATCTGAAAAGTAATGTTCCATAAATTATATTTTTATATGTAATTTTTCTAAATATAAAGATTTAAATTTTAATTCAATTAATTTTTTTTAGATAATCTAATAGCTTTTATTAATCCAACATAACATTTTTCAAAATTCCATTTAGAAATTATCTTTTTACTATTTGATTTAAATTTTTTAATTTTTTTTTTATTTTGATAAATCTTAAGTATTTTTTTTGATAAATCGATCTCATCATTACTAGAAAATATGTAACCATTGTAATTATTAAAAACCAAATCAGAGGATGAACCTACTTTATTTGAGCATATTATTGCATTTTCTGAACACATCGCTTCATTTATCGTAAGCCCCCAAGGTTCCTTAATAGATGGCATTATAAAAACATCAGCTTTATGATATAATTTTTTTAATTGTAATTGATTTTGAAAAGGTAAAAGACTTACATTATCTAATTTATTCTTTTTAATATAATTTTTAATTTCATTTTTCATTTTTCCTTCTCCAGCAATAATAAATTTTGTATTAGAGCAAAACTTTTTGTTTTTAATTAAATTAATTGCTTCAAGTAGTAAATCACAACCTTTACGCTTTTTTAATTTTGCAGCAAATAAATAAGTTAATTTTTTATTTTTTTTGATTCTTTTTTTCACATAAAAAAAATTATTATCAACAACATAAGGAACTAAAACGATTTTTTTTTTATCAATATTTTGATTTAAATAATATTTTTTATTTTGTTTACCGATTGCAAGATATACATCAATAAAATTATCAATAATTCTATAAAACAGTGAGTTGAATATTCGATTAAAAAAACTCCTCTTTTTACTATTTTCACTTACTTCATCTCGTACAAAAATTTTTTTTTTAAAAATTTTAGCAAGAAATATTAGTATTAAGTTGTACCAATTTTTTAGACCATGTATCCAAATTATGGTTGTTTTATTATCAAAAATTTTTTCCACAAAGTCAGTAGTTATTGGATAAATGGAATTAACTTTACTCGGACCAATATAATCTAAAAATTCATGTTTTACTCCATCTAGTAATTTGGTGTCCCATTTAATTATACTTTCAAAATCTTCATCATAAAACTTTCTCATTGATACATCACTTCTATAAAGAACTTTTAAATTAATCTTTTTTTTAATTAAATATTTAATCATTGGTGATTGATAAGGAATAGGATGTGTTTGTATGTATTTAATTAACATTCTGTGATTTTAAGTTATCCAATTTTTCACGATAAATATTAATTAACGAATTATGGAAATTTTCAATTTGAAAAAAATTAGATCTTTCGATACCACTTTTTTTTTTGTCAATATATATTTGTTCATTGTTTATTATTTCCAAAATATTCTTAACAAAATTTTCTATATCATAAGGATCAGATATTAATGCTGTATCTTTAACTACTTCCATGATTGAATTAGTATTGCTACAAACAATAGGTGTTCCACATTTCATAGACTCAATAATCGGTAGACTTCCACCTGTATAAATTGTCGGTACAAAAAATACTTTACATATTTTATATATTTCATGCAGTTTATTTTTAGAAATAAAGGGAAGATCGAAAACTTTATCTTTAAGGTCAGCAAAATTTTTTAAATCTGATTTACCCCCAATTTTAATAAATACGATTTCATTATTTATTTTTAAAAGCTCTCTTAATGTTTTAAAAGCAGTATCATTATTTTTATAAAAAACATTACCCTCAATTAATATTTTAATTTTATTAAATGGTATTTTATAAAAATTACAAACTTCTTCTTGATTAATAGTGCTTTCATTAAAAAGTGAACTATTCACAGCTCTCATCAAAACAGTAATTTTATTTTCTGGACAGTCTGTATATTTAAGAATGTCCCTCTTTGTTGCTTCGCTTATAGCTATGACATGATCAAAAAATTTTAAATTATTAAGAGAAAACTTAAGAAGTCTTGGATTGTGTTTTGTTTTGTTTTCAAGAACAATTGGAACCAAATCATTAACAGTAATTATTTTTATCTTACTGTTAATATATTTATAAAGATGTCCATATTGTTGATCACAAATATGAGATATATCAAATTTTGATAAATTTTTGATTTGTCTCGGATATGAAATATATCTTGCATAACGCATTTTTAGTCTAATATTTGGAATTAATTTATTAAATAAATTTAATTTTGGTCTAAAAAATTGAATATTATAGTTATCAAATTTTTTTTTTTGAAAAGTTATTAATTCTTCAGCGTATTCATCCATACTTAATCTTTTTTCTTCTTTAAAATTCAAGTAGTAATTAATATTCATTATATCTATTTAAATAATACTTTAGATTTGTTATAATTTTTTTAATTTTTTTTCCCATTTAACTGCACTATCTAATATTAATTTGATATCATTAAATTTTGGTTGCCAATTAAAAAAATTCCTAAATTTTTTTATATCAGATACAATCATTTTACTATCTCCAGGTCGTCTTGGTCCAATGATTGTTTTAATATCTTTTTTTAAGATATGATTTAAATTCTTAATTATTTCTTTAACACTGTATCCATTTCCATAACCACAATTAAATAAATTTGAGTTTCCGCCAGAGACTAAGTATTTAGCTGAAATTAAATGAATATCCGCTAAATCAGAAACATGTATATAGTCTCTAATGGGAGTCCCATCAGCTGTATCATAATCGTCTCCATTTATTATTAAATGATCTCTTTGATTTGTTGCGACTTCAGATGCAACTTTTATTAGATGTGTTGACACTTTCGAAATAAGTCCTGTTCTCATTTGTCTATCTGCACCAGCGACATTAAAATATCTTAATATAATGTATTTAGAATTATATTTTGTAGAAGTTTCTTTAATAAAATTCTCAAGTTCTAATTTTGAAGTTGCATAAGGATTTAAAGGATCTGTTGGATTTTCCTCGGTTACTTTTTCATTTTTAGGATCTCCATAAACAGCTGCTGTTGATGAAAAAATAACCTTTTTAAGATTATTTTTAAAACATGTTTCTAAAAATTTCTTTGCTTTTATAAAATTAAATTCTCTATATTTTTCTGGTTCTTGAACGGACTCGTCAACTCTAATTAAACCTGCAAAATGTATCACTAGATCAAATTTATTTGATTGGATTAATCTTGTAACTTTTTCTTCTTCAGAGATATCAAAAACTTCCAGATTTACTTCTTTGGGTAAGAGTTTTTTATTACCTGTTATTAAGCTATCAATACATGTAACATTATAGCCTTGATCTATAAGTAAATGACAAACATGACTCCCTATGTATCCAGCCCCACCTGTAACTAAAATATTTATGCAAGATCTTGACATATATAATTATAATTAATCCATTAATTTAGAAAAATCTTCCTAAAAATTTTGAAGTTGATATTTAGCATAATTTTTTTTGAAAATTTTTATTTTGATTGAATGAGGTCAAAATATATTCAAATGTACTTACAATATAACAGATTATCATGTTTAATTAGTCATTATCAAAATTTTAAACTTTAGATAATATCCTATATTACTAAATTATAATCTGAAAAATTATAGGATTATCAATTAAAAATAGTTTAGATAGATTTAAAAAAAAAGATTGATTTTAAGTTTATTAGAAATGAATAGTCTTGATAAACTATTTAATAACCAAAATTTATATTTAAGATTGTTTTTAATTGATTTATTTTGTGGTTTGTATAAATCAAATAAATATCCAAACTAAAAATGTTAAAATTCAAAAAAAATAAATGTGTGGAATAAGCGGTATATATAATTTTTTTAATAAAGAAATTGACTCAAAAAGAGCCATTGAAAAAATTATTAAAATTCAAAATAGTCGAGGACCAGATGAGAATGGTTTATGGATATCTAATTGTAAAAATATTACTTTTGGACATAATAGATTATCTATAATTGACTTATCTAAAAAAGCAAAGCAACCTTTTATTTCTAAAGATGAAAATTTTATAATTACATATAATGGAGAAATTTATAATTATATAGAAATTAAAAATGAACTAATTAAAAAAAAATTATTTTTAAAAGTAATTCTGACACAGAAGTTGTAATTGAAGCATACAAATACTGGGGATTAGATTGTTTAAAAAAATTTAGAGGTATGTTTGCTTTTGCAATATGGGATAATATTAAAAAGGAATTAATATTAGCCAGAGATCCATTTGGAATAAAACCACTTTATTATTCAAAAAAAAATAATATTTTATTTTTTGCATCTCAAGTAAAGAGTATATTGTCAATCGATAATCTATCTTTTGAAAAATCAGGTAAACATTCTTTAGATTATTATTTGTGGGGAAATATAAATGAACCATTCACTATATATAAAGATATTTATTCTATAGAAAGAGGTACGGCTAAAATTTTTGATAGAAATTTTAATGAAACTTCTTTCGAATATGCCAACCTCAAAGAAACTATAATAAAATCTGAAAAAAATTATTTTAAAAACAAGTTGGAATTAAATGAAAAACTCAATCATATAATAAAGAAAACTGTTAATTATCATCAAGTTTCTGATGTACCAGTTACTTTCCTATTGTCATCTGGAATAGACTCTAATGTTTTGTTGGCTGCAAGTAAAAAAGATAAAAACATAAATTTAAATGCTTTGACTTTAGATTTTTCTGAAAAATTAAAAGAAAGTCCTTTAGCTTTAGTTGGATCAAAAATTAATAAAATTCATCATATAGTTAAAAAAGTAGATGATAATAAAATTATTGAGCTTATTTTGGAATATTATAGGCATATGGATATGCCCACAAACGATGGGTTAAATAATTTTGTAGTATCTTATTTTGCAAAAAAAAATGGATCTAAAGTTTTAATTTCTGGAATAGGAGGAGATGAATTTTTTTTAGGCTATCCTAGTTTTAAACAAATCCCTATTATGAGAAAAATTTCTAAAATAATTCCTAATAATAAAAATTTTCAGAATTTTCTGTATAATATCTTTTATAAAATACTTCTAAAATCTAATAAAAACACAAAGTATGCCGGGGTCTTAAAATATTGCCATAATACTTTTGACTCTTTTATGCTCAAAAGATGTGTATTTACACCTGAAGAGATCAGAGAATTAATCAATAGCAATATTATTGATGAAAAAATTGATGATTTTGAAGTTCAAAGAGAAAATGAAATAAAAGATAATGACTTTGAAAATGAACAGTTAAAAATTATGTACTATGAACTAAAATACTATTTATGTTCAAAGTTATTACGAGATTGTGATTGGGCTTCAATGGCAAACTCAATTGAAATGCGCACCCCATTTGTTGATTGGCATTTTTTTAATGAATTATTACCTATTTTAAAATCTAACATTAAAATATCTAAAAGAAATATGTTGGATAGTTTTAAAGATAAAATACCTCTTGAATTATACGATAGAAAAAAAACTGGTTTCGCAATTCCATATAAACAATATTTTAAAAAGGTATCAGGAAGAAAAAATATGTATAATGATTCAATTAAAGACTGGTCAATCCTAAATTATGAAAAATATTTAGATAATAAAAAAAATACTTAAAAGTACAAATAAATATTACTATGATCTAATTTATAAATTTAAAGAAAAAACAGGCTGTCTTATAGTAGTAAATACTTCATTTTATGTAAGAGGAGAACCTATTGTAAATACTCCAACTGATGCGTTTAATTGTTTTGTTGGAACTGAATTAGACCATTTAGTGATTGGTAATTGTATATTAGATAAAAATAAACAAGATCAAAGATTTAAGAAAGATTATACTAAAGAATTTGAATTAGATTAATTATTTCTATAAAACAATTTTATTGTATAATATAATTCTATTAATTTTTTTTAATTAACCAGTATAATGATATGACTAAAATTTATTGTGATATAGCAGATTTAAATTTGATTAAAAAATTTAATAAAAAAAAAATTGTTAAAGGATTTACTACCAATCCAAGTCTAATGAAAAAAGCTGGGGCAAAAGATTACAAATCATATTCAAAACAAATTTTGAAAATTTGTCCTAACAAACCTGTTTCCCTTGAAGTATTTGCAGACGAATATCAAAACATGAAAGATCAAGCTTTAAAAATTAATACTTGGGGCAAAAATGTTTATGTAAAAATTCCTGTTACAAATTCTAAAGGAGTTTTTATGGGTAAAATTATTAAAGAATTAAATGGTTTAA
>Ga0233427_10005299_pt1 | contig 10315 bp, 9 predicted proteins | sample SI_118_April2016_5_FD_179885 | JGI IMG/M metagenome (GOLD analysis project Ga0233427, IMG submission 179885) | Seawater microbial communities from Saanich Inlet, British Columbia, Canada - SI_118_April2016_100_MG | ecosystem: Environmental > Aquatic > Marine > Inlet | place: Canada: British...
TGATCACGACACTGCAGCTCTAGTTGAATCACTAAGTGAAAAATGTACCAATGATGTAAGACCATGGATTCACTATGGATTAACAAGTAATGATTTGGTTGATACCAGTAACTCTATGCAAATGCGTGATGCATTGCAAATTATTGAACCAAAGGTTGCAAAGATGGCATTAATTCTTGCAAAAAAAGCAGTAAAATATGGAAAAATTCCAGCAGTTGGTAGAACACACGGTCAACATGCAAGTATCATTTCATTTGGATTAAAATTTGCAAACTGGGCTGCAGAAATGTCAAAACACGTTGAAAGAATTGAAGAGATAAAGAAGAGAATTCTAATTTGTAAAACACTTGGTGTTGTTGGTACTGGTTCATTGATGGGTGCAAAAGCAGTTGAGGTACAAAAAAGAGTTGCAAAAATATTAAAATTATTTCCAGCAGAAGTTACTACTCAAGTAGTTCCTAGAGAGCGCTATGCAGAATATGTTTTTGAATTAGCATTAATTGGTGCAACATTAGAAAAAATTGCAATAGAGATTAGAAATTTACAAAGAACAGAAATTGGTGAGGTTGCTGAAGGATTCAAAAAAGGACAAATGGGAAGTAGTGCAGTTCCAGTAAAAAGAAATCCAATCAAAAGTGAACGAGTATCATCATTATCAAAAATGGTTAGAAGCCAAGTAGCAATTTCATTTGAAAATATTCCTTTATGGCATGAACGGGACCTCTCAAACTCTGCAAACGAGAGATTTGTTATTCCAACTGTATCAATTCTTGTAGATGAAATGCTTGAAACCATGACTAGAATTACTTCAAACTTGCAGGTAAATGAAAAACGAATTGTAAATAATCTGTATATCACACGAGGACAAATTTTTGCAGAATTTGTTTTAGAAGCACTAATCAAAAAAGGTGTTCCAAGATTTGTAGCATACAAAGATGTTCAAAGAGTTGCATTTGAGGCAAATGACAAAGAAATGCAATACAGTGATGCAATCAAAAACGATAAAGCATTTTCATCAAAATTAACTGAAAAAGAAATTGATGCAATATTTTCCCCAGAAAAACACCTAGGTGCATCACCAATTATTATTAGAAATGTAAACAAGTCAGTTCAAAAGACTGTTAGAAAATTTATCTAGTTTTTAGTAAAGCCTTGTGAATTTTTGAGCCATACTGTAAGGCTTTTTTTCTTTTATTGCAAGAAATTTCTGGGACATTAATTTGACTAGCTAGTTTTCGTATGATGTGTTTTCGATAGATGTCTTCAGAGTCATGAATTTTCTCAGAAATTGGTATGGTTTTAGCATAATCAATGAATTTTGAATGCAATAGAGGTTGAAGGATTTTCACATCAAACTCTGATGCCACTAAATTTACTGCCTTCATCATTTTTAGTTCGTTTTCTAATTTTTCATCCATTACTTGATGAATTCTTGATTCACCTTCAGAAAATGCTTCCCTATACGCATTATATCCACAAAATAATTCATCAATTCCATTTGCAGTAACTACAGTATCAAGATCAAGACTTTTTGCTAATTTTGATACATAGTAAAATGCAATTGAATTTTCATTCCAAGATAAATTCTCAGTTTGAATTGTTTGATTAATTTTTTTGCAAATTGTTGGGAATGATTCTGAATCAATTTCTAAAACATGATGAGGGTATTTTAGAAATTCATTTACTTCTTTTGCAAACAAAATATCATGAGATTCAGGAAAACCAATGGTTAGCAATGTAATATCATAACCCATATCAAAACAAATTTTTGAAATTAATGTACTATCTACGCCTCCAGAATATGCAATTCCAATTTTTTTTCCTGGAACTGTGTCAGAAATTGCATTTTTGATATAATCAAATAATTTTTGATATGATTCATCCATTATTCGAGATAGCACTAGAATGGTAATGAATCAATCTCTTCAAACAGTTATTGATCTCATTTCCATATTACATAGGCGTAAAAATCAATCAATCAAAGAACAAATTTAGAAAATAAAATAATAATAAACACTTCATTAGAAGAAATTTGATTTGAGTAAAGTAGAATATCAAACAATGAGCTATAGGACAGGAGTTGTCGGGGTAATAGCAATATTTGCAATATTAGCAATTTTAGCAGTATATGATTATCAAATATCAAATGAAGTAGAGAAAACAGAAACTGAGATCTTTAAAGAAGACATGGAAGGAATGTTAGAAAAAATGCAAAACAAATGTAATGAATTTGGTAATCCAGGGAACTTTGAATCAGATGAAATGAAAAGTGGATGGAATGATTGTATGCAAGAAGCAAATGAATGGTTAGAAACTAATTTCCCATAAATTAATTCAATAAAACTACTCAATCTTTTAATCTAATAAAAAATACAATACAGTATGATGCCATTATCCAAAATTGAAATTGAAGAAGAGTTAAAAAATCTCCCAGGATGGAATGTTGTAAATGAAAAATTACACAAAGACTTTCAATTTGATAGTTTTAATCAAGCATTTGGTTTTATGACAAGGGCAGCTATGGAAATTGAAAAGATGAATCATCATCCAGAATGGTTTAATGTTTACAATAGAATTACGATAGAATTAACTACTCACGATGCTGGGGGCATTACAAAAAATGATACTAGTCTGGCCAAAATTCTTAATTCTTTGGCATAATTACATCCATTTCTATGCCCAAAAACGGTTCATGTCAATAGAGATTCAAATCTTTAGAAGAAAAATGGCATATGGAAAGTATTGTTCAGTTAAAACAAATTTTGTTTTATAAGGGATACAAAATTGTAAGTGATTATGAAAAAAATAATTCTTATTCCTATTATCTTAGCAGTACTAGCTATTGTTTCATTTTCAGCATTGACTCCGGAATCCACAGAAAAATATCCAGTATCTATTGTTGAGTCTATTGATTCTGATTCTACGCCCATACGAATTGGTACTATTGGAGATAGTGCAACTAAACTAATTATTAGATTTCAACCAACAGCTGACTATCTTGCAGAAAATCTAAGTGATGAACAGACATATTATTCTGGAAAAGTGGTTATTGCAGAAACAATTGATAGTATGATTACATTATTGAATAATAATGAAATAGATATTTTTGTAGAAAGTCCATTCACTACAGTTTCAATAATGGAAAATGCTGAAATTGTTCCATCATTAGTTCGTTGGAAACAAAACTCTCAATCATACCATACCGTATTTTTATCTCATATTGATTCAAACATTAAATCAATTAGTGATTACAATATTGAAACTTGGGTCTTTGAAACTAAAGAATCAACAAGTGGTTATTTGTTGCCTCTAGCACACATGTCTGAACAAGGAATCTTTTCTTCATCAAATGAGAAAAATCAAAATTTTGTTTTTAGTGGAGAGGATGAAAATACTCCAGTTTGGTTAATTGAAGGAAAAGGAGATGTTGGTGTAATGTCTAATTTAGACTATGAAGAATTACCAGTTTCTATAAAAAATGAATTACAAATTATAGATAAAACCATAGATGTATCTAGGCACGTAGTATCTATTAATTCAAAATTAGATTCATCATTATCTGAAAAAATCTTAGACATCTTTCTTGATATGGAAAATGATCCTCAAGGAGTAAAAATAATGTCTAATTTTAAAAATACTAAAAAATATTCTGAATATGAATCAGCAGAACTTGATATCATTAAAAGAATGCTTGATTTGATTCCTGTCGGTACACAAAATTGAAATTATCTATAAAATTACTAATTATGGTTCTTTTTGTGGTTTTATTTTTTGCAGTAGGGTATCAATCAGTTTTTTATTTTCAAATTCAAAATAATATCATAGATGCCAGAGTTTCAGAAGCATCTTCTATTATTCAATTATCTGGAAACGAAATAAGGGATTCAGTGTATTTCTTAGATTATGAAACAATAAATTTACAAGTAAATAATCTAAAGAAAAATCCATTAATTTCAAATGTACTTGTAATGCATCCTGATGGAAGAATAATTTCTGATGGAACTGAATCAAATGAACAATTCAATAGGATATCTAAAAATGATTTCATTCAATCATCAATGGGTTCAAAGATTATTCATATCGATATTCAACAAAATAAGATACAATTAGTATCTCCAATCATAATTGTAGATAAAATTGGAATAATTTACATAGATTATTCACTATCTGACATCAATGAAATTTTATCAAATTCTCTGTTTGTTCTTTTAATATTTACAGTAATTTTATCCATAATTGGAATTTTAATTGGATTGTATGTTTCATCTACCATTACAAAACCTATTCGAAATATTCAAAAGATATCTAAAGAATTAGCAAAAGGAAATTTTGATATTAATTTTGGTAGTAAAAAACATTCTATTGATGAAATAGAGGAATTATTGGTATCACTCAAAGAAATGTCTACCAATATGAAAGAAAATCAGATGGAATTACTCAAATCTGAAAGATTTTCAGCCATTGGTGAACTCTCTGCACGAATTGCACATGATATTAGAAATCCATTATCTGTAATTCAATCTTCATTAGAACTTTTTGAACATTTGAAAGATAATCCTGAAAAATTTGAAAAATTAATTAAAAGAAATGCTAAAGCAGTGGACAGAATTACTCATCAAATTGAAGAGGTAATGGATTTTGTTAGACATTCCAAATTACATATTGAAAAAATAAGTCTCAAAAATACATTTGATGCACTTGTATCAGAAATAGAATATACTGATCAAATTAAATTCAATTTACCTAAAAATGATCTTGAAATATCTGGAGATAAAGGAAAACTATATGCATTATTTTCTAATTTAATTTTAAATTCATTTCAAGCAATTGAAGAACATGGGACTATTTCAATTTCTATTTCTCAGTTAAATGACAAAGTCCAAATAAACATAGAAGATTCTGGAAAAGGTGTTTTAGATGATGATCTTGAAAAAATATTTGAACCTCTGTTTACTACAAAACAAGAGGGAACAGGATTGGGTCTTGCTAGCTGCAAAAAAATTGTAGAACAACATAGCGGAAGTATTTCAGTTAAAAATAATCCTACAACGTTTACAGTAATTCTCCCAATTGAAAATAAATCTATAGATCCATTACACTAAATTCCCATAAATTCTGATTTTGATGTTATCTGTTACGTACAGTAACTTGATTTCCTGTTGTATGATTAACTCCAACTACTGCACCTGGTTGAGATGTAATTATCATCAAAGTTTCACAGGATAGACATAGAGTAGATGGTACATAATCAGCATCTCTCTCAGAAGGACCAGTGGTGGCTAAAACTGCATCATCTTTAAGATCTGATTTACCACAACTAGGACACTGTGGTGGTTTTTGAGATATGTGTTTTATTGTACTGACAAAATAATGAACCAATATGTAGAAACTACAAAATTATAGTTCTTAAATTAATTGATATTTCAATGATTAACTCTTTTTCTTTCCCAAAAATGATTCAAATCACATAGAATAAAATTTAGAAGTTGAAGATTTGTTTGTTTAAAAAAATTATGGAATATTATTTATTAGTAAATCTATGAAAAACAGACTATATGAAAATAGGATCAAAATTAATTATTGCATTTTTGATAGTTTCAGCATTAATTGGAGTAATAGGCATGATTTCATCAGAAATTAGTAAAAATATGCTATCGGATTCAATTGGGAATAATTCTATTGAAGTTGCAATTCAAATGTTAGATAAAACAGATTTGAGTTTACAAAATAATCTAGATCTTTTTTCGATGCTTTCAAAAGAACATATGATTCAATCAAATTTAATAAAATCAAATGAAGAATTTTCCAAATTAGATAACATACAAAAAACAATTGACATTCTAGATGATGAATGGATCACATTTCCTTCTGATCAACAATCTTCATTGATGATTGAACTAATTAATAATGAATTATCTGATTCTTTCAGATCACACCAAGAATTTCTTAATGAAAAACACGGATATGCATATCTTGGTGAAATATTTGTTACAAATGCATATGGTGCAAATGTTGCCCAAACAGGTAAAACTTCTGATTATAAACAAAGTGACGAAATGTGGTGGCAAACTGCAAAAGAACTAGGCCACCATGTTGGACCAATAGAATTTGATCAAAGTGCAGGGATTTTTGCAAGAGATGTATCTGTAAGTGTACTAGATAATGATGGAAATTTTTTGGGAGTAGTAAAACATGTCATAAATGTCCAAGAAGTTTTTGAAATTATTGATTCTGTAAATGTTTTAAAAAAATTTGATAGTCAACAATTTACTTTACTAAATGAAAATGATCAAATCATATACAGTACAACTTCTTCATACAATGATTCAATGTTTTTGAGTGGATATTCAAATAAACAAATTCTTGAAAAAATCAATAAACACAGTGATTATTTTATTTTTTCACTTCCTACTGAAAAATCTAAACTAGTTTCTTATACTACGGGTAATGGTCTAACACATTCAAAATGGACTATGATAATTGATTATGACGTATCTGAAATTTTATCACCAATAGAAAATCTACAAATTATAATTCTGAGTTTATCGGGATTGGTTACTTTATTTGCAATATTGTTTGGAATCTATATCTCACGCTCAATTTCTTTACCTGTATCGCATTTACAAAAGGAAATGTATGAAGTTGAAAAAGGGAATTTTTCAACAAATTCTCAAAAAATTACCAATGATGAGATTGGAGAACTAAGTAGATCTTTTGAAAAAATGTCTCAATCTATTCAAAAAACAGTATATTTAGAAACAAAACTAGCACGTGCTGATGAAAAAATAAAAAATGAACGATTTACAGCAATCGGAGAACTATCTTCGAGAATTTCCCATGATATTCGTAATCCACTCTCAATTTTATATAATGACTTTGAACTATTGAAATATAAAAAAATAATTGATGAAAAACAGATTACAAGAATTGATTCTGCTTTGAAAAGAATATCTCATCAAATTGATGACGTTTTAGATTTTGTAAGGATTACTCCATTACAATATTCACAAGTTAACCTTTCTGAAATTATAAAAAATTCCATTAATTCTATGAACATTCCTTCAGAAGTAAAAATCAATTTTGTCCCTGATGAAATTTTAATAGAAGGTGATGAACGAAAATTAGAAATTGTTTTCATTAATCTTATTTTAAATGCTATCCAGGCAATTGAAAATAATGGAAAAATAGATATCATTTTTTCTACAACAAAATCATCCGTTATTATTGACATAAAAGATTCTGGTCCTGGAATCAATATGGAACCTATTGAAAATATATTTAATCCATTAGTTACTACAAAACAAAAAGGAACAGGGTTGGGATTGGCAAGCGTTAAAAATATTATAGTACAGCATAAAGGTATTATTTCTGTAAAAAATAATCCTACTACATTTTCAATAAACATACCAAAAATGGAGAAACAAATTGCCTAGTGTAGTAATAGCAGATGATGAAACTGGAATAGTTGAAACACTCGGTGAAATATTGGAGATAAATGAATTTGATATTGTAGGTGTTGCACATGATGGAAAACATGCAGCAGAATTATGTTTAAAATTTAATCCTGATTTTCTTATCATGGATTTATCAATGCCACAATTTGATGGATTTTTTGCCCTTGAAAAAATAAAAAATTTGACTCAAACAAAGACAATTGTTTTAACAGGTGTAATTGATGAAGAGATTTTAAATAAATTAACACCATATACCATATTTTCTTTAGAAATGAAACCAATAATGGTAAGCACTCTTTTAAAATTACTAAAACCGTAAATTTTTACGCCTATCTGTGTCTCATTTTTAACCCCAAAAAGAGACCTAAATCCACACTGGAGTCGAATCAGGATTCAGAATTTATATTATATCTATAGCCACATGATTTCAAATGGCTACAAGTCCTACAATTTTAGATTCAGATTTCAAATATATCGACAAAAAAGGGAATTTGCTGAGAACAAGAACAGAACTCACCATGGCACAAATGCTATCATTTCTAGAAGAAGAATATCAATACGATCATAAACTTACCTTAAAAAATGGACAAGAAGTTACAGTTGATTTTAAAACAAAAAAAGGGTTAATTGAAGTAATTGACAATGATGAAGACATTGAAAAATACAAGCAAATCAAAGAAGATTTTCCTGATGATAAAGTAATGGCAATAGGACATGCAAAATATGTTGCACAAATTAAAGAATTACAAGACATTGTATTTTATGAAAAATCTCCACAGACAGGTTCAATATTTTTAGAAGATGCATCATTCTCATTTGATTATGCACATATTTTACCACTAGTTGAAAAATGCTCAATCCTACATGGCCATACATCTTCTGTAATGGTTGAACTCGTTGGACAAATGAAAGATAATTTACTATTGGATTTTGGAATAGCAAAAAAAATCATTAAAGAAGTTGTAAATGTATTTGATCATAAATTTTTCATCAATGAGAAATATCTAAAATCAGAAGATAATTCACATTATGTGATTTCATTTGAAGGTCCTAAAGGGAAATTTGAATTACAAGTTCCAAAAGATACCACTTATCTTTTAAAAGGAGAAGCAACTGTTGAAAATCTTTCAAGTGAAATTATCAAAATACTAGCACCAAAAATGCCATCAAATGTAGAAGCAGTAGGAGTTTACATCTATGAAGGTTACAACAAAGGTTCTCACATTATTTCAAATATTTCAAGATAATTTAAGAAATGGACCCAAAAATTTCAGAAAAAGCATGGAACCCAGAATTAGAGAAACAAATTCTCAAACAATGGGAAGAAGACAAAATTTATGATTTCACTCCACAAGAAGATAATTTTACCATAGATACTCCACCACCATATCCATCAGGTAGACCATGGCATATTGGAGCAGCAGCTCACTATTCACAAATCGATATGATTGCACGAACTGCAAGAATGGCTGGAAAAAATGTCTATTTTCCAATAGGAATTGACAGAAATGGGCTTCCAGTAGAACTGTACACTGAGAAAAAACACAAAATCAGAATGAGGGAAACTGATAGAAATGAATTTTTGAATCTATGTAGAAGTGCACTAGATGATTTAGAGGCTGAAATGCTTCTCATAATGAAAAGCCTTGGAATAAGTGGAGATTTTGCAAACTATTACAGAACAGATTCTGAAGAATACAGAACGTTAACACAATCAACGTTTATTGATTTATGGAATAAAGGTCAAATCTATCTTGCAAATAGACCTAACAACTATGATTGGGTTTCTGGAACAACAATTGCTGATGCAGAAATTATCTATCAAGATTTAACAACAAAGTTAGTTTACATGAAATTCAAAATTAAAGATACAGATAAAGAAATAATCATTGCAAGTACAAGACCTGAATTACTTTGTGCATGTAGAACAATTATTGTAAATCCAAAAGATGAAAGATATGCACAATACATTGGAAAGAAAATAATTGTTCCAATTACAAATAAAGAAGTTGAATTAAGAACACATCATTCTGCACAAGAAGAATTTGGGTCAGGAGCTGTAATGGTTTGTAGTTATGGTGATCAAAACGATGTAGCATTATTTAGAGAATTAGAGTTAGAAGAGATTGTTGCAATTGGATTAGATGGAAGAATGACTGAAGTTGCAGGAGATTATACAGGACTAAAACCAAAACAAGCAAGAACAAAAATCATTGAAGACTTGGAAACTAAAGGATTACTAGATAAAGTTGAGGAGATTAATCACAGAACACCAGTTTCAGAGAGAAGTAAAACTCCAATCGAAATAATTCCAATGGAGGAATATTATCTCAAACAAAAAGAATCAATTGATAAAATGAGAAAACTGGGAGAAGAAGTAACATTCCATCCTAAGATGCACAAGCAAATTTTGATGAACTGGTTGGATTCAATCAATATTGACTGGCCAATTTCAAGAAGAAGATACTATGGAACAGAAATCCCCATTTGGTATTGTAAAAAGTGCTCAGAACCACACGTTCCTGAGCCTGGAAAGTATTACAAACCATGGAATGAAAAATGTCCAATTAGTAATTGTGTAAAATGTGATTCTACAGAATTTGTTGGAGAAGAACGAACTTTTGATACATGGATGGATTCTAGTGTTTCACCATTGTTTGTTTCCAAATTTAACAAAGATGAAGAATTCTTTAACAAAGTATATCCTGCAAGCATTAGACCTCAAGCAAAAGATATTGTTAGAACATGGCTATACTATACACTTCTAAGATGTGAACAACTCACAGGGAAGAAACCATGGACTGAGGCTTGGATTATGGGGTACGGTCTTGATGAAAAAGGAATGAAGATGAGTAAGAGTA
>Ga0233427_10005303_pt1 | contig 10306 bp, 6 predicted proteins | sample SI_118_April2016_5_FD_179885 | JGI IMG/M metagenome (GOLD analysis project Ga0233427, IMG submission 179885) | Seawater microbial communities from Saanich Inlet, British Columbia, Canada - SI_118_April2016_100_MG | ecosystem: Environmental > Aquatic > Marine > Inlet | place: Canada: British...
CAACGAGGCAAGATCAAACCCTGCATTAAGATTAATATCAATCGTTACCGGCAGATAGGTTTCATAATTCTCGTCAAATAATTCGCGAACATGGTTTTCGCTAATTGGTGTTATCTTTGAGGCATCACTGACCTCTGTTGTATTATTAGAAACACCTAACGAGTCTTCTGGAGTATAAGTGTGAGCACCAGTGATGTATCGGTCACCGACCACCATCGGAAACCTGACTGAGTATTTATTGTTGTCAATGAAAACGGCTTGCTGGTATTCAATAGCCACTTTAATAGTGCCTCCCGGCGCAATGTTGGCGACATTGGTGGTAAAGATGTTAGGTCGTTGCTGTTCTACTAGAGAGGCACTTTTGCCTTCACTTTTAGCTTTTTCATAAATCTTTTTGGCTTCTTCTTTTTCATGAATTTGACCTTCAATGACTCTTTCATCGATATACATTCTGAGTTGATCGACGGCAGAGTCTTCAGGAAGTGGGAATACATAGACGCCTTCTGCCCACATGTCTGACGGGTTGGTAAAGACTTGTTCAACGATAACTCTGTTAATGTTTCCAGTAATGTCCATCTGCACTTGTGTGTCTAGAGCAATTTGCATTAGGGAAGTGTTATCATCGAACTTGAATATCATAGAGCCTGAATCGGCTTCGTTTAATGGATTAGATTGTTTTTCTTGAGAGTTGGAACTTGCTATTGCAAGGTTTGTAGCGAGAAGTAAAAAAAATGAGATGAGAGTTGTGGTAAATGGTTTCAGTCTTGGTGAGGTCATGATTTCCTATATTGGTGAAGTTAAGATATTGTTATACAAATCAATCTCTTAAAGGTATAGGTTTGATGTTTTGTTTATGAATTTTAGGTGTAGATTGAACCATAGAAAAATAATGGGTATATACTGAGACAAATCTCAAATTGTTAGTAGAAAAATCAAAGCATTTATTTTTAAAGAAAGAAGTTTGCGCTCCCTGTTTTGGCTCTGGGGTATTTTTGGTACTATCCTTCTCTTCCTTTTAATTGACCTATTAACATTAACCTCATTTGTTAATAGCATTCCTTTTGTAGCAGATTGGCTTCACTGGTTAATCCCAATATATTACTTCTTTATCTTCTACTTAAGTTTTAGAGACATCGAGCTCAGTATTGGGTCAATTGTGCACTGCTTCTTCCATTTTGCTGGGCAGATGGTAGCATTCCTTTTCTTTATCAGTTTTTGGGGCGTATTTGCAGCCTTTGGAGGCTCTGACTACCAAGCCAATACCTTGACTTTAAAGCAAGAAGCTCCCATAGAATTTACTGAAAACTCAAAATTACAATACCCATCAGATGCTGAGTTAATTCATACTTCTTATAGTAGCTGGGGGGCTAACGTTGGCACAGATATTATCATCAAGGTTGCGGATATTGACTCCTTTATTGAAATAGCTACAAAGAGATACGAATTCTACGAGATGACAATGGATTTTCCAAACAACAATAGGGAATACCTTGGTTATGGTTTCAACCCATTTCAAGAAACACTAAATCCTCCTTTCTGCTTAGAGACCAAGACGATGAAAGTCAAACCCCGCTACTATCAGGTGACCAGAAAGCTCACTGACCCTGAGAATTTCTGCGGGAAGAGAGAGGTTTACTATTCACAATTAGAGAGGGAGACTGAGCTGAGTATTATTATGGTTATACTCCCTAAAGAAGGACTAGTATGGCTTAATCGCTCGGATTGGTTTTAAGAGGAAAACATATGAAATCGAAGGAAGACATAGTAATAGCTAAAAGATACTGGTTTACTTGGGGACTAACTACTGCACTAGGCATTTCAATCCTTTTGATACAGCTAGACTTGCAGAATAGCCGCTCACTATGTTCACCAGTGGTAGGTTGCGGTTATGAAGTTCCGTTAGGTTTAACAATTCTTATTTCAATCTTATTAATAATTACTCGGGTATTTAGAAAGAATAAGTTAAAGCTAATAACGCCTTTAATGCTTGTGGTCTTTTCAGTTCTTTTTCTTCTCTTCACTACTTCTTCAGAAAAGAGGTTTAATGAAAGTATGACCTCCCTTGCTAAAAACATTCAAGAGTTATGTATTACAAATGAAGAATGTCCAGTAGCTTTATCTACCGCTTTTGATGATGTGCGGCTGGTTAAGGCTGGCACTATATATACTCTAGAAGGCGTAGAAGATGAAATTATAGAAAATACAACTAACATTATTGCTGCAGGATATATTAGCTCAAGTTCTTATAGATATAAGTTAAAGCCTTACTATGGGTTTATGCACTTTGACTACAGAGCAACTGGACGTAACTTTAAGCTTGAGTGGGTATCAGGTGAAAGGAAGATAGTAAGAGCCAGAGTTACTAATGATGAGAGTTCCAAACTTCTTTTAGAGAACTACTGTGATCTGGGCGGGGAGACTTGCTATGAAAATGAAATAGGAACATCATATTTATAAGTGTTATGAACAGTATGAGTAATCAAGCTAAGCATCCATACAATAAGCAAGCTAAATGGGCTGGTGTTTTTTTCCTAGTATTGACATTGGGAGGTACTATTTGGGGGTTCTTCTTGCTTAATAATTATTATATTTCTCAACCAATATAGTTAGCTATGAAAAAACCACTCCATAATTAATGCAAACTCTAATTCAAGTATTTGAGTGGCTGGTATCTATAGCTGATGCGGTTGTTTACGGAGTTCTTTACTTTTTTGCCATAATAATAATAACGCTTGCTTTTGCTACAGCAGGTCCAGATGACTATTGGGCAGAAGGTGGCATGCCGCTTCCTAATTTATCTTCAATGGAATCGACGGAGTAATATGAAAAAAGCACTAAAAATTATATTTATTGTCCTCATAGGACTTTTCGCTCTTCAATGGATAGCAATGGACATTTTTGCAAAAGCTGAGTTAGATGAATTAATAAGGCAGGGTTATCTAGATGCTGATTACACCAAACAAGATGTAGTTAAGCTTTGCAACCCACAGACTGATATTGAAAGAGAGTTTAGCAAAGGAGCGGATGCTATGTTTAGCTGCGTAACGAAGGGTAACTGGTAGTATTTAGAATGCTATTAATAATCTTCCTAGCCCTTTGGGTATTCAGTCTCTTTTATGGTATCAGCCTGATACGCATTGACAGGCGTAAGCTAGGGATTCGATACTTACTTATTTTTTCTGTGCCATTAGCCATATTTGCTTTTGGGTTCTGGCTAATGGATTATGAATACATTAACTGTATGCTTAATGGATCATCAGAAACAATGGAATACTGCAGCACTCTTTAAGCTAATCAGTTCAAATTGAAATACAATATCATTGTATAAATATAAAAGTTATAATTAACTTACAAACATTTATATAATTCAAATAATTTGGCAGTAAAGTTATAATCAAGCCAGAGTTAGATTGAATATTTTTTCTTGATTGTAGGATACTAAATTGTCAACCGATTCCTCTTTTTTTACTAACGAACCAGGATTTACCTTAGCGGATAGATTTGGTGTTCTTGTAAAAGAGTCAGAGCTCTTTGATGCGCTTGTTGGATACTTTTATTCAAGCGGTTTCCATGCAATATATCCCTCACTAGAAGAAACGGATCAAATTAGAATTTTGATCGGAATCTCTACAAGTAAAGAAACCTTTGAATTAATCAATCAAGGTAATCAAGTCATTCAAGATGAAGTCATAAGTGATGCCCAAACTAAAGACAGAGTTGGTGAAAGGATCGAAGCTGAAATGGCAGATTCTGAAGATTCTAAAACAGTAGAAAATGGCGTTCAAACATTTATAGAATGGATCAAGAGTGGGAAGTTAGTTATTAAGGCTCATAAATCCCAAAATATTCACGCAAAGCTCTACATAATGACCTTCAAGGAAGGTTCTATAGATAAAGGTCGTGTTATCACAGGTTCTAGTAACTTTACACGTTCTGGTCTAATTGAGAATTTAGAATTTAATGTTGAATTAAAAGATAGCAGTGACTATGATTTTGCTAAAAACAAGTTTGATGAGTTATGGGAAGATGCTGTTGATGTCAGTGAGAAGTATGTTGATACGATTGAAGATAAAACATGGTTTTCAGAGAAAATCACTCCCTATCAGCTTTATCTTAAGTTTCTTTATGAATACTTTAAATCTGAGCTAAATCAAGCTGATGAAATTATTCTCCCTGATGTTCCAGTAGGGTTTATCGAACTAGAGTATCAAACTCAAGCCGTTCTTAATGCTAAAAAGATTTTACTCGAGTATGGTGGTGTATTCATTTCTGATGTTGTAGGTTTGGGTAAGACCTTTATCTCAGCCATGCTTGCTAAACAACTAGACGGTAGACACTTAGTCATTGCTCCACCTATGCTTTTAGATGAGAATAACCCAGGTTCTTGGAGCAATGCATTTGAGGATTTTGGTGTTCGTCAATCGACATTTAAATCAATAGGAAAACTGGATGACCTTCTTGATGGAAAAGCGGATAGATTTCAAAATGTGTTTATTGATGAAGCGCATCGAATGAGAAATGCCACAACTGCGACCTATGAAAAATTTGCTGAAATCTGCCGTGGTAAAAGGGTGATTTTAGTTTCAGCAACACCATACAACAACTCGCCTAAGGACATTTTGGCTTTAGTTCAACTCTTTCAAAAACCACGTAACAGCACTATTCCTAATTTGTCTAATTTAGAGGCTTTCTTTAATGCTCTAGAAAAAGATATTAAAAAAGAAGACCGTAGAATAGATTACCCATCTTTCTTAGCAACAACTCAAGCCAATTCAAAAGCTGTTAGAGAAAAGGTCTTAAAGTACCTTATGGTTAGAAGGACACGATCAGATATTAAAAATTACTTTAGTAAAGATATAGATAATCAAGGGCTAAAATTTCCAATAGCAATGAAACCTGAGCCACTTTATTATCAATTGAGTGAAGAAGAAAATGCTGTTTTTGATAAAACCATCGCCCTAATTGCAAAAGACCTTAACTATGCAAGGTACAAACCAATGACTTACTACGAGGGTAAAGATTACAACGAGTCTGCTCTTCAGGGTCAAATAAACCTAGGTGGGTTTATGAAAATACTTCTCGTGAAAAGACTTGAAAGCAGTTTCTTTGCCTTTAAACAATCGATTGATCGCTTTCTAAGAATTTATGAAATCTTTATAGATGCCTTTGAAAATGGCAGTGTTTATACAAGCCAAGCACACTCGAATACAATTCTTGATATGCTAGAAAGTGACAATGAAGAAGCTATAGGCAAGTTACTTGAAGACGATAAAGCTCAAAGGTATGACAGTAAAGATTTCAGAGATCAACTCCTCATCGATTTGAATAAAGATAAATTAATACTTCAAGAAGTTAAAGATCTATGGAGCGGAATAAATAGAGATCCTAAGCTTGAAAAGTTTATTAAAGAACTTGATGCTAAAAAGATTTTAAAAAATAGTCATTTAATTATTTTTACTGAATCTAAAGAGACTGCAAGATATCTCTCTGAGAATATTGAGATCTTTTATCCGGGAAAAGTCATTTGTTATGATGGAAGCTCAAGTGCTGCTGACAAACAAAAAGTGATTAATAATTTTGATGCGAAGGTTTCTAAGCCAGAGAATGAATACAGAATTTTAATAGCAACTGAAGTTTTGGCTGAAGGTGTGAACTTACATCGCTCCAATGTCGTCATTAATTATGACATACCTTGGAATCCAACAAGATTAATGCAGCGTATTGGTCGTATTAATCGAATTGATACAAAGTTTGATAAAATCTATACGTTTAATTTCTTTCCAAGTGTTCAGGGAGATAGTCAATTAGCCTTAAAAGAGGCGGCACAAGGAAAAATAGCTGGCTTTCTTAGCTTATTAGGGGGTGATGCAAGTCTACTCACAGATGGTGAAGAAATCGATTCACATTCGTTATTTGATAAGTTAAATACAATTAAAGATGAGGATGAGCCAGACACAGAGCTTAAATACCTTAAAGTAATTAAAGATATTCGAGAGAATGACCCTGATCTTTTTGATCACATTAAGCAGCTTCCTAGAAAAGCAAGGACAGCTAAAATGAATAATATTAGTCCAAATTCATTCATTACTTACTTTAGGCGTAGCAGAATTCAAAAATTCTTTATTGCAGATCAAAGCGATGGTGCAAAAGAGTTGGATTTTATGGATGCGGCATCACTTATTGAGAGCAAGCCAGAAACTCAAAAAGAGAAGATTCCTAGTGAAATGTTTGACCTATTGGATAAGAACAATATTGCATTTAATGACGTACTTGAAAAAGGTGAGCCAGAATCTAAATTACCTGGCGGAGCTGATACAGCGACGAAATTATTAAAGCATCTGAAACATGCTAAGAGAAATTCAAAACAGTTTACGGATGATCAAGAAGCTTATCTTAAGAAAGCAATGATTCAAATTGGTGATGGAGCTCTGCCAAAAAAGACTCTTTCCAATGCTTTAAATGCTATTTTGGCGCTCAAAGCGGAAATTGATAATCCATTAAAAGTACTTGGTGCTCTTCAAATTTCTATACCGGAAAAACTTCTAGAGGATCATTATGCTGAGAGCAATATCACAGGAACTGGTGTAACTGAAGTAGTTCTATCTATGTATCTTAAAGATAATTAATCATGGAAATATCAAAAGCTAAAGATACTATTGCGAGCCTCTTTAACAATCGATTTGATAAGGTCAGTTTTACAAGTTTCATCAGCAATCTTTTAAATTCAGCTTCTTTTGCCAGTCAATCTCTGACTCAGAACAATCAAATTAATGATCAATTCAAAGATCATATTGAATCTTTAGAGAGATTAACTACCTTTAGTGATGAAAATGACAATAAGATTGATGTACTAATTATCACCTTATTAAAAGATACAGCTTTAGATAGAGCTAGAACAATGCAGAGGAACTTTGTTGCACGATACTTAAGTGAGAATTATAAAGATGCTGCTTTAGTTGCTTTTGTTTTCCCTGAATCTTCTGATTGGCGTTTTTCTCTTATAAGTATGGACTCTCGATATGAAGGCACAAAACTCATTGATGAATATACCCCGGCTAAGCGTTGGTCATTTTTAGTTGGTAAGCATGAAGGAAGTCACACAGCACAAAGACAACTTTTAGAAATTTTAGCTAATGATATCGAAGATCCATCACTAGAAGAACTAATTGAAGCATTCAATATAGAAACTGTCTCTAAAGAGTTCTATGAAAAATATAGAACTCTTTTTGATCGCATGACAGAAAACCTTAAAGAATTGATTGAAACTGACTCTGAGATAGAAGAAGACTTTAGAGTGAAACAAATAAAACCTGAAGACTTTGCAAGGAAAACCATGGGTCAAATTGCGTTTTTATACTTCCTTCAGAAAAAAGGCTGGTTTGGCGTAAAGCCAGGTGCAGAATGGGGTACAGGAGTTCGTAACTTTGTGCGGGTGCTGTTTGAAAGAAGAGAGAGTTATGGAAGTAATTTTTTCAATGATGTTCTTGAGCCTCTCTTCTATGAAGCATTAGCTCTTGATAGAGGTATGGATGCAATTTATCCAAGACTTAATAATGTTCGTATGCCATTTTTAAATGGTGGTTTATTCGAACCTTTGAATGGGTATAGCTGGGAAACGACTAATATTACTCTTCCAGATGAGTTTTTTTCTAATGAGACTGTAACAAAGGAAGGTGACATTGGAGATGGAATTCTGGATATATTTGATCGCTATAACTTTACAGTGAATGAAAGTGAACCATTAGAAGTGGAGGTAGCAGTTGATCCAGAAATGCTCGGTAAAGTGTTTGAAAACCTTCTTCCTGAGAATATTAGAAAAGGAAAAGGTGCATATTACACGCCAAGAGTAATTGTCCACTATATGTGTCAAGAAAGCTTAATTAATTATCTTGATACTGAGCTAGGCTCTTTAGTAAAAAAAGAAGCAATAGAGGGTTTTATTAGAGATGAGTCTTCTCAGTTGGATTTAACTGATGAGCTAAAAAACTGCGCTAAAAGCGTGGATGATCTCCTAGCAAATATAAAAGTGTGTGATCCAGCAGTAGGATCTGGCGCCTTTCCTTTGGGGCTTCTGAATGAGATTGTTAAAGCAAGAGTAAAAATTGGAGAGTATATTGATTCAAAATACTCTATCTATGACCTTAAACTTCATGCTATCTCAAATTCTATCTATGGAGTAGATCTAGACCCTGGCGCTATAGAAATAGCCAAGTTGCGCTTTTGGTTATCTTTAGTCGTAGAAGAAGATATACCATCACCACTACCTAATCTTGACCACAAAATCATGCAGGGTAATAGCCTGATTTCAGAGTATGAAGGCATAAAATTATTTGACGATGATTTTCTTCATGATGCTGAATCCAATGAAGTCAGAATAAATGAAATTGAGATTGAAATTGACAACCTGCAAAAAAAATTCTTTTCACTCCATGAAAAGGGTGAATACACCAACACCAGTAAAGCTGAATTAGACCAGCAAATTAAACCTTTAAATAATAAACTTAAATTACTCAAAAATCAAAATAGTCAATATATAGAAACTGAAGGACTTTTTGAAGAGGAACAGCCAAAGAAAATTGCACAGCAAAAAGCCAAAACATTACAAGCAAAAGTTTCACAGCATATATCAACCCATAGTCAATCAGATAAAGAAAGATTAAAACAAGAGATTGAATATCTTAAATGGGATTTAATTGAAAGTACTCTTGAAGAAAATGGAGAAGAAGCTAAACTCGATGAAATTAAAAGCTTACGTCGTCAAAGAATAAAACCATTCTTTATTTGGGAGCTAGAATTCGGTGATGTTTTTAAAAATAATGGTGGTTTCGATATAGTCATCGCTAACCCTCCGTACATTCGGCTTCAAAATAGATTGAATGAGAATTTTTCAACTAAATATAGCGATTTATATGAAAACATAGGTTATAAAACCTTTAAGAGAACAGGAGATATTTACGGTTTATTTTATGAGCTTGGTATTAACAAACTTAAAATGAATGGACATCTAACTTATATTACTTCAAATAAGTGGTTACGTGCAGGTTATGGTGTTGTATTACGTGCTTTTTTTACAAAATTTAACCCAAAACTTTTATTTGATTTTGGTGGGTTCAAGGTATTTGAAAGTGCTACAGTTGATGTCAATATTATCATCGTCAACAAGGAAAAAAACCAAAATAAACTCCAAGCCACTAAATTTAGAAGTGACTTCCAAAAAGGAGATAGTATTTCAAGATATTTTGAAAAAAACAAAGTCGAGCTAAAGAATTTAAGTTCTGATATTTGGTTTATTGGAAATGATTATGAAATTGCTTTAAAACATAAAATTGAAAATATTGGTATCCCTCTTAAAGACTGTGATGTGAATATTTATCGTGGAATTTTAACTGGCTACAATGCTGCATTTATAATTGATGAGGCTAAAAGAGAAGAATTGATTTTAAAAGATCCAAAAAGTGAAGAAATTATAAAACCAATGCTACGTGGCAAAGATGTTCAGCGATATGATCATGAGTTTTCCCAGAAGTATTTAATTGACAGTCACAATGGCTATTCTGATGAAAATGGAAATCGAATTTTAGCTGTAAATATTGATACCTATCCAGCAGTCAAAGAACATTTAGACCATTTTTGGAATATTATTTCTAAAAGGCAAGACAGGGGTATAACTCCTTACAATCTTCGTAATTGTGCTTACTATCAGAATTTTTCCAAAGAGAAAGTGGTATGGACTCCCGTGAATTCTGAATACCGTTTTGCTATATTGCCCTCTAATTATTTCTTTAATAATTCCTTATTTATGATAACTGGCGAATTTCCTAAAATAATATGCTCGTGTTTAAACTCAAGCCTTCTAAAAGTGTATTTAAGTTGGGTCTTTGGTGACGATGGTACCTATACTTATGCTTCAAAGGAAGTAGTGGAAACAACTCCCATTCCGATACTTACATCATCGAACAGTCATTTAACCAGCCAAATTGAAGAATTAGTTGAATTACGAATTAATAACGGTGAATCAGAAAAATCTAATATTGAAATTGAGCAAGAAATAGATCAATTGGTTTATGAACTATATGAACTGACTGATGATGAGATTGAGCTTATTGAAAACTCTAACCAGTAGACACTCTAAATTTTTAAACTATTTCTACTCTTTTTAGGCTGTATCTTGACTGTACACCTATAAATGAGAATGATAACTATTCGACTATATACTAGATACCTAATGAATTGATTATCTGACAGAACTTTCAGAACTTCAAGTTTAAAATAGTCCAACAACATGGCTACAAACAAACTACCTGTA
>Ga0233427_10005305_pt1 | contig 10306 bp, 7 predicted proteins | sample SI_118_April2016_5_FD_179885 | JGI IMG/M metagenome (GOLD analysis project Ga0233427, IMG submission 179885) | Seawater microbial communities from Saanich Inlet, British Columbia, Canada - SI_118_April2016_100_MG | ecosystem: Environmental > Aquatic > Marine > Inlet | place: Canada: British...
TAAAAGATAGTATCCCAAGCTCTTTAGTCGCCAGTCGCCAGTCGCCAGTCGCTGAATGCTGAGCTCGGCCATTGCGTCCGGGCCATTAGCCTGTCAGTAAAGCGCGACTCTAATGGTCAGCATTAAGATTATCTGGCATATTTAAAACCCAAAGCTTACAGCCTTAATAGGCCGACCATTTTTGTTATAGGAGAAACGCATGATTTCTGATTCGCTGTTGCCGGTTCGTGGCTCACCTGGATCGCCATACACCAGAAAGATGCTAGCTGTGCTGCGATTTCGTCGCATTCCTTATCGATATCTCCAGGCTGACAGCGGTGATTTACCAAAACCAAAAGTAGGCTTGATTCCGGTATTTTATTTCCCTGATAGCAGCGGTGAATTGGTCGCTGAGGTTGATAGTACGCCAATTATACGACGGCTAGAAATTGAATATCCTGGCCGTTCAGTGATCCCGCGAGACCCGGTTGTCGCCTTTATTGACTATTTACTTGAAGACTATGGGGACGAGTGGTTGACCAAGGCGATGTTTCATTATCGTTGGTATTATCAGGCTGATATCGATATGGCGGGGTCTATCTTGCCCCATTATGCTGATGTAAGCCAATCAGATGCGGTGCTGTCCCAAATGAAGCAGTTGTTTTCGGAAAGGCAGATTTCAAGGCTTTATGTGGTGGGCTCTAATGATACAACGGCGCCAGTTATTGAGGAGAGTTATCAAAGGTTCCTGGCCTGCCTGAATCAACACCTTAAAGATTATCCCTTTATCATGGGCAATCGACCCGGGTCTGCTGACTTTGGCTGTCTGGGTCAACTGACCCAGCTCACTCAATTTGATCCGACACCGACAAAAGTCGCTGTATCGGGATTTCCAAGAGTGCATGCCTGGGTGAGCAAAATGGAAGACTTATCCGGCACTGAGGTGGCAAATGATGGGTTTGTCGACGCTGATGATTTTCCAGCAAGCCTGACTGAGCTGCTGGCCGAGTTGGGCCGCACCTATGTGCCGGTGATGCTGGCAAATAGTGCAGCGCTTGAAGCAGGCCAGGAAAAGGTTGAGACCAGTGTAGAGGGCAAGCCTTGGGTCCAGGAGCCGTTTCCCTACCAGGCTAAGTGCCTGCAGTGGTTGCGGATCGAGTACGCCAAACTTGATAGTGAGGATCATAAGCGGGTTGATAAGATCCTGTCTGGGACCGGTTGCGAGAAATTGCTCCAGAAACCGGGCTAAGACTAATTTTAACCTGGCCCTATAGGGGTCTCAAAAAATCGTTACCTGGTTCCAATTTGGTTGATTGCGATTCAGGGCAGTAACGCTTTGTTTGTGGGTTCAGGTCATGCTCGGGATCATAAATGCCGGTATTTTTCGATCCTTTTGTTCACCTTCTTCAGGTAATTTCTGGTTTCATGCCGCCGATGTCGATTCGTTAAGAACCAGTAGAATTCGGAAACACTCATTGTATTAATACGTGCGATGGCTTGCTTTTTGTTGCCCTTTGAATTCAGGCTCAACCATAAATTACCAGAACCCCCGTTGTAACTTGAAATAATCGCGTATTCCATTTTCTGAGCGCTGTCTATGCCAATGAGATAGCGTTCGGCCAATATCCTCAGATAGGCAGTACCGACTTCGATATTGTTTTTAGGGTTATAGAGGTAGGATGATGTCGGTGTATGCGCATAGCCCTTGACGATGGTGAAGTAATCCCGGCCAGCTGTGTCTGGTTTTATTTGCATGAGGCCGAGGGCATTGGACCGGGAACGAGCCAGCGGATTAAAGGCACTTTCAGTTTCAATAATAGCCATCACCAGCGCTGGCGATAAATCATTGATAAAACTGGATGCCTGCACATAACGCTGATATTTGTCGCTGGCCATTGCCTTGTGCTCAGAAATCATGCGGATGGTAGCGCGATATTGATTGTTTATTCGCTGGCTTTGGTTAACCAGGTATTGAGCAAATCTTTGTGCTCGCCATTCAAACTCTATTGGCTCGCCAGTATGGTCCAGAATTTGTTTGTAGAAAAAAGGCTTGCCGGTTTTTTCATTAACTAAGCCGAAATCGATTGCGGTTGATGCATCGATTACGGATGGGTCAATTTGGGTTAGGAGTACTTCTATAATTGACGTCTCCAACTGTTTGGTTGAAGTAGAGGTCACGACAATAATACCGTTGTCAAAATCGACGACCGTTTCGGTATTGGCATCGGATTGAAGTGCCAGTACGGAAGGTATTGTAGAGCCCTGACTGTCTGATTCTTGTTGGTATTCCTCCAGAAGAGTGACCACATCATCAGGGTAAGAATGAAAGTCTGAGGCTTGAACCGAACCGAGAATGGTTGCTGCTAGTAAGGTTCCTAAGAGAAATGCAGATCTTGTTTTCACAGCTGAATTGAAATCCATTGGTTTTCTGGACAGTACGGTAGTGTTACCTGGGTTCTGACCGATCGCAGTAACCAGGTTAAACTATTTTTCCTGCTGTTTCGTTGTCTTTGAGCGGTTAACGAGAACAGCCCTATAAGGTTATGAATTGGTTTTTGTTTGTCAATATGGATCGATTTTGTAGTGCTATAAATCGGTTTAAAGTGACCAGAATAGGCTTGTAGGGGTTAATTGTCCGCGATATGGCCATGATGGGGATAACAAGCATTAATCAAATCAATCGCGACTGTCTTTTTGAAAGAGACCGGAAATAACTCGTTTGTTCATAGAGCAAGGCCGCTAGATGATTTCAATCAAGCTTTCATTCTTTGTTAGCGCTAGTCAATCGTTGCTGCTTTAGAGGAAGGCTTTGAGCACTTCTCTTAAAAGATCCCACTGATCGAAGCCCTGCCTACCATAATCTAGGCCACGGCGGACGATGACCAGGTCTTTAGAGGGTACAACGATCACATACTGGCCTCGGTTCCCAGCGGTGGCATAGGCATCCTTTGGGACATCGGTGCGCGATGTCGGTACCAACCACCAATGGCCACCGTAACGACCGTCTCGATTCGTGGCCGCTGGCGCCGGGGTTCTTACAAATTCAATCCAGGCTTCGGAAATAAGGCGTTGACCAGACCAGACGCCGCTATTTAGATAGAGAAGACCGAATCGCGCTAAATCTCGAGCATTGGTATACACCTGGCTGCTCAGCACAAAGTCGCCGAAACGGTCGACGCTTAACAGGGTACTGGCCATGCCCAGAGGGTCCAGCAATCGTTGTCTTGGAAAAGACCAGTAGCTTTCGTCGCTGCCCAGTAATTTCCTGATCGCGTAGACAGCGAGCAGCGTGTCGTAATTCTCGTAGTCCCAGTAGCCGCCGGGTTGTCGCACCAGACCACGGCGGCGCGCGCCTTCTACTGTGCTGTCTCCAGCCCAGTAAGCCAGACCGCTACCCGAGATATATTCCTGTCCCAGGCTGTCTACTGGGTCGAGTCCGCTGGACATATTCAGAACGTGGCGCAGACTTATTTTGTTTCGTGGGTCGAGCTCAGGGGCGGCAATTTCAGGCAGCCAATCAATGGCAAGGGGGCTATCCAGGGCTAGTTCGCCTGCATCCACCAACATGCCCAGTAAGGTGACAGCAATACTTTTAGCGGTGGACCAGGTGCGGGTACGAGTGGTTTGATCAAAACCTTCAGCATACTGTTCAAGTATTATCTGGCCTTTGTAAACTACCAGCAGACTGATAGTAACTTGCTCAGCACTGGGCCGCTGGAAAGACCAGTTAGCTGCACGCGCAAGTGCGTCTCTATCCACGGCATCAGGTATTGAAGGTGTGACCAGATCACCTTCTGGCCAGGGACGATGACTGGCTTCAAGAGGTTTGTCAGCCATAGGATGCAGGGGTAGATTATTCTTCACCTTAATGGTTGGCAACGTTCCAGGCGGCAGCACGATACAGCCAAAGCCCTCTGAAAATACTGCGCTGACTGATGTGGCAGGCGCATTGGTACCGATGGTGACCGATTTCAGTTGGTGGTTGATGCTGTAGGGTCCAGCGCCCGCATGACCCAGGGGAGGCTCAAAACGAGGTGGTGCCAGGTAGGCCAGCTCCTGGTCAAATACTTGCGTCAGACTGCGATGGGAGGTGAACAGGCCATTACACATCAGTACCGCCTGAACACCTTTGTGGATCATGTTTTGGTTGGTTGCGCGCCAGTCGGCCCAGGTGACTGAACTGATGGGCACACCACTGAGCGCTATCATCATGGCCAGCAAGTATCGTCGTTGACGTGTGCGTATCAACGAAATGGCCAAGCCAGGTATTACTTTTCGAATTAGATTCTTGATCAAAATAGCCTCATTGGTTGGCACAACAACGGTTAAAAGCAATCCAGGAACTCGCGCTGGAATTCAGCGATTTGTTGTTGAATCAATGCGGTCCTGGCGATGCCCCAGTCATTTTGTGGCTACGGTCTACCAATACCACGTCCGTGTAATTAGGTTTGATAACAATAGTAGTCATACTAGCATGCCGGGTCTACGGTACTACCTGGCTAAGGTAGCAGGAATGCAAGGACTGTCTGGTCATCTTATTGGTGCGATTAGGCGATCACTTGCCATTAGCAGTGGATATTTTGATCAATGAAACTGAAAGAGGTATGTTGTTATCTTAATCCAGAGAAACGAATTTTATTATGTACCCAGGACATTGGTCAAAGATCTGCCCGGATAAACCGGCTATTATTCATTCGCAAACAGGCGAGCGTGTCACTTACAAGATGCTAAATGACCGTTCTAATCAGTTGGCGCAGTTAATGTGGTCCCAGGGTTTGCGGCGAGGCGATCATGTCTCCATCTTTATGGAAAACGATTTGCATTATTTCGATATGATCTGGGCAGCGATGCGATCTGGACTGTATCTGACAACAGTTAACCGCTACCTGACTGCTGAGGAAGCTGCCTACATTATCAATAATTCTGAATCACAGCTTGTGCTGGCTTCAAATTATTTGGGAGATGTAGCAGTTGATTTTCCAGGTCAGTGTCCAGGCGTGAAGAAATGGCTGATGACGGGTGAACCGCTGAACGGATATGAAAATTATCAGGACGCGCTGACGCAATATACGGCAGAACCTCTTGAGGAGGAACCTGCTGGCGCTTTCATGCTGTACAGTTCAGGAACCACTGGCCGACCGAAGGGTATCCTCAGGCCCTTGCCGGACAAACTCATATCCGAGGGTGCCGACCTGGTTGCCGGCCTGCAGAAGGCCTTGTGGGGGTTCGATGAGAATTCGATCTATCTATCACCGGCTCCTCTTTATCACTCTGCTCCGATTAGTTTTTGTTCGGCTGTCCAGGCATTAGGGGCGACCGTTATTATGATGCCTGGATTCAATGAAAATAGTGCTCTGAGAGCGATTCAGGAATATAAAGTAACGCATAGTCAGTGGGTGCCAACCATGTTCTCTCGCATGCTGAAAATGGAACCGGCTGATAGGACGAATTACGATCTGTCCAGCCATAAGGTGGCGATTCACGCCGCGGCACCCTGTCCGCGACAGGTCAAGCAGCAGATGTTTGATTGGTGGGGACCCATTATTTACGAATACTATGGTGGCACCGAGTTGAATGGATTAACTCATGTCACTCCCCAAGCTTGGCTCACAAGGCCAGGAACGGTTGGCCAGTCGATTTTGGGGACGATTCATATCTGTGATGAGGATGGCCTTGAATTGCAACCTGGTCAGGAGGGATTGGTCTACTTTGAACTACCGCAGTTACCGTTTGAGTATCTCAAGGATGAGGAAAAAACCAAGGATGCACAGCACCCAGAGCATACAAACTGGAGTGCTCTCGGTGACGTTGGCTATATCGATGAAGAGGGTTTCTTATTCCTCACAGACCGAGCCACTTTTATGATTATTTCCGGTGGCGTCAATATCTATCCGCAGGAGATTGAAGATGCGCTGATCATGCATACTGATATTGTTGATGTCGCGGTGATAGGTGTACCCAATGAAGAAATGGGCGAAGAAGTAAAAGCGGTGGTACAACTGGTAGAGGGTGTCAGCGCCGGCGCGGCTGAAGAAGACAAGTTAATCGCCTTCGCCAGGGAACAGCTGGCTCATTACAAATGCCCGAGAAGTATTGATTTTGAAGCCGAGTTACCCCGGCTGCCGACGGGAAAGCTCTACAAAAGGCTTCTTAAGGATCGTTACTGGGGCAGGAAAGATACCAGGATTGTCTAGTTGACTGTTAACAGCCGGGTTTATTAAAACCGGTCGCTGGCTGACTGGTTTAAACCTGCTGAAGGTGGCTTTGATGTAAAGGCCCTGCTGGTATCTTGGCAGCAGATTGCCTGAGCTTGATGATGCCTGCATTAAGGGCTGTTTTAGCCGAACCTACGCATTTACCGCCTTTACCAATTTTCAAGCCAGGGGCGTAGCACCACCTCATAGGTCCAGGTAGATCGATGCTGCCGGTGAAGATGCAGGTAAGTTTCAGCAATATAGGCGGGGTCTGCCTGATTATCTTCTATACTTTCCCCAGCCAGGCGGTGACTGCGCGTGCCATCGGTCTGGGTCCAGCCTATGGCAGCGTCAATCGGAACGTGGGCAACGTGGATGCCTTTCGGCATGAGTTCTCTTGCCATGCTTTGGGCAAGGCCCGATTTACCGTGGCTGGCCATAGCGAAGGCGCCGCTTCGGGGATAACCTTTGAATGCCGCGCTGGCGTTGGTAAAGATGATGGTGCCCCTGTGCCCTGCATCGCTGATGGGATTAGAGAGCATGTTCCTGGCTGCCTGCTGGCCAACTAAAAAAGCGCTGAAGGTTGAATTAAGCAAGGTTTTCCTGACCAGTTCTGGTTCGACTTCGTCGATGCCTTTACGAAAAATATCACCACTTCGGCCATCGATGTTGTGTACCACCAGGTTAGGTTTGCCCAGATCATGGGTCACGTTTTGAAACAGGGCTTCAACCTCACTTTCCTGTGAAGCATCACACCGATAGCATTGGATATCAGGGCTTTTGCTTAGGGTTTGTAAGACGGGTTTATCTGGATTGCGGGCAGCCATAGCGACCTTCATGCCCTGACTGGAAAAAAGCCTGGCACAACTGGCACTGATGCCGGGGCCACCACCGACAATCAATGCAACGGGTGGGCCTGATGGTCTCGTCGGTGCAGACATAATAGTTCCTTATAGAAGTTCGTAATAGAGCTCCTTATATAGCTCCTGCTGTGGTTTAGCGGTTAGTCCACTAGCTGCTTCCGGAAGGGATCTGATTAAAGGGCAGGCCCTTATCCGCGCGCATGTCTTCAGGTAGCCCCAGGACTCGCTCTGATATAATGTTGCGTAGGATTTGATCGGTACCGCCTTCGATTCGTACAGCTGGGGAACGCATCAGCATCGCCTGAATTTTCGCCTGGCTTAAAGCCACATCCGGGTCGGTGGCAAGACCAGCCAGGCCCTGCAGGTCGAGAGCATATTTGGCTATGTCCTGCATCATGGATCCGGCAACGAGCTTGCCAATGCTGTTTTCCGGGCCTGGAACCTCTCCCTTGGACAAGGCAGAAATCGCTCGTGCACCGGTATTTTTCAATCCGGCAGTCTTGGCGTACCAGTCAGCCAGTTTTGAACGTACGCCAGGGTTATCAATGGCCGGGCCACTGGCGATAGTGAGGTTGTCTACCAGCTCTTTGATTTCCGGGAAACCGGTAGCGATGCCGCCACCGATGGCCAGGCGTTCGTTCATCAGTGTCGTTAAAGCAACCTTCCAGCCATCACCAACAGCCCCCAGTCGTTGATGGTCTGGGATAAGTACGTCATTAAAGTACACTTCATTGAAACCACTATCACCATTGGCTTGTTTAATAGGCTTAATCTCGACTCCAGCAGAACGCATATCAAGGAAGAACATGGTCAGTCCCCGGTGTTTGGCAACTTCGGGGTCTGTCCGGGTAATCAAGATGCCGTAATCACTGTAATGCGCACCGGAGGTCCAGATTTTCTGGCCATTGATTCGCCACTGGTCACCATCCTTCTCTGCTTTAGTACGCAAACCGGCCAGATCGCTGCCGCCCTGCGGTTCTGAGAAAAGTTGACACCAGACGTCTTCACCGCTGGCAAGTTTCGGCAGATAGTGGTGTTTATGTTCTTCGCTGGCATAGGCCATCATGGTGGGAGCACACATGCCCTGGCCGATAATAAAGGTCCCACTTAATTTGCTGTAAAGGCCTTCCTCCTGATTCCAGATCACACTTTCAATGGGAGTTGCGCCGCGGCCACCATACTCCTTGGGCCATTGCAGACAGGCCCAACCCGCCTCTGCTTTGGCTTTTTGCCATTTTTTGGCTTCTTCAAGCGAGTCAAACTCACCCGTTTGGGTCGAACCGAAACTACTGCCAGCCAGGGCATCGGCTAAATGCTTAGGGGCGTGAGTATCGATCCATTGTCTGACCTCTTGTCTGAAAGCCGCTTCGGTTGTTGTATCGCTGAAATCCATTGTCTTACTCCTATGCAACCGCTTGAGGTAATGCCTCAATGAGTTTGTTTTCCCACACCGTCAACCCTCCTAAAGCCAGGGTCAGGTAGTTAGATCGGCGGTAGTAAAGATGGCAGTCAAATTCCCAGGTAAAGCCCATGCCACCATGAACCTGAATGTTATCTCGGGCGCAGAGCTGGAACGCCTGAGTTGCTGAAACACGCGCCGTTGCTGCTGCAAGGTTCAGGTCTGGAGCGTTATTCTCGAGTGCCCAGGCGGCATAGTAGGCATTGGATTCTGCCAATTTAAGGGCCACGTACATATCCGCCATCATGTGCTTGAGGGCCTGAAAGGAACCGATAGGACGTCCAAAAGCAAATCGCTCTTTGGCATAAGCCACTGCCATATTCAATGCCTGCTCGGCGCCACCTAACTGCTCAAAGGCGAAGAGTACGGCTGCACGGTGCATTAATTGCTCTAGTTGGTCCCAGCCTGATCCGGCAAGGCCTAATGGCTCAGCGGGTGTCTTATCGAAGTCAAGGCGGGCCGCAGCCAACGTTGGGTCAACTGATTGCACAGGCGTGCGCGTCACATCGGTTAAGTCAACTATGGCCAGCTGGGGGCCATCTTCACTTGTCGCGATTACGATTGCCTGGTGAGCAATCATACCGTGAGGTACGATCAGTTTTGATCCGGTCAAGGTGCCAGCCTTGAATTGTGTCTTCAGTTTTTCGGCACCTGGCTCGTGGTGGTCCTCGACCATGGCGAGGGTAGCGATGATTTCACCTGATGCTAGTTTGGTTAGTAAATTCTCTTTCTGTACGCTTGAGCCAAAAAGAGAAACCGCTTCAGCGGCCAGGTAGATAGATGATGAGAATGGAATCGGTGCCAGCACCGCACCAATTTCCTGAGCCGCCAGGCACAGCGGTAGGTAGCCTGCCCCAACGCCACCGAATTCCTCAGCAATAGCGGTGCCTTGCACCCCCATATCAGCCAATCCTCGCCAGACATCAAGTGCCTGAGTTTCATTGCCATCAACGACTGCGCGATGTCTGGTTAGCTGGCATTGGTCCTGCAGATAACGCCGCACTTGTTCCTGCACCATTCTATCTTCGTTTGAAAAATCGAAATCCATAATCTATTTATTCCTGATTGACGCTTTGAATATACAGGGTAATGCCCCCAGGGCCTAGTCGGCTGGTGTCTCTGGCTGGATTAAACTGTTTGTCTCGGCTCACACTAATTGGGCTCAGTAGGAATCGTTAATTTCCTAAAATGCAATGATGGTTGCCGGGTCCTGGCCATATACCACAAAGCTAACGCTGAATACGGTTCGAGCGCCGACAAACGGCTTTGGTTTCTCCTATTTGGATTGTATATCGACGACTTCTAGTGCGAAACCTAGATTACGCGGAGCGCAGCAGCGATTGTTTTATGAAATGCCTGGCTATTAGGTCTGGCTTAATGCAGCAGAACATCAGGTTTAGGTGTGGAAGCCTGGATCACCAATGGCAGAGACTGCAGGAGGGCTGCAGCCTCTGCTTGGTTCGGTTTTACATATCGTAGCGCAGTGCTAATGCCCAGTTTCGTCCGCGGGTGTAACCGCCTGTAATAAAGTTGGTTACATTGAACGTGTTAACAAGTGATCTTTCATCATTCAGGTTCTTTCCTTCCAGGGCAATGGCCCATTTGCTTGAGCCTGATCGATAGGTCAGCATGGCATTCACCATAGTCCTGCTTGCGGATTCTGCATTAAGAAAGAACGGGTTAGTAACATCGATAGGGGAGTCAGTGTACATCTCTGATCGGTAGGCAACATTAGTACCAATAGTCATGCTGCCATCACCGATGCTGAAGTCGTATTGGATGCCAGCCTGCGCGGTGGTTTCTGGCGCGTA
>Ga0233427_10005308_pt1 | contig 10302 bp, 9 predicted proteins | sample SI_118_April2016_5_FD_179885 | JGI IMG/M metagenome (GOLD analysis project Ga0233427, IMG submission 179885) | Seawater microbial communities from Saanich Inlet, British Columbia, Canada - SI_118_April2016_100_MG | ecosystem: Environmental > Aquatic > Marine > Inlet | place: Canada: British...
ACATCAGGCGCAGCAAGTTCTCGGAATAAGAGAGGTTGTTAAGCGGCTGCATGAACGGCTGACCGAGTGAATACTTGTAGGCGTAAGCGCCGATCGTTGGCATCTTGGCAATCAGTCGATGAGCGGCACTCATCCGCTGAAGCGGATCGTTGATATCAGTGCTGTCATGATAGAAGGCGGACAGTGCGCCGACGACGCCGACCATGATTGCCATGGGGTGGGCGCTGCGCACAAAGCCGCTATAAAAACGGACCAACTGCTCGTGCAGCATGGAGTGTCTAGTAATATCGCCGTCGAACTGTTCCTTCTCCTCTGGGGAAGGCAGCTCTCCGTGCAGAAGCAGGTAGCACACATCCATGAAGTCGGTATTCTCGGCGAGTTCGGCGATCGCATAGCCGCGGTGCAGAAGAATGCCCGCCTCACCATCAATGTACGTGATCTCTGATGAGCATGAAGCGGTTGAGGTGAAACCGGGATCGTAGGTGAACGCGCCGGTCTGCGCGTAGAGTTTTCGGATGTCGATGACCTTGGGACCTATACTGCCGTGCAGCGTAGGCAGTTCCCATGATTCACCGGTTTCGTTGTCCGTGAGCGTGAATGAGTGGCGTACCGACTGCGCAAGTTCACCCTTTTGCTGCTGATTGCTTTGGGACATAACATGTTCCTCTAAATCCAATATTAAACATTGGATTTTTTAATAATATAGACAACTATCTTTAGGTAGTTTTATACCTTATCGATCCAAAATGATAGTCTTGACATCAGAAAACGGGTGTAAAAGAACGGCGCATTGTCGGCTCTACTGGAAAATTCTCTCTGCAATTTCCCTTGCTTTATAGATAAATACGGTTTTCCGGTAGATTTTTCCGGATCAGGAGAAGTGATTTGAAGGGAACTATGAAGGTTGAGAATTTCTCTGTTGATACCGAGAGCGCAGGAACACTGACGGGTCTTCGCTGGGGGTCGACCCATGATCTACCGGTTCTTGCCCTGCATGGGTGGCTCGATAACGCAGCAAGCTTTGCACCACTGGCGGCCTGCCTTGGCGGAGTTCAGATATTTGCGATTGATCTTCCGGGTCACGGCAAATCAGATCATCGGCCTCCGGGCACGCGCTATCACCTTATGGATTACGTACCTGCAGTACTTGAGGCGGCTGATGCCCTGGGTTTTAACCGCATTCTGATCATGGGTCATTCGCTCGGCGCGGCGATTGCGGGGCTTGCGGCCGTAGCCGCCCCGGAGCGGGTGCGGGCAGTGATTCTGATTGAAGGTCTCGGTCCGGTTTCCGAGCCTGAATCAAAGCTCCCCGGGCGGTTGCGAGATTCGGTGGCAGGTTACGCCAGGGTGCTCAAGAGGGCGGCACCGGTCTATCCCGATATTGAAACCCTGGTATCTAGTCGTGCGCGGATTAGCGCAATGAGTGAGGCTTCAGCAAGGCTGTTGATCGAGCGCAATGTTAACCACCATGATGACGGTTACCGGTGGTGCAGTGATTCCAGGTTACGGCTCAATTCGCCGGCGTTTCTGACTGAGCCCCAAGTGCTGGCCTGCCTTAAAGCAATAGCGCAGCCGATCCAGGTGCTACTGGGAAATGACGGAATGCTGACGAAACGAGAGACATTAAGCCCGAGGCTTGAGGCCTTGAGTTCTGCAGATGTGCGCTGGTTCGACGGGGCACATCATCTGCATATGGATCACCCTGAGGTGATTGCCGCTGCGGCCGCAGAGTTTCTTTCGCAGTTTGTGTAGTAACACCGCGGTTCGGTGCACTACTGAAATAGGGTTTCTAGCAAGCGATGCTGAATTTCGATACCGACGGATGATGAGGCCTGTGGATGGTTGTGCAGGACGACGACGACCCAGATATCGCCGTTGCGGTCGATCGCGTAGCCGGCAAGCGCCCGCACGTTTTTCAGAAGCCCGGTCTTGAGTCGCAGCCTGCCGGGACCTGCCACGTTGTGAAATCGCTTGCGCAGCGAGCCATCAACAGTTGCAATGGGGAGGGATCCTAGGAATTCCGGCCACCACGGCCAGTTCGCAGCCGCCTCTAATAAAGCAGCAAGACCTTGGGCACTGACTCTGGCCTCACGCGAGAGCCCTGCGCCGTTATCGATATGCAGGGCAGGCATCGCAACACCGCTCTGACTTAACCAATTCTCAATCACGTGTCGGCCTTTGGTCGGGGTCGACGGCGGGTGGTCAGTCGCGAGCGTCAGTAGCAGATTACGCGCCATGACGTTGTTGCTGAACTTGTTGATGTAGCGGATGATCTCCGCCAGCGACACGGACTCAAGTTCCGCTGCAACTACGGCTCTGGCCGGCGTTTTGCCGTAGCGCCAACCGCCGGCAAGTGTTCCGCCGAGTTGCTGCCAGAGCGCTTTAAAGACCCCGTAGACATACGGCCCATGGGGTAAGAGCGTGCGGCGGTATGTGCTTGCGCCACAGCCCGCGGGGTAGCGTCCTTCGACCGAAAGTCGCGTAACTGATGCACCCCTTTTGAGGTCGAAACGGATGCTTCGTCCCTTTTTTGCGCAGTCGGCCTTGCTGAGGTTCACCGCGTTATTGATCTTGAGGGTGGTTGCCGGCGGGTCTGCACTGATGTAGACGGCGCTGTGATTAGATTCAATAGTGAGCAATGTATAGCCGAAGTTCAACAGCAGCGCATTGGGCGGCGTGTTGTAGGTGCGCATTGGTTTGCCGTCAATGGGCTCGGTATCGATGGCCTGGCGATCAAAAAGCGTATCGTCTATAACGAGATCACCCCCGATATGGGTAATGCCACGGCCACGGAGTTGTTTGGCGAGGAGCCAGAAGCGCTCGATCACAAGCCAAGGATCACCGCTCCCGCGCAGAATCAGATCACCCTCGAGAGTATTGCCGAGCACCTTGCCACGCACGAATGCGTGCGTTCGCCATCGATGCTGCGGGCCCAGCAACTGCAAAGCGGCCGCCGTGGTCACGAGTTTCATCGCGGAAGCAGGGTTTCGAGGGGTTGTAGCGTTGTGACTGATAGTGTTTTGGTTTGTGCCGACTTTTCGCATGACCACGCTGATAGAGTTCTCAGGAATACCATGAGCCTGCATCAGGTCAGCAACCGAGGACGGCAGGGCTGTGCCGTTGGCGGCACTTGACGCGGTGACGCCAAGAAGGAGCACACAAAGCCCCGTCACGACGTCTGTCAATGACTCGCGGAATCCGGTAGATTTGGGATTCATCTTGACGGCGCTATAATCGCGCTCCGTTAATAGTCGGCATTTTCAATTTCAAACACGATGGCATCTAAAAGCATCTTCCGCATTATCTTCCATAATCAGGGAAGTATTTACGAGGTCTACGCCCACGAGGTTACCCAGGGCGGAATGTATGCCTTCGTCGAGGTGGGCGAAATTACGTTTGGTGAGCGGTCAAAGTTGGTGGTTGATCCCTCCGATGAGAAACTCAAGAGCGAGTTCGCTGGGGTCAAACGGACCTACATTCCGCTGCACGCCATTGTGCGTATTGACGAAGTGGAAAAGGAAGGCCAGTCAAAGATCCATCCTGGTGGAGAGGGAAAAGGCGGGAACGTGTCGCCTTTTCCGATGTCGATGAAGCCCCCCGCGGCCGACTGACGCTCAGGCTGCGCTAACAGAATCCGTGCCGGGGCACGCAACGCCGGTGCCTCCCAGGCCACAATAACCGCCGGGATTCTTGGCAAGATACTGCTGGTGGTAATCCTCGGCGTAGAAGAATTCCCCAGCCGCGGCAATCTCGGTTGTAATCGCACGATAGCCCAAGCGCTTCAAAGCACCTTCATAAAGCCTTGTGAGGTATCTGGCGGCCTGTGACTGATTATCGTCAAAGGTATAGATGGCGGACCGATATTGCGTGCCAACATCGTTTCCCTGGCTCATCCCCTGAGTCGGGTCATGAGACTCGAAAAACACCTGAAGCAGTTTTTCATAACTGATTCGTGCAGGATCAAACACCACGAGCACGGCTTCGGTGTGCCCGGTCATCCCGGAGCAGACTTCGTGATACGTCGGATTGGGGGTAGATCCGCCGGCATAACCGACGGCGGTTGTGATGATGCCATCGAGCTGCCAGAAACAGCGTTCCGCGCCCCAGAAGCAACCTAACCCGAATACCGCCTGCTGAGTACCAGTATCAAACGGCGGCTTGAGTCTTGCACCATTGACGTAATGTTGGTCGGTGATCGCCAGCGGTTCGTTCCGACCAGGCAGAAGATTATTCATATCAGGCATTTTAGGCTGGAAAGAGAGCATATTCGTTCCTCAGAATTGACCAAGTATTGTAGCCGCGGCTTCAGCGCGGCATTCGCGCGCTCGTCACTCGGGCCAACCCTGCGTGATCAGTCACCTGCACGATGGATTCAAGTCCTGTCGCAAACAACAGCGCGTGGACGGCGTCCTGTTGATTATGGCCATGCTCCAGTACGACGAGACCACCGGGCCTCAAATGATCTTTCAGACCTGCGCACAGGGTACGGATGCAGTCTAGACCGTCGTCGCCGGCGAAGAGGGCCAGGGCGGGTTCAAAGTGCGCTGGTCCTGTTTCCAGCGCCGGATCCTCTCGCCGGACATAAGGCGGATTACTCACGATGGCATCAAACTGATGGCCGTTAAGGGGTGCATACCAGTCGCCTTCAACAAAATGGATATCCAGAGCTAGCCGTTTGGCATTCTCCCGCGCCTTTGTAAGTGCAGCCCGACTAATATCAGTAGCCGTGATGCGTGCAAGCGGCCGCTCTATGGCCAGCGCTAGGGCGATGGCACCGCTACCCGTGCCGAGGTCAGCAAGCTCAATCGCTGTATCCCTTGGAATGGCATCAAGTGTCATTTCTACCAGAATCTCGGTTTCCGGGCGCGGGACCAATGTAGCGTCGTTCAGTTCAATATCGAGGGACCAGAACTCTTTGTGTCCCAAGATGTAGGCGATCGGTTCCGCCCGGCAGCGCCGTTTCAAAAATGAAAAGAACGCATCAGCAGACTGAGCGTCGATGGGCTGATCCGGATCACGCGCGAGTGCCGTGCGGTTGATACCGCAGGCGGCCAACAGCAATACCTCGGCATCGAGTCGGGGTGAATCACTGCGGCCGGTGAGCTGGGTAATCCCCTCTTGCACTAGCGCAGCGGAGCGGTGCTTAGCCACTACCCAACGCTGCGAGTTCGTCTGCCTGATGCTCTGCGACCAAAGGTTCGATGACCTGCTCAAGACCGCCTCCGAGGACTTCATCGAGTTTGTACAACGTGAGGTTGATCCGGTGATCGGTGACTCGACCTTGTGGGAAATTATAGGTACGAATGCGCTCAGACCGGTCGCCGCTGCCGACCAGGTTGCGGCGGTTCTGGGCTTCTTCCTTTTTCTGCTCGCTTATCTTGGCTTCCAGCAGGCGTGATCGCAGTATCGACATTGCACGAGCTTTGTTCTTATGCTGTGATCGCTCGTCCTGGCACTCGACCACAACGCCGGTCGGCAGGTGGGTCAGTCGCACTGCTGAGTCGGTCCGGTTGACGTGCTGTCCGCCGGCGCCGGAGGCCCGGAAAGTATCTACACGAAGGTCAGTTGAACTAATTTCAACGTCGTCAATTTCGTCCGCCTCGGGCATGACCGCAACCGTACAGGCCGAGGTATGAATCCGGCCTTGTGCTTCCGTTTCGGGTACACGCTGCACCCGATGGGCGCCGGATTCGAATTTGAGTCGTGAATATGCCCCACGACCGGCCACCCGGCTGATCACTTCTTTATAGCCGCCGTGCTCACCGGAACTTTGGCTCATGATTTCGACCCGCCAGCCACGTTTTTCAGCGTACAGGGTATACATCCGAAAAAGGTTACCAGCAAAGAGGGCGGCTTCGTCGCCGCCTGTGCCGGCCCGAACCTCAAGAAAGATGCTCCGCTGGTCGTTGGGGTCTTTGGGAATCAGCAGTTTGCGCAGAGTCTGGACATTTCCCTCCAGCTCGGATTGAAGCCTTGGCATTTCATCATTGGCGAGCCGCCGGATTGCAGGGTCATCATCTTCAGCCATTTCACGAGCCTCTGATATCTCCGCATCGAGCGCCTGGTACTGCTCAAAGTGGTCAACCACCGGACTGATGTCAGCGAGTTCGATAGAAAGGTCACGAAACACATTCTGGTCGCCGATGACCCCAGGATCGGCCAGGAGCGCGTTGATTTCTTCGCGACGCTCAAGCAGATACTCGAGCTTAGCCTGCATCTGGGGATTCATGGTTATGGCTTGAGTTTGAACAGTCGACGCGTACTGCTGATCAGGCTGGCGTTACCGTCCTGGCTCGCCTGCCTGAGCGCTTGGCTGGGGGCGTGAGAAAACTTGCGCGACAGGTTTCGGGAGAAGTGTTCGAGCACCTGTTCCGGGTCTTCGCCGTTGGCGAGTCGGCGTTTGGCGTCAGTCAGTTCGGCTTCGCGCAGCATTTCGACCTGGTCGCGGAGAGAACGGATGGTCGGCACCGAGTCGAGCGAGCGCATCCAGTGCATAAATTTAACCACCTGAAAGTCGATGATTTTTTCAGCCTCAACGGCGGCTTCCTGCCGGGACGCCTGGTTCTCGGTAACGACTTTATGCAGATCGTCAACCGTATAAAGAAACACATCCTCTAACTCATCCACCTGCGCTTCGATGTCGCGAGGTACCGCAAGGTCGATCAGAAACATTGGCCGGTGACGGCGCTTGCGCAAGGCCGCTTCGACGGTGCCCTTGCCGAGAATCGGCAGCGTGCTAGCGGTTGAGGAAACTACAATATCGGCTTCGTGCAGGCGCTCAGGTATTTCTGCCAGAGAAATGGCCTCACTGCCAAGTTGCTCGGTCAGGGTCTGGGCCCGCTCGATCGAGCGGTTGGCGACGATGATGTGACGCACTTCATTCTGTTTGAGATGACGCGCGACCAGTTCGATGGTTTCGCCCGCACCGATCAGGAGCACAGTCTGCTCGTTCAGACGAGAAAAAATACGTTTGGCAAGATCGACTGCTGCGAAAGCCACCGACACCGCGTTTGCTCCGATGGCGGTATCAGTACGGATCTGTTTTGCTACTGAAAAGGTGTACTGAAAGAGTCGGTTAAGAATCTTGCCGGTGGTTCCGGCCTGATGAGCGACGGAAAAGGCCGACTTCATCTGCCCGAGAATCTGTGGTTCGCCGAGCACCATCGAGTCAAGACCGGCAGCGACCCGAAAGGCGTGCTGTACCGCCTGCTCTCCGGGGAGCGCATAGGTTGAGCCATCGAGGGCTTGGACGGGTAGATCACCGTAGTCCCTGAGCCAGTCAAGTACCGGATCACTGGTCGGATGTTGCTGGCGACAATAGATCTCGGTGCGGTTGCAGGTCGACAGGATTGTCGCTTCGGTGACGTCTAATGACGATGTCAGCGAGCGCACGGCATCGGGCAACTGTTCCGGGGAAAACGCGGTGCGTTCCCGCAGGTCGACAGCGGCTGTGCGGTGATTGAGGCCTAAGGCGAGAAGATGCATCGAATCAATATTTTATGTGTTTTTAAAATGATTTTCAGTGAGCGCGTTGCGATTTGCCCCTGATCGTACTGGGTGCTGCGTTAATGTGCCTCACCAGATCCGCCTTTCACTATCTCGACAGTGATTCTGCTATCCTGAATAGAATAGTTCGTTACGTCTTGGGAATGTGGATTTCGTGAAAAAACTCAGCGTTTTATGTTCTTTTGGGCTTCTCGCCAGTTTCACGCTTGTGGGTTGTGTTGGTATTGCGTCGAAACCCGGCGCTGCACAGGAGAAACTTCTCGTTGCGGGGCTTTCACAGGAACTTATTTACGAGTATCTCCTGGGAGATATCGCTGCCAGGCGTGGTGATCCCACAACAGCCGCAGGCGCCATGACCCGGGCAGCCGAACTGTCTTCCAATTTTGAGATCACACTGCGCGCATTCGCGATGTCGATGGAAGCAGGAGAGTATGAGCAGGCGCTTGAGTTAACTGATCTGCTGGAATCGATTGATCCCGATCACCATAGGGGGAATGCGTTGGCGTTGCGTCTTCAGGCGTTGATTGGTCTGAATCGCGAAGAAGATATTTTTGATACGCTGGTCGCGTTGATCGATGTACTGCCTGATCAGGCGGAACTGCCGCAGTATATCGCCCAGATCCTGGGTCGAACCGCCAACCCCGGGCGGTGGTTGGCGCTGATGGAACGTGTCGCTACCCACTTTGAGGATAATCCGTGGGTGCAGTTGTCCGCCGGCTGGCTTGCCTACCGTGCTGGTGAGGGGGATGCCGCACAGATGGCCCTTGACCGTGCGCTGGCGCTTAAGCCCGGATGGGAAGAGGTCGCATTACTCAAGTTTTCCCACCTCAGAAAGAATCAGGACGACGAGGCGGTAGCGGATTTCGCGAGCAGCTTTTTGGATCGTTATCCGGACCGTATGCGGCTGCGCCTCGCGTATGGCAGGCTCCTTGCGGAATGGAACGACAACCTGACGGCACTGACCCAGTTTCAGAAACTACTTGAGTTCGACCCGCAGAATATCGATGCCCTGTATGCTGCTGGGATCCTAAGCCAGGGCCTTGCCCTCCTGGATGAGTCCAAGGCGTACTTTGAAACGCTCCTGGCCACTTATCCGGAGGAAGATCGTGCTCGCCTATACCTTGGTCAGATATTGAGTGAGCAGAGGGCGTATGACGAGGCGCTCGATCTGTTGCGTGAGATCGCTTCTGCTGATTTGTACTTTGATGTGCAGATACGAATTGGATTTGTGCTTGCGGATGCTGGCCGCATTGAGGAAGCACTTAAGCATCTCGCCGATGTCACTCCAAAGTCCCAGGATGAGCAGGTCCGGATCTACCTCGCCCGGGAACAGGTACTGCGTGACAGCGGGCAGCCCGATCATGCTCTGGAACTTTTGAGCGCAGCGCTGATGGACATACCGGATCATCCTGATCTGTTGTATGCCCGGGGACTGGTGACGGCGATCATGGACCGTGTAGTAGAGCACGAGCAGGATATGCGGCGCCTTATCGAGATCGATCCTGAAAATGCCCATGCCTACAACGCGCTGGGCTACACCCTGGCAGACAAAACGGATCGGCTGACCGAAGCATTGGAACTGATCGAAAAGGCACTGGCACTGCTGCCGGGTGACCCCTTTATCCTCGACAGCCTGGGTTGGGTGCATTATCGTCGGGGCGACCTTGATCTTGCGCTTGAGTATCTTCAGCTCGCCATGGATCAGCGTCCAGATGCCGAGATCGCGGCGCATCTCGGCGAGGTGCTGTGGCAATTGGGCGACGAAGAGCAGGCTATTACTGCCTGGCAGAACGGCAGGCAGAACGATCCTGACAATTCGATACTCAAGGATACGATGCGGAAATTTGGTCAGTGACCGCCCGGGGGCTCGCCGTTGTCGTAGCGGCCTTGATGATTGCGGGATGTGCGAGTGTTGCTCCCAAGCGTGTAGCAGTTGAGAGTGAGGCAGAAATAAAGTGGCGCCAGCATCACGCACACGTCGCGAGACTCGATCAATGGGATATTTCCGGGCGCATCGGTGTGCGTACCGCTGATACCGGGGGCAGCGCCAATCTGCGTTGGAAGTTTGATAACGGCATTGATCAGATTGATCTTTTTGGTCCTTTCGGCGGCGGCAGAATCCGTCTCGATATTGATCCGGATGGTGCCCGCCTGCGCGACGGTGAAGGTGCTGAGTTTTTTGCCGCCACCGCGAGTCAGGTGCTCCTAAACGCCACAGGCTGGCACGTTCCGTTGGAGGTGCTGGGCTACTGGGTTCGTGGGGTGCCCGCGCCCGGGGAGCACGAAGTCGAGATCGATGACGCTGGCAGACTGACTTTCCTTAACCAACAGGGCTGGGAAATCACGTTTCGTGAATACGCTTTGCATCAGGAAGTCCTGCTTCCTCGAAAAATCCGGTTGAGCGCTTCTGAAGAAACAATAAGTGAATTGACGGCTCGCGAGCAAATGAGCGGTGATCTGCTCGTAGTGAAGCTCTTTATCGAGGAATGGGCGTCAGCATCCAGTGCAAAGGAGATAGATCAGTGAAATCCTGGTTCGCCCCTGCCAAGCTGAATATTTTCCTGCACATCGTGGGCCGGCGTCAGGATGGCCGACATGAATTACAGACGCTGTTTCAGCTTCTGGATTTTGGGGATGCACTTTCCTTTGAGGTCACCAGCGATGGAGGTATTGCGCGTAGCGGGGCTTTGCACTTGCCCGACGATGATCTTTGTGTCCGTGCCGCGCGTTCACTGCAGCAAGTAAGCGGTACCCGCCTTGGGGTAAGAATTCACCTGATCAAGCGAATTCCGATTG
>Ga0233427_10005313_pt1 | contig 10294 bp, 11 predicted proteins | sample SI_118_April2016_5_FD_179885 | JGI IMG/M metagenome (GOLD analysis project Ga0233427, IMG submission 179885) | Seawater microbial communities from Saanich Inlet, British Columbia, Canada - SI_118_April2016_100_MG | ecosystem: Environmental > Aquatic > Marine > Inlet | place: Canada: British...
CTTGGTTATGCAGAGGAAGACCCTACCTTTGATATTGAAGGAATCGATGCTGCACACAAACTATCAATCCTTGCCGCAATTGCGTTTGGAACAGAAATTCAATTCAGTAAAGTCTACACTCAAGGTATCAGCAAAATTACGACTGAAGATATCCTCCATGCAACTGAGCTAGGTTATACAATTAAGCATCTTGGAATTGCAAAAAGAGTGGAAGATGGCATTGAATTACGCGTTCACCCAACTCTTGTACCCAATAGCAAGCTTATTGCTCAGGTCGATGGTGTTATGAACGCTGTCATGGTCAAGAGTGATGCGCTCGGAACGAGCTTGTATTATGGTGCTGGTGCTGGCGATGAGGCAACTGCATCTGCCGTCATTGCTGATTTAAATGACATCATTAATAATCAAACAAGCAACCATACACTTGGCTGGAAATCTCAAGAAAAGATTAACATTATTGACAATGATTCAATAGTCAGCGAATTCTTTTTAAGGTTATTAGTTTCTGACATTAAAGGTGTTCTTTCAAAAGTAACAGGAATTTTTAATGATCACAATGTCAGTATCGAAGCCTTAATTCAAAAGCAAGTTGATGAGAACAAAAATGCGCACATTGCGATAACGACTGACAGAGTTAGCACCCAGACAGTAATGAGTATTAAGGAAGCCATTGAAGCAAGTGACTTTAACCAGGCTGAAGTCCAACTTATCCATATTGAACTGCTAGACTAAACTATTTAATAATTATGAGATACACAGGATTAATAGAAAGATATAGAGACAGACTCCCTGTTGGTGAAAAAACACGCCTAATAAGCTTGGGTGAAGGCAACACGCCACTAATAAAACTGGAAAACATACCGTGCGAAATGGGCACTCAGGTTGAACTCTATATCAAGTATGAAGGATTAAATCCTACCGGTTCTTTTAAGGATCGAGGCATGACAATGGCTGTTACTAAAGCAGTTGAGAGTGGCTCCAAAGCGATCATTTGCGCCTCAACAGGAAATACCTCTGCCGCAGCAGCTGCTTATGCTGCAAGAGCAGGAATTAAAGCTTTTGTCGTCATACCTGAGGGGAAAATTGCTTTAGGTAAGCTTGCGCAAGCAATGATTCATGGATCAACAATTATTCAGATCAAAGGCAACTTTGATGATGGAATGCAGCTTGTTAAAGAGGTGGCTGAATTCGCACCAGTTTCCATTGTAAACTCAATCAACCCTTTCAGACTTCAAGGTCAAAAAACTGCAGCATTTGAAATCATTGAAGAACTCGGTCATGCCCCAGATTTTCATTGTCTACCAGTAGGTAATGCAGGAAATATAACGGCACACTGGATGGGTTATACAGAATATTTTGAGGCTGGGAAAGCTGCATCAACTCCTACAATGCTTGGCTATCAAGCAGAAGGTGCTGCGCCATTTATCAAAGGCTCTAGGGTTGAAAAACCTGAAACGATTGCGACAGCAATTAGAATTGGTAACCCTCAAAGTTGGGATCAAGCGCTCAAACTAAGCAAAGAGTCAAAAGGTTGGTTTGATTCGTTTTCTGATAAAGAGATTCTAGCCACTCAAAAATTGTTAACTGAAAAGGAAGGAATTTTTTGTGAGCCTGCTTCAGCTATTTCAGTAGCAGGAGCATTAAGAGATATTAAATCTGGAAAAATTCCTGATCACTCTAGTGTTGTCTGTACGCTAACAGGCCACGGACTTAAAGACCCAGATACAGCAATTTCACAATGTGACACAGGGGCAATGATTAACATCAACCCAACTCTGGATGAAGTTAAAAAAGCTATCCTTGATAACATGTAGTTTTTATGAGGCTAAAAGTTTATGATACTATCTAAGATTTATGAGCAAGCAGCCCTATAAAACAATTGATCAATGTGTCGGTGGCACGCCTCTTGTCCGCCTTCAAAGGTTAAATCCAAATCCTTCAAATATTATCCTTGCTAAGCTAGAAGGAAATAATCCAGCTGGCTCTGTCAAAGATCGCGCAGCTCTCAATATGATAACGCAAGCTGAAATTAGAGGTGAAATCATTCCTGGAGATACTCTGATAGAGGCTACAAGCGGGAATACAGGTATTGCTTTAGCGATGGTTGCAGCAATCAGAGGCTACAAGATGATTCTGATTATGCAAGAGAATTTGTCTCAAGAAAGAAGGAATGCGATGACTGCCTATGGTGCTGAATTAATCCTTGTCTCTGAGCAGCTCGGTATGGAAGGTGCAAGAGATTTAGCTAATGAGATGAGTCAAAATGGAAAAGGACTGCAACTCAATCAGTTTGCTAATGAAGACAATCCAAATGCCCACGATTCCTCGACAGCAAGAGAAATATGGGAAGATACAAATGGAGGAATTACTCACTTTGTTAGCTCTATGGGTACCACAGGCACCATTATGGGCGTATCTAAATACTTGAAAGAAAAAAACCCATCAATACAAATTGTGGGCATACAGCCCGATGGCGACTCCCACATTCCAGGCATTAGACGTTGGCCCGAGGGTTACCTTCCAACCATTTTCAAGCCATCCAGAGTTGACAAGATAATGGACGTTTCTCAGGCTAATGCAGAGCAAACAACAAGAGATCTGGCAATTCATGAGGGTATTTTTTCTGGAATATCTGCTGGTGGTGCAGTTGCTTCGGCCATTGAACTTTCTAAACAAGTCCATAGTGCTGTAATTGTAACTATCATATGTGATCGCGGAGACCGCTACCTTTCAACAGGAGTCTTTAAAAACTAGTAACTTTAATCTATATTTTTCTGCTTAAACCCTCTTGAAATATGTGTACAATTGTGTTCAGGAGGAAACTTTGACAATTTTTTTTATAAAAGGAGAAATAAATGAATGTTAGATTAAGTTTTAAAAATTCAGTTGCAGTGATATCTGCATTATTACTATCTATAAGCTTTTCAGCTAAAGCTGGAGTTGTCTATGATTACATTAAAATGGATAATGAAATGTTAGTTGCTACTGACGCAAACTGGGCACCATTTTCTTATATTAATGATGCGGGTGAGATGGAAGGTTTTGATGTAGATGTAGCTAGAGAGATTGCTAAGCGTATGGGCGTTGAAGTTCGCTTTATTACGCCTGCTTGGGATGTCATCACTTCTGGCAACTGGAATATGCGTTGGGATGTATCAGTTGGCTCCATGACACCAACTGAAAGTCGTTCTGAGGTTCTAAATTTCCCAGCAGTATACTACTATACGCCGGCTGCATTTGCTGTTCATACAGACTCAACTGTAACAACACTAGCGGGATTAAATGGTAAGAATATATGTACTACTGCAGCTTCGACTTGGGAAATGTATCTTCAAGGTGATCTCGAAATGCTTGATGCACCAGCGTTTACTTATAAAGTAACTCCTGGAACAATTACATCTCTTGCTGACGGTTCAGCTTGCCTTGACGACACGCGTCTGGGTGCTGGCGTACGTAATGACGGAATCATTGATTCTGTTCCTATGATTCAAAATGCGATCGATGCGGGATATCCAATTAAATTTTTGGGTGACAATGCATTTTTTGAGCCTCTCTCAATAGCAACTGATAAAGGAAATGATGATCCAGAGTTAGATGCTGCGATTGCTAGCGCTATTGCTGAAATGAAAAAAGACTATACATTGACTATGCTGTCAATGAAGTGGTTTAAGAATGCAGATGGTAGCTCAAACGACTACACTGTTGCATATTAATAAAAAGTATTACTTATATTAGCTATACTTAAGTAAGAAAAAAGGTATGTTCGTCGATACCGTTGTTGAAGATAAGGCGCTGCATAAGCCAGTTTTTCTTATCGGTCTCTCAGTAACGGTATTGGCGTTTTTTTTCGCCCTAGATTTTACCAACACCATTTTTGGTGAATTTCTTAGTCCTGTAATTGGAAATCCTAAAGAAAGTGGTCTTTTTGGAAGGCTAGTTGTCTCATTTGTATTATCAGTCATTTTTGTACTTAATTTACTTGCAATTAGTTTTGCTAGAATAAAAGTACAGATTTTCATTGTGTGGATAGAGTTATTTCTTTTGTTTCTTGCGTTTGCATACTCATTCGACTTAAAACTCTCATTCATTCAAAGCAGAATTGGCCTCATGATATCCAAAGGATTATTTACGACAATTTATATATCTGCTGTATCAATTGTCATAGCAACTGCCATTGCTATCGTTGGTGCTATTGCTAAATTATCCAATAATGGATTTGCGTACGCTATCGCTAGTTTTTATACATCCTTGTTTAGAGGCCTTCCTCTTCTTCTTCAAGTTTATTTGATTTATAAAGGCTTGCCTCAACTAGGTTTTATGGTTGATGCTATACCCTCCGGAATTGCGGCATTATCGCTATGTTATGGTGCTTATATGACAGAAATTTTTCGTGCTGGAATACAAAGTATTCCTAAAGGTCAGTGGGAGGCTTCAAGGGCTCTAGGTTTTAAGTCTGGTCTCATTCTTCGGAAAATTATCTTACCTCAATCCATTCCAATTATTGTTCCACCAACTGGCAACCAGTTTATTGCAATGCTAAAGGATAGTTCTTTGGTTTCAGTGCTTGGTATATGGGAGTTGATGTACCTTGCAAAAACACTAGGCCAAAGAGATTTCAGACATATGGAGATGCTTCTAACAGCTGCAATGATATATTGGGGATTAACAATTATTTTGGAGATGATTCAGGCCCGTATTGAAAGAAAATATCAACAAAAAACTTGATTATGAGCAATAGCATCAAAATTGAAAAACCAGTCATCTCTCTAAAAGGAGTCAGTAAGTGGTATGGAGACTTTCAGGCTCTTAAGGATATCAATCTTGAGATTAATCCTAAAGAAAAGATTGTAATTTGTGGCCCATCAGGTTCTGGTAAATCAACCCTGATTAGGTGTCTTAATCGACTAGAGGCGCACCAAAAAGGTCAGATACATGTCACTGATGTTGAGCTTCATGAGACTATGAAAGATATTGATATTATTCGTCAGGATATTGGTATGGTGTTTCAAAGTTTTAATTTGTTTCCTCACTTAACTGTTCTAGAGAACTGTATGGCTGGACCTAATTGGGTCAGAGGAATTGATCAAAAAGAAGCGAAAGAAAGAGCCATGCTTCAACTAAAAAAAGTTAAGATTCCTGAGCAAGCTGATAAATACCCTGAGCAGCTTTCAGGCGGTCAGCAGCAACGGGTGGCAATTGCAAGAAGTTTGTGCATGGAGCCTAAAGTGATGCTTTTTGATGAGCCAACTTCTGCACTGGACCCTGAAATGGTCTCAGAGGTTTTGGATACTATGATTGAGCTTGCAAAAAGTGGAATGACGATGATTTGTGTGACACATGAGATGGGCTTTGCAAAACAAGTTGCTGATAGAATTATCTTTATGGACGGCGGTGAGATTGTTGAGCAAAATACGCCGGAAGAATTCTTTAACAATCCTCAAAATGATCGCACAAAAGCATTCTTAAATCAGATTCTTAGCTAGCTCTTTTAAAATATTCTTTAAAAGAATCTATCACGAACAGTATATCTTTTTCCTCAATACCAAGGTGGCAAACTAGCCTGCCTCTATCAAGATTAGAAATCATAACGTCTTTATCGAATAAAAAATTTTCTAGAGACTCTCTATGCCCTTTAGGGCAATTGACAAACACCATATTTGTTTGTCTCTCGCCGTAATCCACGGACAACTCTGATATTGATGAGAGCCCATCAGCCAGAAGTTTTGCATTATCATGATCATTCTGAAGTCTCTTAACATTGTTTTTTAAAGCGTACATTCCGCAAGCAGCAATTACGCCAACTTGCCTCATTCCTCCCCCAAGCATCTTCCTGAGTCTACGCGCTGTATTAATAGTGGCCTGGTCAGCAATAAGTAATGATCCTATTGGCGCACCTAAACCCTTAGATAAGCATATTGATACACTATCAAAGCAGCTTGTTAGTTGCTTCATTGAGGCACCCGTATAAATATGAGCATTAAATAGCCGAGCACCATCTAAGTGCACTTTAAGATTTTTTTTATGGGCAGCATTAGCTAGCACTTCAAGATGATTTTGAGGCTGAACTTTACCTGAAATAGTATTTTCTAAGCAAAGTAATTTAGTGACTGCATAATGCGGATCATCATCTTTAATTTCACTCAGCATATCAGCAACATCCATCGAACCTGAATCAGAAGTTTCAATGGGACAAATGCCTACACCTCCTAGAACAGAAACTCCTCGCGCTTCATAAACATTGGTGTGGTAGTTTTTTCCAATAAGAGCCTCATCACCTCGCTGACAATGTGAAAGCATGGCTGTTAAGTTACTTTGGGTTCCACTTGGAAAAAATAATGCTGCTTCTTTTCCTAATAAGTTAGCTGCATATTCCTGAAGCTCATTAACTTCATCATCCTCCTCATATACATCGTCACCCATCTTGGTTTCTTGAATGCTTGTTAACATTTCTTTAGAAGGAAGAGTAACGGTATCACTTCTAAAATCAATAAGATTTTTAAATTCATTTTTTCGAGAATGACTACTATTTCTTTTATATTGATTCATATTGAGTTAGATTTAAGGTTGGTACTCAGGATAGGCTAGCGTAGCGACAAGATGTGTTCTGGAATGCTCACCACCATTTAGAGCGGTATGATAGCCGCGCGTATCCGTAAAATAGACTGATCCGTCAGCAGGTAGATGCGTGCAGTGGTGGTTGACTATAAATAAAGAGCCTGGATTAGTATAAATGGGAATATGAATCCTAGGCTCTGGATCCCTATGCCAAGAATTACAGTTATAGCTATCTTTTTCAAGTATACGTACCCTTCCAATTGGATATCGTGCTGATAATTCTTTATGAATCGTTTCAAAGTAAGTTCCCTTGAAAACATCAACAAGCTCACTAAATAATGACTCATCAACCAGCTCATCTTTGGCTATCTCCTCATAGCTATCATCAACTCGCGTATAGTAGCGACCCACCAAATCTTTATCAGAGTCTGCTGTACCATCTTTCCTTCGCGTCATCGCTAGCGCATGAAAACCAGACGCAGCGGTCTTAAATTCTGAGGTCGACTTGATATGATCAAGCGCCTCTCTGATTCTTTCAATATCAAACTTGAGCTTTAGCCTAATGATGTGCTCATTACCTTTAAAATCAGCCACAGAGTCAATATCAACTCGTTCATTAATATATGAATTTAACTCTTTTGTATCTTCTGAAATGCTCATAAAAGCCCTTAAAAAGGTTTAACGACTGCGAGGACGATAATAGAAATCAAGAAAACGACTGGAAATTCATTAAACCACCTAAAAAAAACATGAGACCTATTATTTTTATCTGCCGCAAAAACGCCGACTAGATGACCACAGTAGAAGTGGTAGACTATAAGAATAGCTACAAGAAACAACTTAGTCTTAAGCCAATACATGCCACTATAAACCTCCCAGGCATAGCTCTGAAGCATCCAGAAACCCATTATAGTGGTTAAAATAAAGCTTGGCATCATTATACCGTTGTAAAGCTTTCGCTCCATAACCTTGAATCGCTCTATGCTGATCGCATCTACCGCCATAGAATGATAAACAAATAGTCTCGGCAAGTAAAACATTCCAGCCATCCAAGAGACAAAACCAAAAACATGTATAGCCTTAACCCAAAGCATAGTAATTTAATAAAAAAATATAAAAATATAATACCGTTTTGACAGGATATTATGTCTAATATTCATGAAGTTTGCTTTATTTGTCATTTCGTTATTTAGTTACCTAGTGACTTGTCACATAGTAAAATTTAGAATCAACAAAGCTGACTCAGAATTATGCTGAATTTTTTTAAAAAATCTAAAGATCAAGATCCTGCTGAAGAGAAAATTAAAACTTCTCTCAAAGAAAGGCTATTTAAGTCCAAAAAAAAGCTTGGTGATGGCCTCTCTTCACTCGTTATTGGCAAAAAGAAAATTGACGATGACCTTCTTGAAGAATTAGAGATGCTTTTAATTAGCTCAGATATTGGCATCCAAACAACCGACAAAGTAATTGAAATGGTTAGAAGAAAAGCATCAAGAAAAGAACTTAAAGATGAGGATAGCCTTTATCAGCTTATAAAAGAGGAGCTAGAGTCTTTATTAGTTACAGAAAATCTATTAGAGCCAAACTCCGAAATACCTTTTGTAATTCTTGTAGTAGGAATAAATGGTGCTGGAAAAACAACAACCATAGGTAAGCTGGCCAAGTTATTTCAGGGTGAAGGTAAATCGGTTATGCTTGCAGCTGGTGATACCTTCAGGGCGGCTGCGGTTGAACAGCTTCAGGTCTGGGGCGAGAGAAATGATATCGCTGTTATTGCTCAAAAGACTGGTGCAGATGCTGCCTCAGTGGTTTATGATGCTTATCAGTCTGCTATAGCCAAAAAAACTGATATCTTAATTGCTGATACAGCAGGGAGACTTCATACTCAAGATAATCTTATGCAAGAACTGGAAAAAATCAAGAGAGTTTTAAAAAAGCATAATGATAGCGCCCCCCATGAAACGCTCTTAGTTATAGATGGTGGTTCGGGTCAAAATGCGGTTCAACAGGCGAACGAATTTCATAAGTCAATTAACTTATCCGGGTTAGCTGTTACAAAGCTTGATGGAACAGCAAAAGGTGGCGTCTTATTCTCAATATCTGACTCCTTAAAGTTGCCTATTCGCTATATTGGAGTTGGGGAATCAATTGAAGATCTAAAACCTTTTAATGCAAAAGATTTCGTCAACGCTTTATTTGATTAGAGCTTAAAAGCACTAAAATGAGAATCAATCTCTCTCGCTAAATCAATATCAAGCTGCGTAATTCCACCCTCACTATGAGTTACTAGATAAATCTGTACTTTATTGTAGACATTCGACCACTCAGGATGGTGATCCATTGCCTCTGCAGTGATTGCAACTTGATTCATAAACTCAATAGCTTTATTAAAGCCTTTAAAGCGAAGAACTCTAAATAGTTTTTCATCTTTTATACGCCATTCAGCAAGCTCTATTAAAAATTGCTCTAGTTGTTCATCAGACAAGATCAAATCATACTCCGCTTAATAGTTTTCTTGCTCCCAAAGATAAAAGCTTATTGGCTACTTGATCACCCAAATCTTTTGGCTGACTCAAATCTCCACACTCATCTACCCTTATTACCTCTCCAGAATCAACATTACCTACCATACCTCTGAGGTTTAATTTACTCCCATTGCTTGTAGCATAAGCACCAATTGCAACAGAGCAACCTCCCTGAAGTGAGGCATTCATTGCTCTTTCAGCACTTACTTCATCCATCGTTTTCTTATGAATGAGTGGTTCTAAAAGCTTAATAATTTGACTATCGTTTTCTTTCACCTCAATTCCCAGAGCACCCTGCCCAACAGCTGGTAACGATTGTTGAGCGTTAAGATGCTGCTTGATTCGATTCCCAAAACCAAGCCTAATAAGTCCTGAGCAGGCCAGAATAATTGCATCATACTCACCATCATCAAGTTTTTGTAAGCGGGTATTGACATTTCCTCTTAAGTCTAGAATAACTAAATCTGGCCTCAATGCCTTTAATTGGACAATTCGTCTTAGACTACATGAGCCAACTCGTGAACCAATTGGAAGGTCTTCAATACTGTTGAAATGGTTTGATACAAATGCATCAAATGGATTTTCTCGCTCCAGAATAGCTCCAAGCTCAAAGCCTTCAGGTAATTCATAGGGAACATCTTTCATTGAATGAACTGCTATATCAGCTTTTCCTTCCATCATTCCAATTTCAAGCTCTTTGATGAAAAGGTTTTTGCCGCCAATTTTTGAAAGGGGTGTGTCAAGTATCTTGTCACCTTGAGTCGTCATTTTTACCAGTACTATCTCCAACTCAGGATAGAAATGCTCTAGCCTTGACTTAACAAACTCTGCCTGCCAAAGAGCCAGTGGACTTTTGCGTGTTGCAATTCTAAGCACCGCTTTGATTTCTCCAAATGATATTAACTTCATCCATTATTTTAGAGAGTGTTACTTAAGAATGTTAGTATTTAGGGCAATATTATTAAGAAAATATTGAAATAAGTTGTCTTGAAATATTCACTTAAAAAAGGATTTAATCAATTTTCAGTAACTTTGGCTATAGATACTGGAATAATGTGCAGTAATTATAAAAATGTATTTATAACTTAGTATTTAAAGCAATGTCTTCTAAAACAAATCATTTGTGGGGTGGTCGGTTCAATGAGCCAACAGACGAATTTGTCAAAATTTTTGGTGCGTCTGTCTCTTTTGACAAAGTCTTAGCTCTCTACGAT
>Ga0233427_10005316_pt1 | contig 10293 bp, 14 predicted proteins | sample SI_118_April2016_5_FD_179885 | JGI IMG/M metagenome (GOLD analysis project Ga0233427, IMG submission 179885) | Seawater microbial communities from Saanich Inlet, British Columbia, Canada - SI_118_April2016_100_MG | ecosystem: Environmental > Aquatic > Marine > Inlet | place: Canada: British...
TGAGGTAGAAGTTCTTACAGGTGACTACTTTCAACAAAGTGCAGATGCAATCGTGAGTCCTGCAAATAGTTTTGGAATAATGGATGGTGGGCTTGATTTAGCCATCAGAAATGAACTAGGTTTTCAAGTTGAAACAGACATCCAAGAAGTTATTCTAAATAAATACCACGGTGAGATGCCAATTGGCAGTGCGGAAATTATAAATACTAACCATAACAAATGGAATTATATGATTTCAGCACCGACTATGAGAATACCTGAGAATATTGCGTTTACCCTAAATGCTTATATCGCTTTTAGAGCAATTCTGATTGCTATAAATAGCTTTAATGAGTCTAAGCCTAAGAAACCAATAAAGTCTCTAGTATGTTCAGGTTTAGGGACTGGTATAGGCTATATGGAATCTGTTAAATGTGCAGCACAGATGAGGGCTGCTTACAAGCTAATCAAAGAGCCTGCAAGGATTTCCAGCTTTGAAGAAATACATCAATCACATCAAAGTTTATTGACAGCATAAGTCGAGTCTTATTAATCGAGTGATGGGTAGTATTTAGTATCAAAATAAACTACAATAAAGTAAACATCTAAGGGAAGTGAAAATGAAAAAAATAATAACTATGACTCTAATGACTCTACCTATACTATTTTCTTCCAACATATTAGCAGAGGGGTTTAATGATAACTACCTTGAAGTTGGATACTCGACTAGTGACTATAAGTTCACAGATACTATGACAAGTATTTCTGGTTCAGCCGAACTTGGAAACAACTATTCATTTTCAGGAGAGTATTTCTATGAAAAAGGTGATTGGAATGACCCTGGCGAATATGAGACGTCTAAAAAGACAAGAACTATTCTTAAGGTTGCCAAGTCATTCCCTATAAGTGAAGAGACAAATATCACTTCTTCATTTAGTTATGAAGACTCTGAGAATAAACAAGTTTGTACTAATACTGATGGTAGTGATTGCACATCATCTTATAGTGATGGTGGAACTTCAAAACTGAAGTATTCTAATGTTAGTCTAGGTATTAAAAATCTTATTTCTGCCAACTCCGAATTTCATATAGAAAATACTTGGACTAGACTTAAATCTACTACTGATATTCATTACTATACTTCAAGCTTAGAACTAAGAAATATTTCTGAATCTAGAATTCAATCAAGTTTTAAGTATTCAATAACTAGCAAAGTTGACAATGTTAGGACTAGTCAGCTCGAGTTAGGTTTAATGAAACATATTAATGACAATCTTGCTATTGGTGCTAGAGCTTTGTCTCATAAGAATGCAGACTGGACTGAGTATGGTATTTTTGTAAGAAGAAATTTCTAGTTCTAAGTTGTTTTTAACTTATAAAAATAGATTGAATGAAGTTAAAGCATATGCTGTTGATGTAGTAGCTGAAAATGATGATTATTTAGATGTATTTGACAAAGATGCTGAAAGAGTAAAAACATTCAAAAAATCCAATATTCTTTCTAAAGAAAATAGCTTTGAAGGAGCCTCAATTAAAGCAAAAATTCTTCAAAAGGACTATCAAATCATTGAAAGAAAAAGACAACCTTCAAGAGATAATTGGAAAAATCAAGAGGGTAAGTTTGAAGTATGTTTTACTGGATTCCCTAAAGCTGAAAAAAATGAGCTTATTCAATATGCGAATGACAATGGGTTATTTATTAGAAAAAGCGTCACAAAAGGTTTGGGACTCTTAGTCTGTGGGAAAACTGCAGGCTGGAAAAAATTAGAAACTGCTAATAAACTTGATATTCCGAGAGTCATTGGAACAGATGGTTTTTATAATTTTCTTGAGACTGGTGAGTATGCAGAGTAGTATGAAAAACTTAAAACTATTTATAGTAGTCCTCTTGGCTATAGGTGTCATTAGTGAGTTTTTCTTTCCGTACCTTGTTTCCCAATACTTGATTCTCAAGTTAATCACTAGCTTTACTGCATTAATGTTTAGCTTAGGTATTCTTACAATAATATGCTGGATACCTACAGGCATTATTAATAGCTGTATTAATTCTCTGTTTAAAAAGCAGGAATTTGCATTAAAAATTTCAAACTTTGAACTAGATTTATCGTTTCTTATATCAGCAATAATTTCTATAGTTGCGGTTGTTTATTTCTTTGGCGATAAGCTATTTGATTGGTCTAAAATACTTTTCTGGATATGATGAAAAAACTACTCATTATTTGTTCAATCCTGTTCCTTATTTACCTTGCATTTTTTTCCTATTCTAGATGGACTATAGAGAAAGAGCATTGTTATAAAGATGATATTTGGATTTGTTGATGCGTTTACAAAAGCATAAAATTCTAGATATAAATTTCATCAGGGCGCGTAATAAGATCGATGAAGAAAAACATAAAGCCGAGCTACTAGGCTTAAAACTTGCTGAAAAAGAACAAAAAAAGAAAGCTCAAGAGAAAAAACAAAAAAAAGAGCAAAAAGAAATTAAAAGTGAAAAATTTTGGAAAGATTATCATCAAGGTATGAAAGCTTCAAGATGGGATAATTTAGACACAAAAGGAAAATTAAAAAATGTGTTTTGGACATCTATTGGACTTCTGTTAGTTTTTTGGCTATTAAGTCTAATTGGGATTGGACCATAACTTAATATTTCGGAATTATTCCGAGAATTTCACATAATCATTATGTGGAATATTTACATAAGAATCTTATGCAAAAATGATTTAATTCAGTGATTTGCAGTATCCCATCATCTCTGAAGCTCCGATCTCAGATGAGCCTCTAAACATACAATCGAGGTATGAGAAATCAATAAACCAATCAGCAATTAGGAAAAGGACTATAGGTATACAGAAAATAATTAGGAACGAAATGCCCAGCTTACGCCTATCAGTTCGAATCAGGCTGATCCCATAAAAGAGACTGAAGGCCCAAAGGGCTAGGAAGATTATGATTAGCATTCAATTATCACCACAATTCATAACAAACATTAACATAGAAATCCACATCTATGTCATCAGCATAATTACAAAATTGCATTAAATCCATCTGAGTGTAATTAGGATTAATATGACCAAGTTCAATCATTCTTTGTATTTCTCTTTCAATCAATTTATTGGTGCTAGTAATACTAAAAAAACTAATAACTGCAATAATTGGAATAGTAATATATAGTGCTTTCTTCTGTTTCTTAACCGACTCTAGCGTTTGCTCTTTGGACCAAGTATTATTCATATTAGTTACCATACACTTCCTACGTTACCACCTGAAATGCAGCCCCAGAAAATAGTACCATCCATATTGTCACATAATATAGCCAATTCATATTTCGTGTAATCATTGGACAGTACACCTTGCTCAATTAATGCTTCAATTTCTCTATTTCCAACGAATTGAACAATCGTAATAATTACCGCCAAAATAATAATAGTTAATAGGAGAATTTTAATAAATAATTTCATATCTCAAAACCAATAAGAGGAGCTAAGCCAAACTAGTTTTTCTTTAGGAAGTATAACCATAAGAATACCTATTTCAGTTTCAAGCCTTACTTGAGTAAATAGAACATCCCTTTGGCCACAAAAGTCTTCTGGGTTAGTAACTTCTCTGGTTACCTTCAAATAACGTGGAACAACGTTAACTGATTTTGACTCCATACAGAATGGAGGTAAAAGAACATTACCATTCCTCTCTCCAAGGCTATTCTCATCTATGTTTGGAAAATCCATTACTAGATTATAAAATTCGTATCTCTCGAAAGCCTTGCGACCAAAAGAGTCTATGTCACCTACTCTAAATACAATATTCTTTGAGAAATTTGCCCCCCATTTCCTAACTGAAGTGTGAATCAATTCGGCATCATCGGGAAATGCTAATTTTGTGTCTTCAGTAAAAATTGAAGGTGCTTCCTCTTCTAACCAAGGTTTATTTTCCTGATAATCAGTCGTCATAAAAATAGAATAAACCCCCCAAAAACTCATAACAATAATAAATACTGCCATCTGTCCAATAAATTGAACAAAGCTCTTGAAAATGGGTTTTGAGGTGTAAGTTCGATAACTTAGGAACAAGGTAAAGAAATAGTAAATCGGTATAAGCCAGAAAGCTTTCCCAGAGCCAGAAGGGCCAAAAGCAAATGAGTTAGATAGGTAGTCGACTGCAAAGAAAACAATAAGAGTTCCGAACACTCCCCATAACCAAATCAGTGAAGCCAGTCTTCTTTCTTTAAAAACAAAAGCTTTAATTTTTTCCATTAACAAATCCAAGTGTCATTTTTGTAACAATGCTCCTTCTCAATAGTCCATCTGGAATATGAAAAAAATGCAAGGTAAACAAGGAAAAGAATTGAGCAAATAATGAATATTTTTTTCATACAGTATTGATTAAATAAAAGAAGAGACTTGGGGTGAGAGTAACTAAGAGTATTAAAGGCGTTACAAGCTTTAACTTGTTCTTTTTAAATAAGCGAATAACTAATAATATTAATGAAATAGTAATAGCAAACATCATTGGAACTTCTACGCCACAACCTATCACAGGTGAGCAGAGATGAGGTCCTGCTAAAGAATTAATAAAAAGCCAAAGCCCTATTACAGAGGTTATTCCCCAAGCAAACCAATATCTTTTTTTGATTAAGATATTTTTTTCTGTTTTCATAGATTAAAAGTTTTTCTCAAGAACTTCAATTGCATCTTTAAATCCAAGATCTGCTGACTTTTCAAACCAAGTTTTAGCAACATCCATATCTTGCATTAAGCCTTCAGAGCTCACAAGCCCTCTAGCGTTAATCCATCCAAGATTAAACTGCGCCATAGCATTTCCATTATTAGCAGCAACTTCCATCTCCTCCAACACATCTCTATGCTCATTTTCATAGAGTGTCGCTAAAATAGCATAAGCATCATCACTTCCATTAAAGGTTGCTCTTTCAAACCAATAAATCATCTCCACAATATCTTCTACTGTGTCATTCTTCCAACCAGCAGCAAGCCTCCAACCTAAATCATATTGAGCTTTAGGATTGTTATTATCAGCAGCCCTCATTAACCACATTTCCCCAAGTTCTGGGATATTTAAGGCATTGGGGTCTCTGAAGTACATTGAAAGCACATACTGTGCTGTGGAGTTGCCATTATTAGCTAAATCCACTATTAGGTTTGATGCACGAACAAATTCCCCCTGTCTAGCCATTGCAAGGCTATCGTTGATTAAATAGCTATCATCCTCAGCATATGAGATAGAAGTTATAAATATTAAAATAATTGAGAGTATTTTTTTCATAGTTAGCTATATTGATTGAGAAATATAATAATTATTAAGTAAAAAGCCTGCCCAAATAGTAGCACCAATAACAAGCACTAGTAAGAAGCCTCCAGCCCATTTGGCTTGCTTATTGTATGGATGTTTAGTTTTCATATTCATATCAGCTCCAGCCACTCAAAAATTAAAGTTAGCGTTTCCATCAAGGTGAGTAAGCCTCCCCACCTGGAAAAACTCCTGGGTTAGTCTCCATTAGCCATATCCCAAAAAACATTGAGGCGACAATAAACAAAATAGGAATAGAGAATATGATTATGATTACTTTTCCTAACTTACGATACTTTGTGAGCTTTATGAAAAACAGTCCAAAAAAGAATAGAAATAACCATCCTGGATAAAGTGGCACTGAATTGAGAAAGTTAATCAAGGTGTATCCCAGAAACTATCTTGAAGGCATACCCACATATCAGGACACGAACTAAGCCAAAAGTAAAGCCCAGCAATCACTGCAATGTAAGAAACAAAAAATAGGATTATGAGTGTAATTCCTGTCTTCTTGTACTTACTAAAGTAATGAATAACCATTCCATAGAAAGGAACAAATATCCATCCAAGGGTGAAAGGAATAGGAAGAAAACTTAGGATAGAAATTTGAATAATCCTCTAATAGTAAATCAACTAATTACGAGTATATACCCATTTTTTTTCTATGGTTCAATCTACACTATAAATTCATCAAATCTACACAAAAATCCCAATTTTAAGACCTAGAATGTAATCTGTTTGTTCTCCTAATACTAAAGTGAGATTAGTTAAATAGTGATAATTCTCACGTCAAAGGTGACTCTCATTTTTTCCTTTGATTGGTCACTATAAATTTGTTAATTAATGAAGCGATTTCTTCTAATACTATTATTACTATCTCAATCCGTCTATGCTGACCTTGATCAAGCAGTTGCCTTTGCTGAAGCAGGAGATGTAAGAAAAGGACAAATAGAACTTTACAATATTAGTCAAAGAGCAATAGAAGGACAGCCCAAGTCAATGTGTGAGTTTGGCACAATGTATAAGAAAGAAGGTTATTGGATTGTTCAAAGTGATGAGGATGCTTCTGACTGGTGGCTCAAGTCTGCTGAAATGGGTTACGCTCCTTGCCAGTTTAATATTGGAGCTGCTTACCTTATTGGTTCTGGCATCGAGAAAGACTTATCAAAGGCAAAATACTGGCTTCAAAGAGCAATTGATAGTACCTATGAACAGTATAGCGATTCAGCTAAAGTCCTATACGCCATTCACGAACTAGATAATTATTAGAAATTGAATGTAAATAATAGCATTATTTATATAAATTAATAAAATAGTTGGCAATATATTACGATTATGAAGTATAATTTGCAAAATATTTCACAATCAATTTAGGATAATTATATGGAAACTAGAAAAGATCGTTTCAATAGACTGGCTAGTAAAAGAACAAATGACCTTATCAATAAGATAAGGATTCTGGGTAATTGTTCGAATAAAAGTAGCTATGAATATACAGAAGAAGACGTTAACAAAATATTTCGAGCAATTGAGAAAGAACTTAAGCTGACAAAATCTAAGTTCTCTTCTACAAGAACGAAATTCACACTATAAGGAGATTGTATGCAAATAGAAATTAGTCAAAGCATTATTCCAAGTATTGCTGGTTTATACAGTGATACAAATCGAATTTTTATGGAGTACATTGATAACTCAATTGATAGTGCCGAGGAGTTTTTTGATGAATCTACCAACAGCTATAAGAAAGATATCGAGATTAACTTTCATATTGATAGAAATTCTGTTTCTTTTACTGATAATTGTGTTGGGATAACAAACTTCACCAAAGTTGTTAAGTCTGTGGGTCATTCTGATAAGAGGGATCTACCTTGGACTAATGGGCAATTTGGCTTTGGTATTTATTCATTTTTAGCTGCCTGTGATGAAATAGAAATAAGAACAAAACTAAAAGAACAAGATGAAGCTCAAAAAATCATTATAAATCAGAAAAAAGTTTTTAAGCAAAATCAAGAAATAGCGGATCCTAGCTATACAGAAATTAATTCCGAATCTGGCACTGTTGTAATTCTTTCTAAATTTGACAAAGTAATGTGGAAATCAATTGATTTTGATAAATTAGTTAATGAAGTCGAAAAACATTTTGAACTCCTACTAAAAAGAAAAAATTTGACTATTACTATTTCAAGCCATTCCTTAGGGAAAAATCATATTTGTGAAGCATTTGATTATGATGCATATGAAGGGGAACCCTGGGAGGAAACAAAGGATAAACTAGTTTTTAAAGGCAAGGGAAAAGCAATTCCAGTGACAGTTTTTCCAGAAAATCCAGTTTATATCTATCTCAAATTGTTAGATGATAGGGTCATTAATAAGCCTCCAGTTTTTATAGCCAAAGGAAGACGTATTGGTGAAATTAAGGATATTAAGCAATTTGATTCGAAATTCAAAGGCGAAATCTGGTCTAACCCAAAACTGACGGGTTATATTGATGTGTCACATTTCTTGGAGCCAGATATTTCGAGAACAAACTTTAGAAATAATACCAATTCAAAAGCACTTTGGGATGAGCTTAAAGAGATAGAAGTGATGATTTTTGAATTTCTATCTGACCTCAATAAGCGTTCAGAGACAGCTGATTATAGAAAATTAGAGTCTATCCTAAATGCTGAATTATCAAAGCTTGCTAAACTTGATTTAATGAATTATAGAACTCAAAATCTTTCTGGAAAAGACATTAATGTTGAGCCAGGTGGACCTGGTGAAGGTCAAGAAGAAGGCGCTGGCTCAGAACACCATCGAGATGGAGAAAATACCGGAAATGATCACTCTGATACTAATGAAGATCCAAATGGTTATGGACCTTCAGAACAAGAAGGTGAAAATCCATCTGATAAGGAGAATAATGATTCTGGGGCTTCAAATGAAGAGACACTCGCAGATACTGGTTTTACCGCCGAACCAAGAAAAAGAAGTGGCTTTGATATTAAATTTGTAGATGGTGATCCTGATGAAAAAGGGGATACCGGAGTCCTTGTTCGTTCACAACTTGTTGGAGGTATGATTAGAATTTGGTGCGAGCATCCAGATTTTGTTGATAGGCTTTCTTGGAGTAGGACAAAAGAAAAAATAATTACCCAAAGGTTGGTAACTTACATTGCTGGTGAAATAACTGTGCATTATAAAGATCAAATGCAATCTCGTTATGGTCAAGCAGAATACAATATTGAAATGTTCAGAGATCTTATTGACTGGATGTATACATTTGAACAGGGTATTAGCAAAATGTCTGGAATGAAATTCTCTGAATTACAAGGCTTGTGATGAATTTAGATTTGCTTATTAAAGATTTAACTCCTTTATACAATCAGTATAAAGAGAAAAGTAGCACTATTTCAGGTACTGATGCCTTAGCGATTATGTGGGATATGGGTGATATTCTTAAAACCTTTTTGGATAATAATGATATTGCGCCTCACGCACTTTACAGAGAAGTATATGGCGTTAGTGAGGGCTCAAGCAATGTAACTAAGAAAAGCTGGATAACTAGAGAGTTTCAAGGTCGCTGCTATAGGATTAGAAACATATTCCAAGATAAAGATCAAATATATTCAGAGCTTCCATCACTTGTAGGCTTTACTGCTTTTAGAGAGAGTATGCCCTTTTTTGATAATAAAAAATATAAGCTTGAAGGGGAGGATAGGGTTAATCTACTTAAATTACTTAATTCAAATAAAAGCAAAAGTTTTGTAAAAAAAGAAATTAATAAGCTTCAAGACAAAAAAATTGGAATTAGCAATGATCGGAACCAAAGATTGGCTGATGTAGAGGATCAAAAGAAAATTTTTATAGGTTTTTATAATTATATTTATTATCTTAAAGACAAGGATAATCAGGAGATTGCTCAATCCTTAAAAGAGAAGTCAGTAGATGTTGAATTAATTAAGGCTGTAGCAAAAAACACTAGCGCACTTTCAACTGATGGATTGCGTTATTATGAATTTGATGAAGATAAAGTTAAGAGGATTAATGCTGATATTCCTGAGAAGCCTGAACTTGGAAATTGGATCAGTTATATTGATGTTTTAAAAGACTTTATTAACCAAAAAAATCCTAAAAAGATTCGAAGGTTTCGTCGGCTAATTAAGCCTGAAATCATTGTTAGGCTCTCTGATATGCTGAATACAGTAATTAGGGATAATTCAAGCTTAATGAATAATCAACAAGATCAATCTGACTCTGATCACTTTTCTAAGATATTAAGTCTTGAATTTACACTCGGAAGTTGGCGATCAAGTAGCAGGCTAATACTTGAGGGTAGTGAAGTTACGGTCACTCCAACACCATGGGCTTTCAATGATGCTGTTATTACTTATAGTCCATCTAATGAAGAGTGGAATAAATTCTTGGAAAGTATAGTTCGACTGGATGTTTCGAACTGGAAAGGAAACTATATGGACCCATCAATTTTGGATGGTACTCAGTGGCATCTTAAAATTAAAACTGAATCTTCTGAAATAGACACTGGAGGCTCAAATGCATACCCTGAAAATTTCAATGGATTGATTAAGTCATTCAATAAGCTGATCAATAATGATTATTTTTCATTGGGTTATGCAAATACACCTCGCTATGACCCAAAGTCGGACACTATTTATATTTAGAACATAAAGGACTGGTTTACCTTACAAACTGGGCATTTGTTCCTATTGTCGCCCTAGGATTTCCCTTAAAGTACTAAAACGGAGGTTATTATGTCACACGTTTATCAAAGCCATTTAACGGTCGTTATTGGCAACCCGAATAAAGAAATGCAAACTGTTATCGCTCAAGAGGCTAAAGACCAAGGAGGGATGGAAGAAGATGTATGGTTTGATTATGTTAGAGAGCAGTTTGAAGCAGGCACCACTCAAATAGCACCGCATTATATGAGTCATATTGACTTTATGCTTTCTACAATGTTAGGTGATGATGTTAGAGTTGCAAAACCTTTTAGCGGGTTTACACAAAGGGATG
>Ga0233427_10005325_pt1 | contig 10279 bp, 7 predicted proteins | sample SI_118_April2016_5_FD_179885 | JGI IMG/M metagenome (GOLD analysis project Ga0233427, IMG submission 179885) | Seawater microbial communities from Saanich Inlet, British Columbia, Canada - SI_118_April2016_100_MG | ecosystem: Environmental > Aquatic > Marine > Inlet | place: Canada: British...
TTTCCTTCGTGGATTAGATCCCAATCATCATCACCAATCGAAACCAGATTCTTTTTGGCTTTTCCCAATGATTTCAAGGCGCTATGAATATCAGGGTTAATTTTTCGAAAAACCTTGAGGTTTTTGTCGAAAAGTTTCCGTCCCATGTTTTCCCCTTGATCCCCTAGCTCTCGCACCGGCGCCACATATAGTTGCGCCCCTCGGCAACCCATCTCGGCTTCAGTTGGATAATTCTGCGCGTTGGCGCACCAGGCGCCGGCCTAACCCTGTTCCCATGGCAATCCCGCGACCTTCCAGCCGCCGACACTGCCACGATGGCCACCGCTATCCTTATCACCTTCGAAACCTTCAAGGACGTTATAGCAATCCGTGAAACCGACCCGCGTCAACGCTGCGGCGGAATGCCTGGAGCGGACACCCGAGCGGCAAAGGCAGATGACCGTTTGATTCGTATCGATACCGGCATTGGAAACATCGTCGGTGAACGTTGGATTAATTTCATTCGTGGGAAACAAACACCATGAAATCAACGAGGTTTGCTTGCCGATTGACGAAAGATCGGGACGACCAACGTAATTGAATTCCGCGTCGGTACGCACATCGACGAGGACGGCGCCGGGTTCCGCCGAAAGTCTCTCCCAGGCTTCGTTGGGCGTAATGTCGCCAGCATAATCGCCTTTCGACGCGGATGGTAATTCAGCCACGAGCAGCCTCCGTGTTTTCCGAGCCCAAAGCATCGAATATTTCTTCGACGGTAACAAATTTTCTCCGAGCTGCCACGCCCTCAGCGCCATCAATCTCCATGGCATCAATACGCTGCCAGTCTTCGAAACTGACGGCGCGGACCTGGCGTTCTTTCAGCAGATTTTCTAACCCAGCCCGCCCTGGCTTATCGCTGGAGCTGATAGATCCAAAGTCCGCTTCAATATGTTGAGATACGATCTCGCCGTCCGGACGGTTCGATGAAATAACACCGGCCGGGCCTCGTTTGATCCAGCCGACGGCATAGAGGCCATTATCTACCCGGCCATCCTCATTGGGAATAATGCCGCGCGCTTCATCATACGGCGCGCCATCAATTCGGTCTGAGCGATATCCAATGGCTGCGATCACCAATCCACAAGGGATATCGAAGACTTCTCCCGTGCCGATAGCGCTGCCGTCAATCACCCGTGTTCGTTCCATACGGATTCCTTCGACCCGATCTGAGCCCAAAATTTCAACCGGTTGTGCAAAAAACTCGAAATGGATTCGTTTTGATTTTTCGCCCGGCCCCGCATCCACAAAATCTTGAAGCGTTGCCAAGTTCTTCGCGGCGAGGCGGCGTTGACGATCACCTAGTTCAGCCAAAGCTGTTTTCGGATCGTCAGGTAGCTGTGTTTGCTGAACGATTGGCGCGGTCTCATTCAAGTGCCCCAATTCGCGCAATTCCACGTTTGTGAATTTGGCATCAATAGGGCCGCGGCGGCCGAACATATAAGCATCAGAAATCGGTGAATTGTGGATAACATCGCCGACATGATCGGGTAGATCCGATGTAGCCATGCCGCGCGGCGTACGCAGCAACACGCGGGCGCAATCAATGGCCACATTGCCATGGCCAATTACCGCAGCTGCGGCAACATTCAGATCCGGATCAAGCTCGCGGAAATCAGGGTGCCCATTATACCAACCAACGAAAGCCGCCGAACCGAATACACCGTATTTTTCAGCACCAGGTATAGTGATTTTACGGTCATTCGGCGCACCGACGGCAAGCACCACGGCGTCGTAAAGTTCACGCAATTCCAGCAAACCGACGTCGCCGTTGATTTCGACATTGCCGTAAAAATTCACATCATTGACTAGGGCCGTTTTTTCATACTTGCGGGCAACCCGCTTGGTGGTCTGATGGTCCGGGGCAACACCACCCCGGATCAGGCCATAAGGGGTCGGCAGCCGCTCGATGATATCGATCTCACAAGACCCACAGCGCTTCAACAAAGCGTCTGCTGTATAAAAGCCAGCTGGACCGGAACCGATGATCGCGACGCTTATGGGCATATCTTCGCCATCGCGTTAATTACGCGTCCTCCACCATCCACGTATGGCCATGGCGCAAAAGCTCGTTAACATCGGCCGATGGTGCCTGTTCAATCGCCCTCGCGGCCAGCGCGCTGACCCCCTCTTCGTAGCTCGGCAGTGGATCGCAATAAAGAATGCCGATGGCGACCGGCATGTCCGTGCCGTTCATGCCACCCAATAACGTTGCCATCATCTGATCTTTCTCATCGTGAACCAGAAGATCGTCCTCGGTAACGCTGTCCTTGCCGATGGTGACCACCTCAAGTTTCAGCGCGCCTGCCTTCAGGCGAATGCCAAGATTTCTATCCTTGCCGAAAATCATCGGCTTGCCGTGTTCAAGGTGAAGTTGGCGGTCAGCGGCGACCTCTTTTTCGGTGAAATCTGAGAACACACCGTCATTGTAGACGATGCAATTTTGAAAAATTTCAACGAAAGACGTGCCTTTGTGTTCGTGAGCGCGCTTGAAAAGGCCCGGCAGCTGTTTCTGCATTGTATCAATGCCGCGAGCCACGAACCGTGCGCCGGCGCCCAATGCGAAGGCCACTGGCGAGACCGGTTTATCGACCGACCCGAAAGGCGTTGACGGCGAACGGGTGCCGGCCCGCGATGTCGGTGAATACTGCCCCTTGGTGAGGCCGTAAATTTCATTGTTGAACAACAAAAACTGCACATCGACGTTGCGACGCAAGAGATGCAGCAGATGATTGCCGCCGATGGATAATGAATCGCCGTCCCCGGACACGACCCACACGTCGAGCTCCGGATTGGTGATCTTGATGCCCGTGGCAATGGCCGGTGCTCGACCGTGAATCGTATGGAAACCGTAAGTGGACAAATAATAGGGAAACCTAGCGGCGCAGCCGATACCCGAAACAAAGACCGTATTTTCCTTACGGGCGCCAATATCCGAAAGCGCCTTTTGAACACCGCGCAGGATGGCGTAGTCGCCGCAACCAGGGCACCAACGCACCTCCTGGTCGGATGCGTAGTCCTTGGGCTTCAGTGGTTCTGGCGGTGTGACGACGTTCATGTTCGTTCCCTTATCATCCCTACAACCGCGCCCGGATGGCGTCTTCAAGTTCCGAAATTTTAAAGGGTTGGCCGGTGACCTTGTTGAAACCCTCAGCATCAACCAAGAATTCACTGCGCAGCAAGGTCACCAATTGCCCGGCGTTCATTTCCGGCACCAGCACGCGCTCAAATCCGGCCAATAGTTCACCAAGGTTTCGAGCCAGCGGCCAGATATTGCGAAGATGGATATGGCTGACTTCGCTACCTTCACCGAGAATATTGTCGACAGCGCGATTGATCGGCCCGTAGGTTGAACCCCAGCCGACAACCGCTAGGCGGCCGCTTTCAGGTCCAAGTTCAACAGTCTGGGGCGGTGAATCATCGGCGATCCGATTGATCTTATCAGCGCGCACGTCGGTCATACGTTGATGATTTTGCGGATCATAGGAGATATGGCCGCTGTCATAATCTTTCTCGATGCCGCCGATCCGATGCTCGAGGCCGAGCTTTCCAGGAATGGCCCACGATCGAGCCAACGTATCGGGATCGCGGCGGAAAGGATGGAAACCTTCCTCATCGATCTCAAATGAAACCGGGAACGGATTTATCGCCGACACATCAGGGATCAGCCAAGGCTCTGCCGCATTACCGATGTAGCCGTCAGTCAGCAAGATAACCGGCGTCATGAACTTGGTCGCAATACGTACCGATTCGATTGCCATATCAAAACAATCGGCCGGCGAACGCGCCGCCAGCACGCAAAGTGGACTATCCGCGTTGCGACCGAACACGGCTTGATAGAGGTCCGATTGCTCAGTCTTGGTCGGCAGCCCTGTTGAAGGTCCGGCGCGCTGCGAATTAACAACCACCAATGGCAGTTCGACCCCAACCGCCAAACCCAATGCTTCGCCCTTCAAAGCTATGCCGGGGCCGGAGCTTGATGTCACGCCGAGCCCGCCGGCATAGGATGCGCCGATGGCCGCACATGCTGCGGCGATCTCATCCTCCGCCTGGAAGGTTGTCACCCCGAAAGGTGTCATTTTCGACAACGTGTGCAGCACCGATGAGGCTGGCGTAATCGGATAAGAACAGAACACCATCTGCAACTCGGCTAGCTGGCATCCGGTGGCCAGTCCCCAAGCGATGGCCTCGGCGCCTGTAACGGCGCGGTATTGCCCAGCCGTGATTGTCGCCTGCGGAATGGCAAAGCCCTGGAAGCCGTCAAGAATTTCTGATGTCTCGGCAAGCGCGTGGCCTGCGTTTAAGGCAGCGATATTAGCAGCGGCAACTTCAGGGCGCGTGGCAAATTTGGCTTCCAGCCAATCCACCGAAGGTTTGCGCTCGCGTCCGAACATCCAATAAATGAACCCGAGCGTCCAAAGATTCTTGCAACGCAGCGCTTCCTTGTTGGTGAGGCCGTGTTCCTTGACCGCCTCCAGCGTTAATTGCGAAATATCAAGCTCAACAACCCTGTAGGCATCGAGGCTGCCGTCAGCCAGTGGGCTAACGTCATAGCCGGCCTTGCGTAAATTACGCTCGGAGAACGTGCCGATGTCGATGATGATGATTCCGCTGGTCTTCAGACCCTTAAGTTCAACCATCAAGGCGGCGGGGTTCATGGCGACAAGAACATCGAAGCTATCGCCCGACGTCTTTATGCCGCGTGCACCGAAATTTATTTGAAAGGACGAAACCCCGTAGGTGGTGCCGGCCGGCGCTCTGATCTCGGCCGGAAAATCGGGGAAAGTCGCCAGATCATTGCCGGCCGATGCCGTCGCCAAGGTGAACTGGCCGCCCGTCAATTGCATGCCGTCACCGGAATCACCGGCAAACCGGACAACCGCCGACTCGAGCTCTTTGCGGGGCGCCTCTTTGGTCGCCTCTTTCTTGAGAGTTCCAGATATGGACATTGATCGTTATTTAAAGTCCGAAATCAGTAATTATTAAGTGATCGCGACTGACCAAATAATAATCTCTTTCCAGGCATTTGAAACACTCATGACTGATTTAGCGCTCGATTTATTGTTATATTCAAAAGCACGCAAACGTATGTGAACACTTGGCACAATCAGCGCCAAAGGGTACATAGCCGTTTGAACGCCCGGGGATGGGCGCACCGCGAGGACCTGATCGAATGACCATATTTGCGGACGGCGGGACAGATTTTCTAAACCGCATGGAAGACTTAATCGGCGAAGCCCGAAATGCCGGCGCGGACAGCGCCGATGTTGTGTACGCCGAAGGCACGTCACTTTCGCTCTCTTATCGGTTGGGCAACCCCGAAAACCTTGACCGCGCGGAAGGCAATGACCTGGGTCTCCGCGTCTTGATCGGCAAGCGCCAAGCCATTGTCTCAACTTCCGACACTTCGGACACCGCCCTCGGCCAATTGGTTGAACGGGCCGTTTCAATGGCGAAGGTCGTCCCGGAAGATGAATTTTGTGGACTTGCGCCATCGGAACTTTTGGCCGGCGAGATTCCCAATCTCGACGAATGCGATCCTGATGAGCCCGGATCGGATATTTTGGAAGAACGCGCGAAGACCGCCGAGCAAGCGGCACTTGCGGTCCAAGGCGTCACCAATTCGGAAGGCGCCGAAGCCAGTTGGAGCCGTTCGCTTGTCGCGGTCGTCGCATCAAACGGCTTTGCGCGCACCCGCGTTCGCTCACATCATTCCATCAGCGCCTCCGTTCTTGCCGGTGAAGGCACCGAAATGGAGAGCGAATACGATTGGGCCACCTGCGTCCACGCCGAGGATTTACCGTCCCCCGAAGACATTGGACGCGGCGCCGGTGAAAAAGCCGTCGCCCGTCTCAACCCCCAGAAAATCAGCACCGCCCAGATACCCATTGTTTATGACCCGCGCGTATCTCAATCAATGCTGGCACATTTTTCTGGCGCCATTAATGGCGCGGCAATTTCGCGCGGCACGAGTTTCCTCAAGGATCGCATGGACACGCCTGTGTTCAATGAGGCAATCAATATCATCGATGACCCGCTGCGCCGGCGAGGCTTGCGGTCAAAAGCATTTGATGGTGAAGGCGTGGCGACCCAGCGGCGCAACCTCATCGAAAACGGACACCTTAAAACTTGGGTGCTGGATTTACGTTCGGCCCGCCAGCTTGGGCTGGAAACCACCGGTCATGCGGCACGCGGCACATCTTCACCGCCGTCACCTTCAACCACCAATCTTTATATGGAGCCAGGATCCGTTTCACCCGCCGAACTGATGGCTGATATCGACCAGGGCCTTTACGTCACCGGCATGATGGGGCGCGGCGCCAATATGATTACAGGTGATTACAGCCGCGGTGCCGACGGGTTCTGGATCGAGGGCGGAAAAATCGCCTTTCCGGTCAGTGAGCTGACCATTGCCGGAAATCTGAATGACATGTTCATGAATGTCCGCCCGGCCAATGATCTGGTCTTTCGCTATGGGACAAACGCGCCGACGCTACGCATTGACGGCATGACGGTCGCCGGCAAGTAAACGGCTACGTGGCGTTGGTTCCAAGCGCGGTCCATGGTAATCTCCAAACGCCTCAATAATCGAGTGACAAAGCCTTGAACGATCAGACGATTTCGCCGCCTCACCCGACCAAGTCGACGCCTGACTTGATGCGTCGGTTGTGGCGCGACGCGATCCGCGGCTACATCGGATGGCTAGGGTTTGCGATCGTCTTGATGATTGTCCTGGCAGCGGCAACCGCACTTACCGCCTATATGATGAAACCCATCGTTGACGACGTATTTGTTGCCAAAAACGAGGCCTTGTTGTGGCCCGTTGGCATGTTGATTTTGGGCACTTTTTTCATTAAAGGCATGGCAAATTACGGCCAAGCGATGGTGATGAATTTCGTCGGCCTGAAAATTATTGCCGATACACAGAACCGCCTGTTTGTGCATTTATCGACCATGGATCTAGCGTTTTTTCATCGCAACGCCACGGGCACACTAATCACGCGGTTCACCAATGACATCTTTCAAATGAAGGTCGCCGTCTCAACCGGACTGACCGCGTGTGGGCGGGATTTTTTCACGCTTATTTTCTTGATTGCGCTGATGTTCCATCAAGATTGGCAACTGGCATTCGCGGCGTTCTTTATTTTCCCCATCGCTGTCTTCCCAATTGTCCGCATTGGGCGGCGAATGCGGAAGGTCACCGCCAACACGCAGCACGAGGTCGGCGTTTTCATGACGGCCCTGAACCAAACTTTCCAGGGTATCCGGATGGTCAAGGCGTACGGATTGGAAGCCTACGAAGCGAGCAAGATCGCCGATGCGGTGGCCCGCATACTACGCCTCAACATGAAAGCCGCCCGAACCCAGGAAATGGCTCGGCCGATCATGGAAACGCTTGGCGGCGCAGCAGTGTTCGTGGTGATCATCTACGGCGGGGGCAGGGTCATTGCCGAAGAAACGACGGCCGGCGCATTCTTTTCCTTCATTACGGCGCTGCTGATGGCCTATGAGCCGCTGAAACGACTGGCGAACGTCAATTCCAACATGCAACAAGGCCTCGCTAGTGCCGAACGCCTCTACAGCATCCTCGACCAGCATGCGGAAATTAAAGACGCCCCCGAAGCGGTCGCGCTGGGCCGCTCGGACGGCAATATTCGCCTCGACGATATCCATTTTTCATATGTCGATGACCGCCCGGCTTTAAGAGGCATCTCCTTGGAATTATCGGCCGGCCAGACCTGCGCCTTGGTCGGCCCATCGGGAGGTGGCAAGTCCACGATCCTGAATTTGATTCCGCGTTTTTACGATATCGACAAAGGCACCATCTCCATCGATGGCCACGACGTGCGCCACGTCACCAAGCAATCATTGTTCGCCAATATCGCGCTGGTTTCCCAAGAAGTGACGCTTTTCGATGACACGGTGGCGGCGAACATCCGGTTTGGACGCGGTGGCGCCAGCGATGAGGAGCTCGCAGTTGCCGCCCGCAATGCCGCCGCGCACGCGTTCATTTCCGAATTGCCGGATGGATACAAGACCTTGGTCGGCGAACAAGGCATTAAGCTTTCCGGCGGCCAACGCCAACGCTTGGCCATTGCACGGGCCATGATCAAGGATGCACCAATCTTGCTATTGGACGAAGCGACCTCGGCCCTGGATACGGAGTCCGAACGCCATGTTCAGGCGGCGCTCAAGGAACTGATGCGCGGCCGCACGACACTGGTCATCGCTCACAGATTGTCGACGGTCATTGATGCCGATGCGATTTATGTCATCGACGAAGGCCGTGTTGTTGAGCAGGGCAAACACGCGGAACTGCTGGCCAGAGGCGGCATCTATAAGCGTCTCTACGATCTTCAGTTTGCCGATGAAGCAAGGAATGGCGCGGAGGCGGAAACCCTCCAGGCAGCAGCCGAAGCGTCTTAGCGGCGAATGGCGTTAAAAAAAATCATTAAATCTGAAGGCTTTCGAAAAATTTTGTGCCGGCTCGGCGCCTTATATATACGCTTGGTTCACTTCACCGGACGTTGGCAAGTCGTCCGCGGTGAAACGGCAGCAACCTATTGGCAACAAAACAAACCGTTCATCCTGTGTTTTTGGCACGGCAGATTATTGATGATGCCGTACTGCTGGGACCTGAGAAAACAAATCCATTTACTGATTTCCCATCATCGAGACGGCCAATTGATCGCCAATACGGTGGCTGGATTTGGGTTTGCTGCCATATCCGGCTCAACGTCGAAGGGCGGCGCTCAGGCACTTCGGACCATGGTCAAAACGTTGAAAGCCGGCGATTGGATCGCTATAGCACCCGACGGTCCAAGAGGGCCGCGAATGCGGGCGAGCGATGGCATAGTTTCCGTTGCGCGGCTCGCCGGAGTACCGATCATTCCTGCTGCTTATTCGATGAACCGCGGACGAATTTTGAAATCCTGGGATCGGTTTTTAATCGCCTGGCCGTTCGGGCAGGGCGTCATCGTTTGGGGGGAACCAATTGAGGTGCCGAGAGACGCCGATACAGAGATGCTTGAGACAATTCGATTGCATGTCGAAGACAGCCTCAACCAGATTACCCGCGAAGCCGACGAAATGGTCCGGCGCGAGCCCGTGGAACCGGGATCGACGGTTGATATCATCGACACGGAAGCGCCCATATCATGAGCGCTCTTTTACCTCTGTACAGAGCTATAACAACCCTCGGCTCGCCGGCGATTTCTTGGTATCTGGGCCGCCGCCGGGCGCGCGGAAAGGAAGATGGGGACCGTTTCAATGAGCGCTTCGGCATCGCAAAACGCCCCCGCCCAACGGGCACATTGATTTGGGTTCACGGTGCCAGCGTCGGCGAATCGTTGACGATGTTGCCGATTATCGAGCGACTATTGGCTGAACGGCCGACCCTCAACGTCATGATCACCACCGGCACAGTGACGTCCGCAAAACTGCTAGCCGAGCGATTGCCGGTGGGTGCTTTTCACCAGTACATACCCGTTGACCTATCTGAAAATGTCCGCCGGTTCCTCAATCATTGGCGACCTGATTTGGCGCTTTGGTCTGAATCCGAGTTTTGGCCGAACTTGGTCACCATGCCGGCCAAACGCGGCATCCCAATGATCTTGGTCAACGGACGGGTATCGCCCGGTTCCTACAAGAGCTGGCGCCGTTGGCGTGGATTGATCCGTCATATGTTGAAAAGTTTCACCTGTTCCCTAGCGCAATCAGATGAAGATGCGCAGAGATTGACGGCATTGGGGGCTCGCAACGTCACGTGCACCGGAAATTTGAAATATTCGACCCCCCCCCTGCCAATCGATCCAGATGATCTGAACCGATTGGAAATTCGCTTGGCCGGACGGCCGAATTGGTTGGCCGCAAGTACGCATCCCGGTGAAGAAGAGATATGCTGGCAGGTTCATCAAAAACTTCGCGAAACCCATCCCGAACTATTGTCGATTATCGTGCCCCGACATCCCGAACGGGGCGCTGAAATTAAAGCTATCCTTGAAGCTGACGGCGCACGCGTGGCGCTTCGCAGCACGGCCCAACCGGTGGTATGCGAAACCGATATTTACATTGCCGACACGCTTGGAGAACTTGGCCTGTTTTATCGCCACAGCGGGATCGTATTCATGGGAAAATCGCTTGTTGATCTGGGTGGACAGAACCCGCTGGAACCGGCGCGCCTCGATTGTGCGATTCTTTTCGGGCCTCATATGTGGAATTTTTCCGATATTACTCAAAGCCT
>Ga0233427_10005328_pt1 | contig 10275 bp, 9 predicted proteins | sample SI_118_April2016_5_FD_179885 | JGI IMG/M metagenome (GOLD analysis project Ga0233427, IMG submission 179885) | Seawater microbial communities from Saanich Inlet, British Columbia, Canada - SI_118_April2016_100_MG | ecosystem: Environmental > Aquatic > Marine > Inlet | place: Canada: British...
CGGGGGTTGGCTTGGTTTCGTTCGTCATTAGAATTGGAAATAAATAAACGGCTCTCCGCCGCCCGGCGCGAACAGCAGCATCCAAAGGATCATCACCACCGCCAGCCCGATTTTCACCGGCGGCTTCTCCAGCCAACCGCGCAGCGGCGACTCGTGGACAAACTGGTAAACCCAAACTGAAACGACGAGCAGTAGGAGCAGCAGCGGCATCTGCGGATCGGCCCAGCCGATGGTGAAAATGCGCTGGAGAATTTCCACCGCTTGGCCAAGCGACTCCGCCCGGAAAAACACCCACGCGAAACAAACGAACGCGAACACGACCAAGCGCTTGGCCAAGCGCGGGCAGCGCTCACGCCACCAAGCGACCTGCTCAAGTGCGCGATTGGCGATCAACCCCAAGCCGTGCAACGCGCCCCAAATCAGGAATGTCCACGCCGCTCCATGCCACAATCCGGAGATGACAAACGTGATCAGCAAATTTCGCCAAAGTCTGAGGCTACCAACCCGACTACCGCCAAGCGGGATGTACACATAATCGCGAAACCAAGTGGAAAGGCTGATGTGCCATCGCGACCAAAAATCGGCCAAGCTCACGGCGAGGTACGGGTTGCGAAAGTTGAGCATCAACCGGAAACCCATGCAGCGGGCGACGCCGCGTGCCATGTCCGTGTAGCCGCTAAAGTCGAAATAAATCTGCCATGCAAACGCAAACGTCGCCAATGCCAACGCCGCGCCCCCCTGTGTCGCGACGTCGCCATATACGCGATCAACGTACGGGCCAAGGTAGTTGGCCAATGCCACCTTCTTGAAGAGTCCAACGAGGAACAGCGATGCGCCATCAGAGACATCGGCAAGCGTCACGCGCGGAATTTTTGCGAACTGCGGGAGCAGGTTTTTTGCGCGCTCAATGGGCCCAGCGACCAACTGGGGAAAAAACGTCACGAACGCCGCAAAGCGTACGAAGCTCGCTTCGCGCGCAATGATGCCCCGGTAAAAATCGATCGTGTAACTCATCGACTGAAACGTGTAAAACGAAATACCCACTGGCAGCACATACTCCCAGCCGGGCGGCATCAGCGACTCCGCCGCCGGCAGTTGACCCGTGCCGAGACGGGCCAGCAGGGTGTTCAGGTTTTCAATTGCAAACCCGGCGTACTTGAAAAAAACCAGCACCGACAAATTGTTGATGATGCTGGCCCACAGCCAGGCACGGCGGCTTCGCAGCCAATGTCCCACCGCCAGCACCACTGCGAAAAAACCAACCGCAGCTGCCAATCCGCCCCACCCTTCCGGTGCCGTCAACCCAACGGCGAACGAACCGACGAAAACCACGACACTTGCGGCCAAGCGCCATCCCGGCTTGGCCAAGCACGGGCCGCGCTCCATCCAGCCGACGATGAAGTAGTCGAGCGCGGTGGAATAAAAAACGAGTAGCAGATAGTACGGATGCCACCAACCGTAAAAGACCGCCGAGGAGAGAAGAATCCAGTACAGCCAAAACCGGGTCGGGCGCAGCGCCCAAAACCCGGCAATCGTCACGGCAAAAAAAATGAAAAACGTCCAAGTGTGGAAAAGCATGGCTTACTTTTCCGGGGCCGCCTCGGCCGGCGTCACACGGCGCACACAGCGGAAGCCGCAGAAGTCGGTGTAAAAACAAGCATCGGTGTCGCCGGTGCGCTGACCTTTCCGGAACGAGGCGCGGCACATCGAGGCGGACGCCTTCCACGAGCCGCCCTTCATCACGCGCTTGGCATCGCCGACACCCTCCGCCGGGCCAAGCGGATCGTGCATGGGACTGCTTCTGTAATAGTCCGGCTCATAAATGTCTTGGCACCATTCGGAGACGTTCCCGTAAAGGTCGTGCAACCCCCACGCGTTGGGCTTGCGGGTGCCGACGACGTGCGTGCGCTTGCCGGCGTTGGCGGCGAACCAGCTGTTGGCCTTGAGCTTGGCCACGTCGCCGAAGCTGTACAACCGGCTCGACCCGGCGCGGGCGGCATACTCCCACTCAGCCTCGGTCGGTAGTCGGTAGCCGTTGGCGGCGAAGTCGCAGGGCCAGCCCGGCTTGGCTTCGTCGTAACACGGCGTGAGGTTCTCCATCAGCGAGCGTTCGTTGCAGTAGAGCTTGGCCTCGCGCCAACGCACGCGCTCGACAGGCTTGCGGCTGTCGTCCTGCCAGCGGGAGGGGTTCGGCAACTGCGCCTTGACGAATAAGTCGTGAGTGACCTCGAATTGATCCATCAGGAATGAACCTAATCGTACCTCGTGTCGCGGGCGCTCGTCGGCCTCGTGGTCGTTGGAGCCCATTTGAAATGAACCGGCGGGGACGACGATCATTAGCACGCCGCTGGCGGTGGTGATCGACTGTGGCTTGGCTGGTGGTGACGAGGGAACCGGGCCGCAACCGTTGGCCAAGCCAAGCGCGAGCAGGCCAAGCGCGCTGAAGAATCGCCACTGGCTCATTTGCTCGGCGGCAGAAACCAGTCGGACTCCTTGTTGCTGTTGCCGTTGCGAGTGAGTGGCTGCCAGTTGTAAACCGGCTTGTGACCGATGGTGACCGAGCCGCCCCTGGCCACTTTCACCGCGAAGATGTCCCAACTCTTGGCGTGGACGCCTACGATCTCGCAGGCGGCCTCGTAGGTGCCGGGCTTGGTGATGTCACCCTTGCCGTTCGGACCCCGACTAAATGAGAGAAACCGGCCGTCGGGCGACCAGTCCACATGGTAAATCTTGTTTTGCTTGTCGAAGACTTGAAAAACCTTTTTGCCGAGCTTCGGGTTGTCGGACTCAATGTCGATCGGCACGACGGCCAACTCGTGATCGCCCGCGCCCCATGCGATGTGTTTGCCGTCAGGGCTGAAGGTCGGGCGGCAACCGTCGATCCCGAGGTTGATGACTTTGCTGCCGTTAGCCTCGATCAACAGGTTGGTGTGGCGATGCCCCATGCCGGCGTGAACGGTGGCGACGATCCATTTGCCGTTTGGCGCGTAGCTGATGTTGTAAAGGTGATGCAACCGCTTGGTGTTGACGTGCTCGCGTGTGTTGCCGCTCGGCAAATGATGAAAGCTAATGCCCTTGGTGTAATAATCTGTCACGTTGAACTTCGGATATTCCTGCGGCAGGAAGGCGATGGTCTCGCTGTCGGGCGCCCAGCATTGCTGGCGTGCGCGGTCGGCCACTTTTTTGCGGCCGGTGCCGTCGGAGTTCATCACCCAAAGACTACGAACCGTGGCGCGGCCCGTGCCGGAATCGACGAGGAAACAAATCTTGGCACCGTCCAGCGAGGCCTGCGGATAAAGTTCGTTGACGCCGGGAGTGTTGGTGAGATTGACCGATGACTTGCCGTCAGCCGAGGTGACGAACAGCTCCCAGTTGTTGTTCGTGTAAGCCTCATGGACGAGCTTGAATTTGCTGACAGCCAACTCCTTGCGAACGTTCCCGGCCTGCAGGGTGATCGCCTGCAAAAGCACGGCGCCAAAAAGAATTGCTGATGTTTTTGTTAATTTCATTCGTGAAAACTATTTTTTCGCTGCATTATTTTCGTGATAGCTGTGACCTTCTCGGCGGCTCCCGGCTCGCCCTGATCGTCGGCTTTCTTGGCCCAGTCGAGCGCCATGGCCAAGTCCTTTCGCACCCCGCCCAGCCCCTCGAAGTAGTAGGCCGAGAGATTCATCTGCGCCCCGGCGTGGCCGGCCTCGGCGGCGCGGGTGTAAAACTCACGGGCCTTGGCCCGGTCCCGCCGGGTGCCCAGCCCCTCGTCGTGGAGATAGCCAAGGTTGTTGAGCGCGTCGATGTTCCCGAGCGCATCGGCTTTTTTGTACCAATTCAGGGCCAGTTTGTAATCCTGTCTCAAGTCATTCGAACCAGCGGCGTAAAGGTTCCCCAAGTAAAAAGCCGCCTCGCCGTAGCCGTTGTTGGCGGCTTTTTCGTACCACCCCGCAGCCTCGACATTGTAGGCGCGTTTCAAGTTGGAAAACCCGCCGATGCCGCGCTTGGCCCGGTACGGGATGCCGTTGCCGGTGCTGTACAGCATGCCCAGATGAAACTGGGCGGCGGGGTGGCCCTCCGCTGCGGCGAGATTATACAGCCGGAATGCCCGCGTGTAGTCCTGCATGGCCGGGGCGGTGCCGAGATGAAACATCCGAGCCAACTCGTGAGCAGCCTCCATGTCGCCACGCACGGCCAAGGCGGCGAGACGCTCCAGTTTTTGGTGCGCCCCAACGGCCTCCTCCCCGGCTTCGGGGTTGGGCAAAAACAGGTCGGCCGCAACCCGTGCCGCTTTCGTGATTTTGACAGACTGGCTTTCCTGCTCATCGAGCAGTTTGTACGCCTCGCCCTCGGATTTGTCGGAGGCGAGGAAGAGCCACTTGAGCGCAGCCACCCGATCCACCGCGCCGAGTTTGGGCCGGCCCAACATGCGCTTGGCCAAGGCGACCTGTGCCTTGGCATGCCCTTTGGCCGCCGCTTGGCTGTACCAAAACTCGGCACGAGTCCTGTTTTTGTTTTGCCGTAATTCCCGTTCCGCACTCGCCGAAAGTCCTTCGGCGATCCGTTCGTCCGGATCAAAAAGGGAACCAAGGTTATACTGCGCCACGGTGAGGCCGGGCACGTTCTGCCCGAGCTTGGCCACGCCTTTTTCGCCCTTGAGCCGGACGAGCCCCCCGGGATCGGCGGCCCTCATGTAAAGCCCCAGTGCCTCGCTGTACAGGCTTGACACCTTGCGGCCGTTGGCATCGACCAAGAGCATTCCCTGCTCGTAAAGGAAGCCCAAGTTGGAGTAAGCCTCCCAGTAGTCCTGCGCGGCCGCCCGGCGAAACCAAAGCGCGGCCTGCCTGTACGGCTTGGGCTCGAATTGTTTTGAGTCGGAACGGCGATCCTCCCGCCGGTACATGTTCCCCTTGGAGTAAAGAACACCGATGTTGTTCTGCGCCCCGGCATGGCCGTTCGCGTAGTCAGGGTTATTCGGGCGCTTTTCGGCGGCGCGAAAAAACCAGTCGGTCGCGAGGCGAAGGTTCTGCTTGATACTGCCGCCGACATCGCGCGGGTTTCTTTTGCCGCGGGCAAAAACGATGCCGAGATCATACTGGGCCGCCACGTTGTCGCCCTTGAAAAACCGGCCATCGGCCAACTGTTTCGGTTTGCCTTCGGAGAGCAGAAACACCGGCAGCGGAGCGGCAGGGCCGGGGCGCAACACGATCTGCAACGCACGATCGGCATGGGGCATGCGCACCGGCTCGAGCGGCGGCGCGTCCTTGAGGCGAAATTCCTCGACGCCGCTCTCCCGGCCGTCCGTGTCAAAAAACCAGATGAAGTGGATCACGCCTTCCCTCTTGGCCCCGCCGAAAACGGCGATATCCAGCAGGAGGTCGTCCCCGTCGCTACGGATGTCGACCACGGTGATGTCCGCCGGCTTGACCGAATCAAACTGAGTGTCGAACACGAACTTGCGGAGGGTCACGCCGTCCCACTCGGCCCGGCGGGAGTAACCCCAGTCGATCTCCGGATTGTTTTTTGCAGAGACGATCGACGCTGCGCTGAAACGAAAAGGGCTGTCCCGTGTGATGCCCAACCGGGATGCCGGCACGCGGACGGTCACCCAGTCGCCGGCGGCTTTTTTTAGTTCCGCGACGGCTGTCCGGTAGTCCTGCAACACGCCGTCGCCTCGGGCGTGGATTTTCCCAAGGTTGGCCATGGCCATGGTGCTCCCGGCGCGGGCCGCTTTTCTGTACCAAAGGAGAGCCAGCCCTTGGCTGGTCTTCACGCCCCATCCCTGTTCGTAATGAATGCCCAGCGCATTCATGGCCATCGGGTGGTTCCCGAGGCGGGCGGCTGTCTTGTAGAGGGACACGGCCTTGGCCAAGTCGCGCGGCACCTGTTTTTCACCGGAACGATACATTTCCGCGAGGCGAAAAGCGGCGTTGGCATCCCCGGCGTCGATCGCTTGACCAAGGCGGTCGGCCAAGGTCTCCGCGCTGCTGGAGTCGGCGGATTGGGCCAAGGCCGGTGCCGCGATCAGGCACAAGCCAAGCCCGATGCGGGCTGCATAGTTGCGAAGCGTTGCCACGCCGTGAGAGTATTCCCTTGCCACGAAGCGGCTCAAGTGAAAAACAGCGCATGGCCAAGCGACAAAAAAAGGCCCGTCAACCGACGGGCCTTCGAAAATGTTGAAAAGAGGAAGTTACTTTTCGTCTTTGGATTCGCCAGCATCCTCGGCGGTGGCGTCGGCTTCGGGGTTCTCGGCCGGTTCCTCGGCGGGAGACTCTTCCACGGTTGCTGAAGCTTCGGCGGTTTCAGGTGTTTCGGCCGGTTCCTCGGCCTTGTCCTGCGCTGGTTCCGGTTTAGTGGCGGTCGAGGGCGATGCCTTTACCTTTTTCTCAACCGACTCGTCGACCCACATCAGGATGGCCATCTGTGCGGCATCCCCTTTGCGGGCGCCAGCGATCTTGATGATGCGGGTGTAGCCGCCCATGCGATCCTGAAACAACGGAGCAATCTCATCGAACAAAATGTGTACCACGTCGTGTTCCTTGCGCCATTTATCCCGGAGATCCTTGCCTTTAACCGCGTTGGCTCCGGAGCTTTTGCCTTTAGGCGTGTTGGTCCCGTGGAAAAACTTGCGCTGAGGTGCCCTCAACCGTGCTGCCGCCAAGCGGCGATGATGCAGCGTGCCCTTCTTACCAAGGGTCACCATTTTTTCGGCAACAACACGCGCCGCTTTGGCCTTGGCCAAAGTAGTGACGATTTTCTTTTTCTCGATGAGGCTGCACACCATGTTGGCAAGCATCGCATTGCGGTGCTCTCCGGTGCGGCCCAGCTTGGCAGTTCTTATTCTATGTCGCATGGCTTACGGGTGGCGGGTTGTAGGTTATTCCTCATCCCCGAGCGGAGGATCCTCGAACGCTTCCGGCGGGGCTGCCATGGGCAGTGTGTCGAGCAGGGACGGGTCTATCTTTTCGCCGAGGGCGAGTTCGTATTCCTTTAGCTTTTCCTTGATTTCGGTGAGCGATTTTTTGCCAAAGTTGCGGTACTTGAGCATCTCGGATTCGGACTTCATTGCAAGGTGGCCCAGGGTGGTGATGTTGGCGTTGTTGAGGCAGTTTGCCGCGCGAACGCTCAACTCGATCTCGTTGACGCTAGTGTTAAGCAGCTTGCGCGATGCTTCCCGATCCACGTCCTTGGTTTTGGCGTCCTGCTCAAACTCGAAAGTCTCATCGTTGATCCCGGTGAAGACGTTTAGATGGTGTGCCAAGATTTCGGAGGCCTGCTTTAGGGCTTCGTCCGGGGTCAGGCGGCCATCAGTGAAGACTTCAAGCACCAATTTATCGTAGTCGGTGCGCTGCCCGACACGCGCAGCCTCGATCGCGTAGCGCACACGGGTAACCGGCGAAAAGATGGAATCTATCGGGATCACACCAATGGCCTGATCCGGTTTTTTGTTGGCGTCACCCGGATAAAAGCCGCGACCCACCATAACCTCCATCACCATGTCGACCTTCATTTTCTTGTCGGTGGTGCAAATGATCTGTTTCTTGTTTACCACCTTCAGGCCCGGAGGCAGTTCCAGATCGCCGGCGGTGACATTGCCCTCGACAGTGGCGCTCAGGCGAACTTCCTGAGGTTCACGGCTGGTGTGGCGAAATTTGACTTTCTTGAGGTTCAGGACGATGTCGGTGACGTCCTCGACGACCCCCGGCACGGTTGTGAACTCGTGATCCGCCCCCTCTATCTTCACAGAGGTGATGGCCGCTCCTTCGAGCGAGGACAAAAGCACTCGTCGAAGACAGTTTCCAATGGTGTGGCCGAAGCCGGTTTCAAACGGCTCCGCCTCGTACTTGGCGAAGAAGTTGGTCGAATCGTCCGACTTCTTCAGCTTGTTTGGTTTCTCGAAATGACCCAGTCTTATTGGCATATGTTTTTTATTATTTAGAGCAATTTTAACCTGGCCCCGTCACGATTATTCCCGCTTATGCGGAGCCCATATAATTGCTTTTCCAGCCTCCCAAGAGGCTGGAAGTTTAGCGGGAATAAAATTCTACAATGGTTTGTTCATCCGCGATGGGTTGTATCTCATCGCGAGTGGGCAACCGCAGCATGGTTCCCTTGAATGATTCCTTATCCAGTTGCAGCCACTCAGGCACCACCCGGCTCGTTGAGTACTCCATGTTACGCGTGGCCAACTGACGCGAGCCACTCGTATCTCTCACCTCGACCACATCGTTGATCTTGGAGGTGTAGGAGGGAATGGTCATCTTGCCGCCGTTCACCAACACGTGACCGTGACAAACCATTTGCCGCGCCTGGGCACGGGTGGCCCCGAAGCCAAGGCGGTAAATGACGTTGTCCAACCGGGACTCAAGCAGTTGAAGCATGATCTCACCAGTAACACCCCGATGCCGGTGGGCCTTGTCGTAAATGGAGCGGAACTGCTTTTCCATCAGCCCGTAGTAGAAGCGAAGCTTCTGCTTCTCCATCAATGCTAGCGCATAGTCGGTGTACTTGCGTCGCGCACGGGGCCCGTGGGTGCCCGGCGGATAATTCTTGCGCTCAAGGTACTTCGACGGCCCAAAAATGGGAACGCCGAACCGCCTGCTGATCTTGTCGCGTGGACCTGTGTAACGTGCCATGCCTTAAAATTCTTGGTTAAACTCTGCGCCGCTTCTTCGGGCGGCATCCGTTGTGTGGTATTGGGGTGACGTCCCTTATGGACGTAATCTCCAGCCCTACCGCCTGCAAGGCGCGGATGGCGGATTCACGGCCCGAACCGGGCCCCTTCACTCGAACTTCGATCTCTTTCAGCCCGTGAGCCATAGCTCGGCGAGCGGCGTCTTGCGCGACTTTTTGCGCGGCGTAGGAGGTACTCTTGCGAGAGCCTCGGAAACCATTTTTGCCGGCCGTGGACCAGGCGAGCAGGTTGCCCTGCTTGTCGGAGAGAGAGACGTGAGTGTTGTTGAAAGTAGCCAAAATTGTGGCGATGCCCGAGTGAACGTTTTTTGACTTTTTAGCCTTAACAACCTTCTGCGGAGACGGGTCATCACTAGTTAACAGTTCCTGAGCGGAAGGCGCTGCCACACCGGCATCCTCTTCCTTTTCAGAATCTGAATCATCCTTTTTGCCCTTAGCCTTGGCTTCGCCCTTTGCTTTAGCTTTGGGCTTGGCCTCTTCATTGGGTGTCGGGGTTTCCTCTGACGGGGCAGCGGCAGGGGTTTCCTGCTTAGCTTCCGCTTCGGGCTGCTGGGCCTCGGGTTGTTGAGATTTGTTTTCTTCGTCAGCCATAATAGTCAGCTATAAAATCAATGAATGCCGGTCTTGGCATTGGGGTTGCGTTGCGCACCCACGGTTTTCTTTTTGCCTTTGCGGGTGCGGGCGTTGGTGGACGTGCGCTGGCCCCGAACCGGTAGACCACGAGCGTGGCGCAGACCGCGGTAGGACTTGATGTTCTGCAACCGCTTGAGGTTCAGGCTGCGCTCACGGCGCAGATCGCCCTCCACGAGGTAGTCGCCCTCCTGTATGATGTGAACAATTTTGGACAGGTCGTTCTCGTCGAGGTCCTTGGCACGGGTGTCCGGCTTGATGCCGGTTTTCTCGACAATCTCCGTAGCGATTTTCGGCCCGATGCCGTAGACGTATCGTAACGCAATGTCGATGCGCTTGTTGGGGGGGATATCAACTCCTATGATTCTTGGCATAGTCTAATTTTTTTCTATCAGCCCTGACGCTGCTTGTGCCGAGGGTTGGAGGTGCAAATAACACGAACCACGCCCTTCCGGCGTATGATCCGGCAGTGCTCGCAAAGTCGCTTTACTGATGCGCGTACTTTCATTTTATCTTAATTCTATTTTTCTAAAAAACCACCACGCCATTGCTGAAATCAGCAGGCGAGATTTCCAAATTCAACCTGTCGCCAAGCTTTACACTTGGCACTTGTTCCCGTTGCCCCGACAACACCCGGGCAAAAACACAATGGCCATTGGTCAACTCGACCACGAAGGTCGCCGGAGGGCGATATTCCCTCACGATTCCCTCGGCTCGGATGGAATATTTTCCGGGCATGTCAAAATCTCCGGCTCACCGTCGGTCACGAGGATAGTGTGCTCAAAATGAGCGGATGGCAACCCGTCACGAGTAACCACTGTCCAGTCATCCTCAAGAACCTCTACGTGCCGTTGGCCAAGGTTGACCATCGGCTCGATGGCAAGTGTCATCCCCGGTTTCAAAACCGGGGAGCGACGGCTGCCATCATCAAAATTCGCTATTTGTGGGTCTTCGTGGACTTTT
>Ga0233427_10005335_pt1 | contig 10270 bp, 9 predicted proteins | sample SI_118_April2016_5_FD_179885 | JGI IMG/M metagenome (GOLD analysis project Ga0233427, IMG submission 179885) | Seawater microbial communities from Saanich Inlet, British Columbia, Canada - SI_118_April2016_100_MG | ecosystem: Environmental > Aquatic > Marine > Inlet | place: Canada: British...
TAACCAACGATTTGAATCAATCATGTATCTTCTCTATTTATCTAGCCTAGCAAGCGGCGTATTCTATCAGTTTGCACCAACACTGGGGAACCTTATGAGAAGCCTAATCACAAAACGGCACTCCGACACCCTAGGTTTTAACAGACCACACACAAAAAAGCCGGGCATTCACCCGGCTGATTGCAATAAACCCTAGCAGGTTGTTGCAAAACCTCCTGCTAAAATCCGCTATTTCCCTTTCGCGTTGTTAAGGTATTTAAAGAAATCGCTCTGAGGATCCAACACCAGCAGATCATTGGCACTACCAAAGGTTTCTTTATAGGCATTCAAACTACGATAAAAGGAATAAAACTCAGGGTCTTGATTATAGGCATTAGCATAAGTTGCCGCAGCCGTTGCATCACCTTCGCCTCGCGTCTGCTCAGCTTCACGATAAGCCTGTGACTCAATCACCACCTTCTGACGATCCGCATCGGCGGCAATACCTTCAGCAAGCTCTTTACCCTTAGCACGATGCTCGCGAGCCTCACGCTGACGCTCAGTCGACATACGACTAAACACCGAGCTACTCACTTCAGGCGGCAAATCAATTCCCTTAACCCGTACATCCAGCACTTCAATACCCAATTCCTGACGAGCAATTTCATTAAGCCTTTCGGTCAGCACGTGCATCAATTCATCACGCTCCCCCGACACCACTTCATGCATAGATCGCGCACCAAACTGGTTACGCAAACCGGTATCAACACGGGACGTTAACAAACGCTGAGCAACAGCAATATCGCCTGAAGTTGCGGTATAAAATTTCTCAACTTCGGCAACACGCCATTTAACAAAGGAATCAACAATAACCGCTTTCTTTTCCTGTGTCAGAAAACGCTGAGGAAGCGCATCCAGCGTTAACAGACGCCCATCAAAGATACGAACCTTGTTAACCACGGGTAGTTTAAAGTGAATTCCTGGCTGCACATCATGCTCAACCACCTCACCAAAACGCAGCAACACCGCACGCTCACGCTCACTAACAATATAAAGACATTGGCTTGCCGCCAATGCCAACAACAGGGCAAGCCCAAGAGTAATAGTAGTTTTAACCGACATCTTAACGCCCCTCCCTTACACTGCTGTTATTTTGCTGCTCACGAATACGATTAATCACCTGATCGGTCAATTCATCAAGCTGGCGACTGCTCACCTTGCCAGAGCTGATCACACTCGCATCTTTGCCTGCTAGCTTATCCAGCGGCAAATAGAGCATATTGTTACCTCCCTCGACATCCACCAACACTTTAGAGCTGCTAGACATAACGCTTTCCAGCGCATCAATATACAAACGTTCACGCGTCACTTCTGGCGCTTTCTTATACTCAACATAAAGCTTGGTAAAACGCGAAGCATCACCCTCCGCCTCGGCAATTACCTGCGCCTTATAGGCATTGGCCTCTTCCAGTAAACGCTGCGCATAACCACGGGCCTCAGGAATAATGCCGTTACGGTAGGTTTCAGCCTCGTTCTTAGCACGCTCTTCATCTTCTCGCGCTTTAATCACGTCATCAAAGGCTGACTGAACCTCACGAGGCGCCTGAGCATTTTCAATGTTTATCTTACTGATCTGCAAACCCGTACCATAAAGATCAACATAATTTTGCAGGCGCTCCTGCACTTCTATGGCAAGAATTTCACGACCTTCAGTCAATACACCATGCATTTCAGAGCTACCCACCACATGGCGCAAAGCGCTTTCTGTCGCATGGGCAAGACTTAATTCTGGATCTTTAACGCGCAGGTAATAGTCCTTTGGGTTGGCGACCACATACTGCACCGACAAACTGACATCAACGATATTTTCATCTTCGGTTAGCATAGTGCCGCGTGATGTATGTGAGCGAACCTTAGTGGTATTCACTTTTTCAACGCTATCAATAATTGGTGGATTCCAGTGCAAACCAGGCTGTACCGTCTCCAGATATTTACCCAGTCGCAGCACCACGCCACGCTCCTGCTGATCAACCGTATAGACACCAGCACCAGCCCAAACAACTAGCAGCAATACAGCAACCACAGCAAGCAGTGTTAAACTACTACCGCCGCCCGTAGCGCCTTTATTACCAGCACCAGAAGCGCCGCCTTTACCGCCAAACACAGCCGTCAATTTTTCCCGCAATTTACGCAGCGCCTCATCAAGATCCGGCGGCCCCTGATCGTTGCCATTGCCTTTATCATTCCAGGGATCGCGCCCTTTTTGATCACCAGGCTCATTCCAGGCCATACATTTCTCCGTCACTCACATTAAATTTAGTGCGAGCGCTTTTTATTAAGGCGCTCACTGGATATTTCAAAATAATTACTAGCTTGAGATTTCTATTAATCACAAAATACAGATTCGGCATTTTAGAGAGCCTACCTGCTACCTGCAAGCAAAATCACCGCCGCCTAGCCAGCCAATAACCGATCATAATCCTGCCGCGGCATACGTATCTGCAAAACAATCTCACCGTTCTCTCTGACCGTCTCACTAACAACGGCACCCAACTGATAAAACTTTGCTCGCAAACGTCCATCACTGGCCGCCAGTGTTAATTCTTCGCGCGCCATCTCACCCGCTAGGCGTTCACATACCGCCTCCAGTAACAGCTCAATGCCTTCGCCTGTTTCAGCCGAGACCCAAACACGCCAAGGCACACCCTGATCATCACGATCCAGTCGCGGCTTTTTCCCCTCAACCAGATCAATCTTGTTATAGACCAGTAACCGAGGGACTTCGTCCGCCTTAATCTCGCGGAGCACATCATTAACTTGCTCAATATTGTCATCGCGATTTTCATCGGCTGCATCAATAATGTGCAACAACAAAGTCGCCTCTGCCGCTTCCTGCAAAGTGGCTCGAAACGCCTCCACCAGTTTATGCGGCAAATGACGAATAAAACCAACGGTATCGGCCAGAATAAGCGGGCCTAACCCATCAACATCAAGGCGTCTCATGGTGGGATCTAGCGTAGCAAAGAGCTGATCTTCAGCATAGACATCGGCATTGGTGAGGTGATTAAAAAGCGTTGACTTGCCCGCGTTGGTATACCCCGCTAGCGACACCACAGGGATTTCCGCGCGCTGACGAGAACGCCGCCCCTGATCACGCTGCTTGCGTACTCGATCTAGCTTTCCCGCAATGGTCTTAAGACGCGCGCGTAACAGTCGCCGGTCGGTTTCAAGCTGTGTTTCACCAGGGCCACGTAGGCCAATACCACCCTTCTGACGTTCCAAGTGAGTCCAACCACGCACCAGCCGCGTTGAGACATGCTCCAACTGTGCCAACTCCACCTGTAACTTGCCTTCATAGGTGCGCGCGCGTTGCGCAAAAATATCGAGGATCAAGCCCGTACGGTCCAGCACTCGACACTGAAACTCTTTTTCCAGATTACGCTCTTGAGTGGCTGTCAGGGCATGATTAAACAGCACGATTTCGGCGTCATGGACAAGCACTGCCTGACGAATTTCCTCCACCTTGCCGGAACCAACAAAAAACTTGGCGTTAGGATGCTGTCGCCGAGCAATCACAAGCTCTACTTCGTCAGCGCCGGCAGACCCGACCAACTCTTGAAATTCACGACGATCTTCCTGCTCTGCCTCATCCATCATTACCGGATGAACCAGAACGGCTCGTTCACCTTTATCGGGGCGCTCAAAAAACAATAAAGAAATCTAACCTCAGCTAATAAATTATAGTCTTAATCGACGTCTGTCACTGGCATTTCCACCGGACGAGATGGCACCACCGTGGATATCGCATGCTTGTAAACCATCTGGCTAACCGAGTTTTTCAACAGCACAACAAACTGATCAAAAGACTCAATTTGGCCCTGTAATTTGATCCCGTTGACCAAAAAAATCGACACGGGTACGTGTTCTTTTCTTAACACATTTAAAAATGGATCCTGCAAAGATTGACCTTTCGACATGTAAGCTGCTCCTGCCTTGTTTTATGTTTTTATTTTTATCAGACCGGTTGCGGCACTGACAACACATTAACGTTAGCACCCGCCGTCAAAACCTATACTCTCTTGACACTAAGCACTTATATTGAGGCAAAAGAGATAACATTCAAGACCTCATCAAGGTTTTTTTGTTCCGCAAAAGACAAACTGTTCAGCTCCGGCCAACCGCGCAACCAAGTCAACTGGCGCTTAGCGAGGTTGCGCGTCGCCACCACGCCTCGAAACACCATTTCCTCATAGCTCAGCAGGCCTTCCAAATACTCCCACACTTGCCGATAGCCAACCGAACGCAAAGCAGGCAACTCTTTATGCAGATCAGGACGCTCAAAAAGCCCAGCGACCTCATCAACAAAACCTTGCTCAAGCATGGTATCAAAACGCTGCTCAATGCGCCGATGCAAGGCTGCACGATCCTCTGGCACAATGGCAAACTGATGCAGCTGGCAAGGCAAATCACTCACCGCCTCGCTCTGCTGCTGCCAATGCTCACCAAGCGCAATGCCGGTCAGTTCATAAACCTCCAGCGCGCGCATCAAACGCTGCGGATTATTCGGATGAATTTTTTGCGCCGCTACGGGGTCCACCTGCTGTAATTTTTCATGCAGAGCCCGCCAACCCAGGCGGTCTGCATCCAGCTGAATTTGTGCCCGCACCGCTGGATCAGCAGCAGGCATTGACGCAATACCTTCACGCAACACCTTAAAATAGAGCATCGTGCCGCCCACCAACAGCGGAATACGACCCGCAGCCACAATTTCCCGCATATGTGCCAGCGCATCAACACGAAATTCAGCGGCCGAATAGGTCTCACAGGGATCACGAATATCAAGCAACCGATGAGGCGCTTTAGCCAATGTTTTTTCATCGGGCTTGGCACTACCAATATCCATGCCTCGGTACACCAGCGCCGAATCAACACTAATAATGTCGCAGGGCAAATGCTGCGCCAGCTCAATTGCCAAATCAGTTTTGCCTGAGGCCGTCGGCCCCATCAAACAAATCGCCGGCGGTAAACTTTGCCCTACCACAGCCATCAACGCTTACCCCTCAAGGCAGTATTACCATAACAACAGAGCATTATTAGCGACCACGGAGAAATAATTTATCCAACTCAGCCATACTCATCTGCGTCCACGTTGGACGGCCGTGATTACACTGCCCACTACGTTCAGTAGCCTCCATTTGCCTGAGCAACGCGTTCATTTCTGGCACTGTCAACTTTCGGTTAGCACGCACCGAACCATGGCAGGCCATAGAACTTAACACCTCATTAATATGGGTATGAATTCGATCACTACTGCCCTGCGCCAACATATCGGACAACACATCGCGTACTAGCTGCTCGCTGTCAGCATTACGCAACATACTCGGCACCTGTCGTACCAGCAAAGCCTCCGGCCCTGCGCGCTCAACAACAAAACCTAGTTGCCCAAAGACATCACTGGACTCTTCCGCACAACTGGCCTCACACTCACTGACCGCTATAGAAATTGGCACCAACAGCGGTTGCGCAACAACGCCCTGCTGTTGATAAGCGCTTTTAAGCTGCTCATAGGTCGTTCGCTCATGCGCCGCATGCATATCCACAACAACCAGACCCTGTGCGTTTTCAGCCAAAATATAAATGCCATGCAATTGCGCCACCGCGAATCCTAACGGTGGTATCTCCTGCGTTTGCCGAGCTTCGCCCCCTACGGGTATATCGACCCCCTGTAATTCAGACAACCCCTCATGTAGCTGCTGATAACCCGCCAACTGCGCCCGCACCTGATTAGACGACGGCCCTGACGAGGCATAGGGGCTCGAAAACGACGCTGCCTGTAGCGACATCGGTGCCTGCTCCGTCAGCGAAGGCGCCTGCTGCGGCAGTGAATCAGAAGCCGCTTCCGCCTCCCGCACACTGGCCTGCTGATCAAGCTGATCCTGCGGTCGTACTTCAGCCAGCGCTCGGTGCAAAGCACTGAAAAGGAAATCATGTACGGTGCGGCCATCACGAAAACGCACCTCATGCTTGGTCGGATGCACGTTAACATCCACCAAGGCCGGATCAAGCTCAAGAAACAGAATATAAGCCGGATGGCGACCATGATAAAGCACGTCGCGATAAGCCTGTCGCACGGCATGGGTAACTAGCTTATCCTTAATAACACGGCCATTAACGAAGAAATATTGCAGGTCCGCCTGACTGCGTGAAAAGGTCGGCAACCCTACCCAGCCCGATAAAACCAAACCCGTACGCTCCAAGTCCAGGCCTACCGCATTTTGCATAAAGGCGGACCCACACACCATCATAGCTCGACGCTCCTGCTCTTGCTCGGTGGTAGCTGCTCGCAGGTTATGAATGACGCGCTGATTATGGCGCAGCACAAAACCAACATCAAAACGGCTTAAAGCCAGACGTTTAACCACTTCCTCAAGATGTCTGAATTCCGTTTTTTCAGTGCGCAAAAATTTGCGCCGGGCTGGTGTATTAAAAAATAAGTCACGAACTTCTACCGTACAACCCACCGGGTGCGGCGAGGGCTCAAGGCGAGTTTCCATATCCTGCCCCTCACACTGCACTTGCCAGCCTTCACTTTGCCCCTGCACATTCGCCGTCAGGGTTACCCGGGCGACGGAGGCAATACTGGCCAACGCCTCACCGCGAAAACCGAGACTTTTTACCGCATCAAGGTCATCAATGCTGCCGATTTTACTAGTCGCATGACGACTCAACGCCAAGGCCAAGTCAGCCTTCTCAATACCTTGGCCATTATCACGAATCCGGATGGCACGAGCACCACCACTTTCAATATCAATTTCAATATTTGTCGCCCCTGCATCCAGCGAGTTTTCAAGCAACTCCTTGACCACCGATGAAGGACGTTCAACCACTTCACCGGCAGCAATTTGGTTAGCAAGCCGTGGCGTTAACAGGTGTATACGGGACATGTATTAGTTCCATCTAGTGAGCAGTAAAAAAAGCTTAACATAGTCGCCAATAGCGACCCTAACAGCCTTTGAATTTAAGAAGAAGGGACCCGAATAACCTGGCCTACCTTGATTTTATCTGATGTCATGCGATTTATTTTTTTGATTTTTTGTAAGCTCGTATTACTTCGCACAGCAATACCAGACAAGGTGTCGCCACGGGCGATACGATACTCTTCAAACAAACCGCGGTTATCCTTTTCCCAGGCCAGATAATTTCCCGGCGGGGGCGTGTCTGAAAAATATTGCTGCACACCATTAAATATAGCCCGCGCGATACGTTTTTGATGGCGCTTATCATTCAACTTTTTTGCTTCGCCTGGGTTCGAGATAAAACCGGTCTCCACTAAAATCGACGGCACATCAGGTGACTTTAAAACAACAAATCCCGCCTTCTCTACCCGTTTTTTATGCAGCCTAGCAACCTTTCCCAGCTCACCAAGGACTTTCTCGCCAATAATCACACTAGCGCGCATCGAAGCAGTTTGCGAAAGATCCAATAACACACCCGCCAAAACACTGTCCTTATCACCTAGGCTCACGCCGCCAATACCGCCCGCTAAATCGGCATTATTTTCCGACTCGGCAAGCCATTTTGCTGCTTCACTAGAGGCCCCGCGCTGCGATAAGGCATACACTGAGGCACCTCTGGCGGCAGGATTCTTAAACGCATCGGCATGAATAGACACCAACATATCAGCCTTCATTTTACGCGCGCGCTCAGTCCTTGCTCTCAAACCAACATAATAATCGCCCGTGCGAACCATTTTAGGCTTAAAACCCTGTTGCGCAACAAACAGCGCTTGCACTTCCTTTGCAATCGCTAACACCACAGCCTTTTCGCGAATACCATAGGGGCCCAAGGCACCTGGATCCTCGCCACCATGACCGGCATCAATCATAATGACAACATCCCTGCGCTCACTGCTTTTATCAGTCTTTATCGATTTAACTTGCTGCTGTCCGACGGGGTAAAGATCAATCACCAAACGATTGCCGTACTGCTGATTAGCAGGCAACACGAAACTACGGGGCTTGATTTGCTGAGCCAGATCCAGCACCACTCGTAAATCACTGTTATTACGGGTCGCGTAACGCACTTTTTTAACAATTTCAGAGGGGAGCTTTATCGTATCGAAACCTGGCTTTGCAGCCACATCAGCAATATCAATAACTAAACGGCTGGGGTTTTTAAGGGTAAATATTTTATGCTCTACACGCGCACTGACGTCAAACACAATACGGGTATGATCCGGCGCTGGCCAAACACGCACCCCCTCAATATTAATCGCTGCGACAGCCTGCTGCAGCCACAGCATCAAAGAAATAAAAGTAAGTATTAAAAGCCGCATCAGTTTTACTTACCTAAGCCCTGTGCCTATTGAATTATTTGAAAAACACGCCCGTCAATACAGCCGTTTTTAACGCTGGAGCGATTTAACCACCACCACCCGATAAACACAAATTGCCCGACGGCTCATGCAGCAGATTAACCAACCTGCGCCCTTGGTCGGAGTATGGCAAACAAGTCACACGCCGGCCTCGGCCTCGAACCTCAACATCCAACGCTAAATCGGGCGCCGGTAACACCCCATCACCCCGCTCAGGCCATTCCACTAAACAGATGCTGTGCTCATCAAAATAATCTCGGCAACCCATATACTCCAGCTCAGTTGGTTCGCCAAGCCGGTACAGATCAAAATGATATACCCTGCGGTCAGCCAACTCATAGGGCTCAACTAATGTATAGGTAGGGCTTTTTACATTACCCTCAAAACCCATGCCATTGATAATACCGCGACACAAGGTGGTTTTCCCAACCCCCAAGTCACCGCGCAAAAAAACCACCATGCCCGGTGTGAAAATTCTTGCCAGCCGGGCACCAAAGGTTAACTGAGAGACCTCATCACTTAACTCAATCTGATATTTATCTTTATCGCTCACAACATCTACAGCCCGGTCAATCTATCATTAAACCCAGCTTAGCGTGACAGCGCACACTAAGCTGAGGCTCAGGTAATGCATGATGAACAGTGGCCCACCATCGTCATGCAGGGTATTATTCCACACTCATCGCCTGACCTAAACACTCATACGTCGCCCCTAACATGCCACCATCCTCACCTTCAGAAAATATCTTGCAGACCCTTGCCGAGCAGATTAAACGCTGGGGCAAGGAGATGGGGTTTCAAGCTATTGGCATTACTGATACAGAACTCGCCAGCCACGAAGCCCAACTGCAGCACTGGCTAGACAAGGGGTTACACGGCGAGCTAAATTACATGGCCCAACACGGCAATAAACGTAGCCGCCCAGAGGAACTCATTCCAGGCACATTGCGCGTTATTTCAGCTCGCATGGATTATCTCACCGTTGACGCTAAGGAAACAAATGCGCGCGAACACTCAGATCACGCTCGCGTTTCACGATACGCCATGGGGCGCGACTACCATAAACTGATCCGCAAGCGCCTGGCGCGTCTGGCCGAAAAAATCGAACACGCCACGCAACAACTATCTGCACACGGCGCCCCAACCAATCAATTTCGCGCCTTTGTCGACAGCGCACCCGTACTCGAACGCGCCCTAGCCGAAAAAGCAGGCCTTGGCTGGATCGGCAAAAACACCATGCTAATTAGCCGCAACGCCGGATCCTATTTTTTTATTGGTGAAATCTACACCAACCTACCATTGCCTATTGACGCCCCCGACGACCAAAATCACTGCGGCAAATGCACCGCTTGTCTAGATGCCTGTCCGACACAGGCCTTTGTCAGCCCCTACGTACTGGATGCCAAAAAGTGTATCTCATACCTCACCATAGAGCTTAAGGGCAGCATCCCCGAAGAACTACGCGCACCCATCGGCAACCGTATTTTTGGCTGCGATGACTGCCAATCAAGCTGCCCTTGGAATCGTTTTGCAAAACCCACCGATGAGCCCGACTTCCAGCCCCGTCACGGATTAGATACCGCGCAACTTATTGACCTATTCAACTGGAGTAAAGAAGATTTCCTAGAGCGCACCGCAGGCTCAGCCATCCGCCGCAGCGGCTATGAAGGCTGGTTACGCAACATTGCCGTAGCGCTAGGGAATGCGCCTAGCAGTATTCCTGTTATTGAAGCGCTAAAGCAACGCCGTGATGATTCGTCGGATATTGTGCGAGAACATGTGGCATGGGCGCTGGATAGGCACTCTACACTTTAGCGACTAACTTTCAATCACTACCCCACCACCTATTTCGCCCTCTTGGGCGAGCTCATTTTCTTTGCGGCCCAAAGAAAAGCGAACCAAAAGAAATGCCTCTCT
>Ga0233427_10005339_pt1 | contig 10265 bp, 17 predicted proteins | sample SI_118_April2016_5_FD_179885 | JGI IMG/M metagenome (GOLD analysis project Ga0233427, IMG submission 179885) | Seawater microbial communities from Saanich Inlet, British Columbia, Canada - SI_118_April2016_100_MG | ecosystem: Environmental > Aquatic > Marine > Inlet | place: Canada: British...
ACAAGGATTAGGTATTTGGGGTCACTCCAGTCACTCATGTCAGGTTTTATCTTATGATCTTTGTAGCTCATTCTAAAATATGTGGTTTAGATTAATTAAATCTGATTAGGATAGTGTGCTTACCATACATACTGTCAATGATGAATCTATTCTAATTCTTTTTTGTAATTTAAAATTCAAAACACTTTAAAATTTTGATAATGTATTGATGTAATTGGATAAACTACAGCTAGCTCATGATGTAATGAAGTCAGCACATGAAGGGCAATTTAGAAAAGATGGCATCACACCATATTCAATTCACCCTGAAACAGTAGTGAAGACATTGAAATTGTTAGGAGTAGAAGATGAAGATATTTTGTGTGCAGGTTATTTGCATGATGTACTAGAGGATACCAATTATTCTGCAGAAAAGATTCAAGAAAACTTTGGAGATATAGTATTGAGTATTGTTAAAGAATTGACATTTGATGATGGCATTACTGATGAACAGTATTGGACAGAATGTCAGAACATGTCTGATGATGCAAAACACGTCAAAATAGCAGACATTCTAACAAATCTTGCAGATAAAGGCGAGAAATCAAGTCACTTTGTTACAAAAAGAGTAGAGGCGCTCAAAAGATTACTTTGTGATTTAGAATTATAGCATTCATTGAGAACGATTTCTCATTGCTTTCTTGTATTTTTCAAAATCTGCTTTAAGTTGATTATATTTTACAGTCATTTCTGCAAAGTGTTTGTTTATCCCATCTATTTGGTCTATCAAATAATTGTGAGATTTTACAAGGATTAGGTATTTGGGGTCACTCCAGTCACTCATGTCAGGTTTTATCTTATGATCTTTGTAGCTCATTCTAAAATATGTGGTTTAGATTAATTAAATCAGATTGGGACAGTGTGCTTACCATACATACTGTGATGGATAAATCCCAAATTATTAAAAATATATTTAGATTATTTCTTCATCTACTTCAAATTCACAATAATCATAAACCCACATTGCATTAGAAAGCATCACCTGTTCTTTTTCTTTCATACCTATTTCTTTATACAATTTGGCAGCCCGGACATACAAACCTGCCCAAAAATGAACATCATCTGGAGTATATTGTTCGTCATTCAAAACATTTGCAGCATTTTCTAAAAATTCTGCAGATTTTTTTAGATCATCACAATCCCTTGCACATAACTCATACATTTTTGAGGATTCAGAAAGCAATCCTGCAGTAAAATAGCACTTTGCTGCATTAAGCCAGTCATGGTTTTTTTTATATTCATTCGCATTTTCAAAATTAGGAATAAAAGATTTTTCATATTCAATCTCGGTTTGTACTTCATACGTTTGTTCATGTTCTAATTTTTTTTGTATTTTTAATATTCTTTCAACATCCGGAGTTGAACCAAATAACCCATAATTTTTTGCAGCTCGTTCCCAATCACCACAAATTTCAGATAGTTGAGCTGCCTCAAAAAATTCTTTTTTTGATTCAAATCCAGATATTGTTTCAGGAATATTCATTTGATTTAATTTCATTCTTTCAGCATCAGGAATGGAATCACTTAACATGTAATTTTTTGCAGCTCGTTCCCAATCACCACAAATTTCAGATAGTTGAGCTGCCTCAAAAAATTCTTTCTTTGATTCTAAATTTAATATCTTCTCAGAAATCCCTTTAGCGTTATTTTTATCCATTTCATTTAATTTTAAATTGCAATTATAAAACATTTTATTCATATCTATGAAATAGATACCATATTATTTTGAATGAATTTTTTAAATTGGCCAGTGATGTGAAATGATGCATCCTGCATGTTTTCAACATACATCATTCTATTTTTGCCAAATAATTTACTCATAGAATCACGTTTTTGATTATCTTTCTCATCCAAATTTTGAAATAATTTGTTGGTATTCAGTAATAATTCATTAATTTTTCGATCATTACTAGTCATGTTTTTTGACTTTTTAATATAAAGAGGTATGTCTGAATATATCTCACGTTGTCCAATAAATACACATACAACATTAGGGGTAATCCTCAAAACTTTATGTAAAGATTTTTTACATTTTTGAATATATGCTGGGAGGGGAAATGAGGTTCCATTTTTTGAATAATTTGGCAATCCGTCAGTAATTAAAACAAGCATTTTTTTATTGCCTTTCATAGATTTTAACATTTTTGCAGAATATTCTAATCCCATATGTGTTGGTGTTTGAGCAAAACCATCAACAACATTAATTTGTTTAACATCAGAAATATTTTTAATTTCAGTAATTCCAATATCCCCGTTATTATTACTTGACCAAACATTTCCAGCAATGTTGACTTTTGATATATCATGTAATGAATGAAATAGAGTTGCAACAAGTTTTCGTGCAATTGTAATATTTTCGCCATCCATAGAAGCAGAACCATCAATGGAAATTAGAATAGACACACCATTGTCTTTTTTTATATTCTCAAAACTTTTGTTAAAATTTATTCCTCGAATAAGATTCTCTACATATTCTTCAACATCTACCCCAATCCCATAGTAATCAACAAATATACGATTGTTCATTTTTAAAATTTTAAAAATTTTATTTAGTTTTTTTGCAGTTTTATAATTAATCTCATACTTTTTCTCGTTTCTTTTGATTTTGATTATCTGTGAGGGTGTGTTATCATAAAAAATACCATCCACAATATTATTGTGAATAATTTCTGATTGTTCCAAACCTTCTAATTTCCCATTTTCAAGAATTTGTTTAATTTCATTATTATCATATTTTTCATTCAATAACTCTTGAGGTATGTCGAGTTCTTGTGATGAATGTTCCCATATCTTGTTTTTTAACAATTCTTCTTTTTCGATCATACCTCGTTGTTTTTTAGAAATTCCATTAGAAATATACTGTATAGGCTCAAAACTCCTATCTTTTAGGTAATATTGAAGATATTTTTTAATTGAGATTAAAACACGTAAAGAACCAAATTTATCGGCGAGAAGGACATCGTTTAATGCTTTTTTGTAATGTACATAGTGTATAGAATTTTGAACAAGATCATCTCGCATAAATCGTATTGCAAGTAAAATATAGATAGGATCATCAGTATTTTCTTGTTCATCTAAAGATCTTCCAAGTAAATTGCAAGTATTGTTAAATTTTTTCTTGTATGCAAGATAGTATTTTGACATTTGTGATTCTATTCGTTGATCTTCTAAAATATTGAATATCCTAAAATAGAATGAAAAATTTTTCTCTTTTTCTAATGCTTTTTGAATTGGTGTGAATGGAGATTCATAAAGAATATGTCCAAGTTCATGAATTAATGCAACATATTTGGGAATATGTTTGATTACAGGATTTGCAAGATAAATAACAAATATTTTTTTTGTGTTTTTTTTACTATCTTTTGATTTTTCATATCTACAAAAATTCCCCCCACGATGATATCTTAAGACAATTTTTGAATTGGTGATGTGTTCTACAATACTAGTAGTTTTTTCAAATAGTTCTTTTTCTGAAAGCAGTTCTGTGTTTCGTGTCATATTATAGATTAATCCCAAAAGTGTCATTTGCTCTAATCTTCACTAGTTCCCTTTCAGATGGTTCAGAATATTTTACTAAAATTGTTTCATTGATTGTAGACTCTAAAGACTTTGAATCAGATTCAAGTTCCTTGAAATATTCTATAAATTGTACAGTGTCTCTTATCGATAGTGAGTATTCAACATCACCTTTCATTCGAAGTGCATGAATATCTTGAATTAGGGTTAATAGGGGATTTTTAATCAGATCTTCAGATATACCCGACCAATTTACCACTTTTTCTAATTCTTTGATTGTAGGGTAATTCCAAATACTTCCAATGAATCTCGAGCGTAAATCTTCAGTCATGGAATTTACCCCACCATAAGTAATAGGGTTAATAGTCCAAATTATTGCCAGTTTGGAATTTTGGTTTAATGTATATTTTTTTGAATTTGCAACAACAGAACGTCTACCATCACAAATACTGTTCCACCATTTTTGAATTTCATGTTCTTGAGCATTACCTTCATCACAGTACAAACATGCATGTCCAAAATGATTTGCAATCTCAATTGCTTTAGGTAAAATTCCTAAACTAAATGCAGTGCCATTTCTATTGATCTCTTTACTTCCAATAAGATCATTTTTTCGTGTTCCAGAACCAACAGGTTCCTCAATCAAAGCAATATTGTTTTCTTTACAAATCGTATGAACAAGCAATGTTTTTCCTTGACCTTTTTCTGATTCAATAAGATACGGGAATTTTGCATTGATTATTGCCCGAATTAGTCTGTCTTTTTCATCAGTAATTGGAATGTATGTGTCCCATACATCGATGTTTTTTGAATCATATTCATCAAAATCTATTGGTAAAGTTGGAATTAATTTAGAATGAAGATCATTCCTATTTGATAAATCTGTCGAGTTTTGATTAGATACATCATCCATATCTAAATTCAATACTAATTGAATATTATAATATCAGGTACATAGTATGCATACTAATCATACTGTAGATTTTTAATAAATCAAAATTAATTTTATGTTTCAGGATATGCAGTACCAATACAATCATAGCATTCCTGCCATGGATGATTTTTCTCTAATGTTTTTTTACATCTAGGGCATTTCATACTGACTCTTTATCATTTTCAATTATTTTAGTGGCACCATCATTAGATATTACTAGTGCCATTCTCTGAGATACTCCATCATTTAGAAGATCATGTAAATTGAGATGTTTCTGGATTGTATCATGATCAACAGTATCTATCACATACAGCACATCATACTCTACTCTATTCACTCCTGGCCATAATCCATAGTAAATTGTATTGATACCTAGTTGATTTTTGATATAATGTGAATATTTTGGGAAATTTTTAACGTGATATTGATATCTAGTTACTGCAATCATAGTAACAGGATTATTTGTATTACATTCCAGTTCATGAATCTGCTTCGTGGATATTTTGTTAAAACCCTCATCAAACATCACAGACTCACTATGTATGGTAAAGTTTTTTTTATATTTTTTGAATTTTTTTAAAAGATCACCGTAAATATTTTTTAAAATCACTCCTCCGTCATAACAGTTCTTACAATTCCAGTTTGGATTGTAATTACTTTTTTTAATTATTTCATAGTCATTGCACAATAAAAAATTCCCGTCATCCATTAGGTCACACCATGGTGTCTGCTCTTTTCCAATAAAACCCGGCTTAAAGAAGATAGAAATTTTTTCAGAATTGCATTTTGGGCAATTTAGTTTTATTCCTGGAGAATAACCTACAACGTCATTTAATGGCCATCCATCTCGTTTAAGATAAAAATGAAAAGTATCATCACAGTTGGAATAATCATCATTCACGGGATTCATTACGTTACTGTGGAATATATTGATTTAACTACACTTAATCTTAGGTATAGTATTATTCAGTATAGCTTAATTTTTGTGCCTATATAATTTGTATATAATTGATATATTTTTAGGCGTTAAATTATATCATATACAAATTATATCATATACTTACAGTACTGTACATGTTCTCATCAAAGTTCACTGTTTTAAAATGAATAATATTTTCAGGATCAACACCTCTTGATTCCTTTAATGATTCTAGTTCAACTAATGCATCTGGTCTAAATCCAACAGATGAACAGTAGATTGCATCTAAAAGCGTTGTTCCATATTCTCCATTTTTAACATCATTGATTACATCAAAGAATTTGGTAATGTCCTTTTTGTTAATTGCATTTCCAGTTGGTTTGTTTTCAGCAATTGCAACTAGTGACCCATTACTCTTTACTGCAACTTCTACTTTATGGTTTTTTTCCACTCCTTGGATTGACTCATTAATTAAAATTTCATGTTTTGGATACAAACTAGAGATGTATGTATAAAATCTATATTGGATAAATTTTCCAGCATCATCATTTTTGTATTGAACAAATATGTCATATAACATCTCTATTGATTTATCATTCATACTTTCTAGTTTGGCATGATATCTTCCTTTTTCAGCGAATCCAGAGTCACATTTTTTTGCAATCATCTTTAAAACAAAATCCGGAATTGTATAATTTTTTAGAATCTCAACATGTGCATTATCTTGCATTCTACTAAATTCGGGAAATCCTTTATTTGTCATCTAATTTCCCCCATGGAGTTTGACAATCATTGCAATGCCATTGTAATTTTTTATCAATGTCTAGTTTCTCTCCAAAAATAATTTTCTTTTCTTTAAGAAGTTTCTCAATTAAATGATCCATATCAAATCCTCGTACAATTATGGCATAATTATTGCTTTTGCAGTTAGGACAGTTACGCATTTTTTCCTCCATTAATTTTATAAAGTAAATTTCCAAAAGGATTCAAAATTTGATACATATCATAAAAATAATAAAAAATAGTCATTGTACCCCCACCTTTGTATCGATGTTTTTGGGAGTTGATTCAGATATTGCACCTATTGCATTTTCTAAAAGATTTTCAAGTGAATCCTCAGAGGAACGTACCTGTATGGATACGTAATCCTCTGAATCTACACGTGTTTGTCTTTTTACAATGGATACTTCTCTTGTTTCAGATGTATTTTGTACACTCATTGTATAGTATTCGTGCCTGAAAGATAATAATAATAGGTACATAGTATGGATACTATACATACTATGAAATCAATAATTAATCAACGAATTCACATTGCACCAGTTGGATTTGAGATTGACAGAGTCGTTATCCCTGCAGTTGAGATGAAGGCAGATTTGGTATATCTTGTAGTTCATGATAACCTGGCTACAGACAAGGCCCAAAACCATCACACAGAAATTCAAAAACAACTCAAAAAGAAAAAGATCAAAACAGAGACAGTTTATGCAAATCGATTTAAGTTATTTGATATTATCAGGGTCGTAAAAGAATTAATTGAAAAAAATAGAACTGATTCATTTTATGTTAATGTTGCCAGTGGTTCTAAGATACATGCAATTGGCTGTATGATGGCATGTATGATGTTTGATAATAGAGATAACATCCAACCATTTTACCCTCAACCAACTGAGTATCCTGATTATGGGGAAGGTGAACAGCAAACTTATGGTGTAGAAGAGATTCACGAATTACCAACATATCAATTACTTACACCAAAACCACATTTACTTGCAGCACTAAAAATTATCAAAGAACATGATGGTAGAATACAGAAAAAAGTTCTTGCAGAAATTGCAGAAGAGAGAAAAATACTAAACATTGGTGCAAGAAAAGAAAATCACAGTAATGCAAGATTTGCAAGTCTTGATAAAAAAATAATTCAACCATTACTAAACACCTGGAGATTTATTGAAGAAGAAAGAATTGGAAAAAATAGATGGATTTCTTTTTCTGATGATGGTAAAAATGCATCAGAATTTTTGTTTTGACTAGATAAATCCATTGCGTCTACAAATGATACAAAGTGGTTTTTGATCAACTCTCATCATTGCATAGTGGTCACATTCAATACATTTTCTTTGAATCATCCAATCTAGTCCTTGTTCAAACGAATTCATAATGAAATATAGTTTTTGAATTAATTATGTAGTACGGAAACAGTGTGTATAGTGTGCATACTAAAAAATCAGTTTGAAAAATGCTCTTTTATCCAGTTGTTTGTATCTTCAGGATTTAGATTTTCAGTCTGACCATGTATTCTAACAAAAAAATCTCCCCCTTGTTTATTCTGCTTCGCAAATACTGGTTTTGGGGATTTTGATACATTAATTCGTGCAATGGTTTTACCATCATGAGGAATAGGCTCAATTGTAAAATAATGATTAATTTCCTTCCCTAATCTTTCATTTACTTGATTAATGAAATACTGCTGCCAACCATCATAATTTGATTTTTTTGATGTGACGGGATAATCTTTTTCTAGACCATAGAGCACATTGTTATCATCATCATAACCAATTACCAATACCCCTCCTTTGTTATTGAGAAACCCTGCAATAGTTTTAATAATTTCTCCAACTAATTCTGGATTTGCTTTTTCTAATCGTATATCCCATTTCAAAGTAGATTTAAATTCTAGAAATTCAGATTCAGATAATTTTATTAGTTCTGAAATAGATTGTTGAAAATAATCATCCAAGTTTTTTGGATGTGATGTAGTGGAAACGAATCGATAAGAAAATTTTGGTTTTGGTGTTTCTTGTTTTGGTGTTTCTTGTTTTGGTGTTTCTTGTTTTGGTGTTTCTTGTTTTGGTGTTTCTATTTTAATGTTAGAATTATTATTTTTATTAATTAAATAATAAGAATTTTTTCGATATTTGTACCAAAAGGGTAAGATTGGAATAATTCCAAAAAATATGGATACAATCGTAACAGAATCGTTTGCAACAGATGCTATAAGTAACATGACAAATAACCATATGGATTCAATTAGGAAAAAAAAGTAAATTTTTTTCCCTAAAACATATTTTTTCTTTAAATAATATCCAAATAAAAATACAGATGGACCGTATAGAAGAACCGTAAAAGATACCATTGCATTTGTTTTTTCTGTATTGGTGCCGGATGAAGGATCATAAGAATAAATTGCAATTAATGTTAGTGCTAAAAAAAACAACCATAAACTAAATGGTAAAAATAATTTTGATTTAATCATAAACATTCACATAAAATAAAAAAATGTCAATAAAAAACATTTGTACTTAATCTCCAATTTTATGAAGAAAACAAATTGATGATTTTTCAGTGTTAGTATGATCTTTGCAAATGAATAAAATTAAATGATTTAGGCATAAATTATACAGTATGTATAGTATGCATACTATAGACATGCTAGATAATAGTCCAAACCACAAAATTAAATCATGAACTCAATTACACTATTGCACAATTGGTTTGTTGTTTCCAAAGTGGGTGAAAATCCCACAACCCCTACTTTTTTTTCTAAACTAACAGTAGAGCAAAACAACACTATTCAAGGAGAGAGTAACTAATGTTTTCTTTTAATGATAGTCAAATGATAGAGTTTGGTAGATTCACAGTATACCAATCTCTAAAAGAAATGATTGATGAGGGTGAGAACATCAACAGTGTAAACTTTGAAGAGTTGACAGAGCAAACTAAGAGGAATATCGAGAACAAATGTCTCAGAGAGATTATTGATGAAGTCATAAGAGATGCAAGTAAGGACATACAATCTAAAAAAAGTTCACCATTTGGAGAGTTTGTAAATTGAAACTTACAAGAATCCTCCCAAAATTTCTTGCAAAATCATACCAAGAAGAAGATTTGAGACGTGTAGAAATGTCATTACAGTATCATAAAGGAATGGTACGAGGATTAGAAGAACGAGTGCAAGAAGGCAAAGCAGAACTTGAAAGATTGAAGAGGGAAGGTTAAGCGTTGAATCTGGATACAGATGGTCTTAGTTTATTGGTAGAGCAAAGAAAACGTCTATTCAATCAATATGTTTGTGACATGAAAAAAGTAGACGAATGGATTGCAAAAAATATCCTTCATAGGAACAATGAGGATAAATTTATTGATTCCTGGAATAAAATAGTTGGTAATCCGAGTAACGGGCTAATCCTTTCTAAACAAGACCATGTAAAATTTTATGATGATTGTAAAGTACTTGCAAATTCAATTAATGAAATTCGTTTAGCACAGAAAAAAGAATCTATCAAAAAAACTACTAATTTTCAATTACAAAAGATTCAAGAAATTGATGAACATATCAGGCTTTTGAAAATTCTATTAAAAAAAGAGATGATGAAATAATGAGATGTAAAATCTGTGAAATCTCTCACAAGAATACACGTAAATTTTATTCGTGGGAAGAACAACTCTGCAGGTTCTGCAGTGAACTCTGTGACCATTTTTCATGGAATGGAAATTATCTACACGAATACTGGAGGTTTGGTAATTGAAACAACTAACAAAACAAATGATAATACAAGAATTATCAGATAAAATTTCTGAAAAACAAGAATCAATTACGGATGTAAAATATCAGAACATCATTTACTTTATGAATAATATTGGTAAAACTGTTAACAGCAAGTCAAACACCACAATTGACTTTCTCACGGCAATGTCTGAAATGGAAAATCTAGATTACACATCTAATGACCATTTCATAGGATTTGTAAATAAAAAAACAAATGAATGTTTGCAGTTTAAAAGAAGAACAAAAGATGATTGGTATGCAGAAGTTATAATTAATCATGGAAAAGGTTGGGATGGATATTATTGGTG
>Ga0233427_10005341_pt1 | contig 10265 bp, 5 predicted proteins | sample SI_118_April2016_5_FD_179885 | JGI IMG/M metagenome (GOLD analysis project Ga0233427, IMG submission 179885) | Seawater microbial communities from Saanich Inlet, British Columbia, Canada - SI_118_April2016_100_MG | ecosystem: Environmental > Aquatic > Marine > Inlet | place: Canada: British...
TCAAATTTTTTTTGTACTTCTTCAACACCCCATATTTCTATTCCATTTCCCATTCTAGCAGGTCGATAAATGAATATGTTTTTTGAAACCAATTGGGCAAAATCTTTATCAGGAGTTACCATAAAAACAACATAATTGTTCTTTTCTGCATTTTTTGCAACAGTACCTATGATATCATCAGCCTCATAACCGCTTTTTACTAAAATGGGTATTTGCATAGCTTTTAAAATGTCTTGGATATATGGAACAGCAATTTGAATTGCATCAGGAGTTTCACTTCTGTTAGCTTTGTATTCCTTAAATATCTTTAGCCTATCACTTGAGCCTCCTTTATCAAATGCAACAGCTAAATTATCTGGCGATTCTCTTTTAATTATATCTAGGAGTGAATTCATAAACCCCATTACAGCACTTGTATCCATGCCTTTTGAATTAATTCTGGGGTTTTTAATAAATGCGTAATATCCTCTAAAAATAAGAGCATAAGCATCAATTAAAAATAATTTCTTTCTGGAAGACATTTTATAATTTTAAATAGGTTTCTAAATTTAAAAAATATACCTATTAGATAGCCTATTTTTTTAAAAAAATCAATATTTAAATGCAAATAAAGGATTTAGAGTTTTGGCAATTACAGGAAGGGTAGTATGTGGAGTTGAAATTTCAGTAATTACATAAAAAAACTCTAATTTTTAAAAAATGTTACTTTTGTATTAAAATAAATTTGGATTTATGTCAAAATTTGGTGAGCTTATTAGCTTAGAAGTGCCAATTTTATTAGATTTTTATACAGATGATAATGACTCTTCATCTGCTATGCATCCTATTTTAAGAGATGTAGCAGCAGCCATTGGTGATAAAGGAAAAGTAATTAAAATTAACGTAGATAAGAACAATGAATTAGCAGAGGCTCTTAGAGTTAAATTATTACCAACACTAATGATTTACAAAGGAGGAGAAATGGTATGGAGACAGAGTGGAGAACAAGATGCGAATACTCTAATTAATCTAATTAAGGATTTTATTTAATTAGTTAACTTTTCTTTAATATTTATAAAAGATTCGATCTCAGATTTTATTAGTGATTTATCAGCTTCATAATCTTTAAGTACATTCAAGATTTTACTATACTCAAATAGATTATTAGCAATATTTTCCACATATTCTGATTTATTTTCTTTGGACATTTCAATAAAAAGATTTAATCGATCTTTTAACTGATTAGCAATATTCAAATAAAGATCTTTTGATAAATTTGAATTCCCTGATTTATATAAATTTTCTATAAAAGGACTTAATAAAGTAAAGTATTCATAATCACCATAAATTTCTTTAACAAAGTCAGTGCTTTTGACAAAATTTTCAATTGCTTCACCAATAAAATTCACATCGTTTGTATTTAATACGGATTCAAGTAAACTTCGATATCTTTCAGTATCAGTTATTATATTTTCAGCATAGCTATAAATAGAAAAATTAGAATTTTTTGATTTAGATAATTTGGAATAGTAATTTAAATTTTGTTGGTATTTATCTGATAAATTTATAAAAAGCTTATCTCCTTTTGTGTATTTATTTAACTTATAATAAGTAGAAATATAAGGCCCTAATAGGCTATAAAACCCAAAATAATCTATTGGCATTTTTTCCAATGATAAATCTAAAATTTCTTCAGCTTTTTCTTTTTCATCATCCTTAATTAATTGAAGAGCTAACCTGTGAAGATTTCCTCTAAATGAAATACTGTTTTTCCTCGTTTCAGGGTCGTGATAAATTTTTTCACTATTAGAATTTCCCCATTCCCAGCCTTTAACTATTTTATACATTAAATTAGAATCTATTCTACCTAATTCATATGGATTTTTTTTATTGATGGGGGTTTTAATTGGTACTAGTTTGTAAACTAACCCATCTAGTTGTAAGTAATCTTTCATCCATAAGTACTCAGAATCATTATAGCTTCCACCAGTAAAATATATTGGTCTTTCCCAATCATTATTAGCTAAAATATCTAACATTAAAAGTTGATTTTTATATAGACCACTTGTCGGCAAGTCTATATCAATGTAATCTACTATTAGTCCAGAATCCTTTTCATTAACTAACCCACTTTTAATAACATTTTGTTTATTAACTGGGATTCTGATTTTGTTTGTTGGATAAAAAATCATGTTTTGAGTAAATTTTGGAACATTATCTAAATTCGCTCCGTATTGTTTTAATAGGTTACTATATTTTGTTCGGGGATGGTCACTACCTATCCAGTTCATGAAATCTTTTATATCCCACCTGACAGAATCAATTAAAGCTTCATGTTTAATATAGTCTCTGATTCCATAGGCATATTGTTTGTGAATAAGTTGAGAGGGAATAGGACTGCTAGAATAAGCTCTTTTTTTCATTTGATCTATATACCAGTCTGTAGCTATTAGACTAGTGTTAATTGTTCTTACATCTGTTCTGTAATTTTCTATTTCTTGAGCATACCACAACGCAAAGGTGTCGTTGTCACCTATACAAAATATCATAGAATCAGAACCTTCATCTATAGAATCTAAATATGCTTTAGACAAAGATTGGGCAGTATATCTATTAGATCTATCATGATCATCCCAATTTTGAAAAGCCATTAAAAAAGGAACGAATAGTAGTAAAATGATTGTTAAAGGAGCAGAAAGTTTATTTTTTAAAATAAGACTTAGTTTTTTTTGAATATAAATTGCGCTCAATCCCATGAAAATACAAAAGACATAAAAAGAACCGACAAGAGCATAGTCTCTTTCTCTTGGTTCAAAAACTCTTTCATTAACATATACTTTAAGAGCTAATCCAGTAAAAAGAAATAATACTGTAACTACCCAAAAAAGATTTTTATCTTTTTTAAATAGGAATAACAATCCAATAATTCCTAGAATTAAAGGCAGAAAATAATATTTATTTCTTCCTTTATTATTTAAAACATCTTCTGAAAGATTTTCTTGAGGGCCAAGCCTTAATTCGTCTAAAAAATTTATCCCACTAATCCAGTTGCCGTTTAAAAGGTCATATTTCCATTGATTATCGTTTTGTTTTCCAGAAAAATTCCACATAAAATATCTCCAATACATTGAGCCCATTTGATATTGGAAAAGGTATTTTATATTAGACAATAAAGTTGGTTTAGCAATATTAAGATATCCTCCATATTGAGATAAAAATTCGTGATATCCATCAGAATCTATATCCCCTTTATTAAAGCTTGATTGAAATTGATTTACTAGTTGAATTAAACTTTCTTCAGACTTATATTCATTTTTTATTTCAAATGGAAGATATCCAAAATATTTCATATAGTTTGAGGCATGATCTGAGCTCCACATCCTAGGCAATAATCCTACATGCTCGCTATTAGAATTTATTTTTCCAGACTCCCAATCGTTAACTATTATGTATTTACCAGACTTTATGTCTCTTTCATATTTTGGCTTATCATCTTTATAAGGTTCGTTAGGGTCTTGGCCCGCATAAGCATCTGAGTACATTGGTCCGTAAAATATATGTGTATCAGGATATTGTTCTAGGTTGTAATAAGCTAGTAAGGCACGAGCATCAGAGGGAGCATTTTCATTAATTACTGTGTTGGCATTTGATCTTATAGGGATCATTAGCCAAGATGAAAATCCAATAAAAATAAACATTATACATAGTAGTAAAGTATTTGCTTTGATCCATATTTTTTTTCTAGTTAATCTGATACCAAAATAGAAGAATAAGATTATTAAGATAACTGAAAAGATAGTTCCTGAATTAAAAGGTAGTCCTAAAGTATTTACAAAGAAGACTTCTAAGTATCCAAAAAGGCCTAGAGTTGAGGGTAATAATAATTTAAAAATAAACAATAAAATTGCAATTGAAATAGCATTAGCAGCTATAAAGCTTTTTAAAGTTGGTGAAGGATTTTTTTTGAAAAAATAAATCATTCCAATTGCTGGTATTGCTAGTAATCCCATAAAATGCACTCCAAAAGATAAACCAACAACAAAGGAAATTAGAATTAGCCATTTATCTCCACCCGAATTGTCCATATTTTCTTCCCATTTAAAACCTAACCAAAATAGTAATGCCATAATCATTGTAGCCATGGCATAGACTTCAGCTTCAACTGCATTGAACCAAAAACTATCAGAAAAAGCAAAACTTAAAGACCCAATAAGTGAAGCACCAAGAATTATAATTGCATTTGAATTAGAAACAGAATTTTCTTTTAAAACTATTTTTTTTCCAATAATTGTAGTGGTCAAAAATAAAAATAGTATTGTAAATGCACTAGCAAAAACGGACATCATGTTTACCATGAATGCTATTTTGTCTAAATCAGTAGCAAAAGAAGAAAAGAAAGCACCTAACATTTGAAATAAAGGAGCCCCTGGGGGATGGCCAATTTCTAGCTTTGCGGATGTGGAAATATATTCTGCGCAATCCCAATAGCTGGCTGTTGGTTCAACAGTGAGAGAATATGTTATTAAAGCCACAAAAAATGCAAAAGCAGCAATTATTTTATTCCATTTCTCGAACTTATTTCCATTCATGCTACATTTACTTTTGAAAGCGAATTTAAACAATATTAATAATTAAATTTTTAAGATATTTTTTAAATATAATTAATTTGCCTAGCAAAAACTTTATATTAAATTTGCCGAGCATTGCATTGGCCTATGGTGTAACTGGTAACACGTCTGGTTTTGGTCCAGAAGAGTCTAGGTTCGAGCCCTAGTAGGCCAACTATTAGTATACTAAGAATCTTGTAAATTATAATTTATATAAGAATTTTGTATATTCGCACAGCATTATTGAAAAACTGAAGGGGGACATTGTCCCCCTCTTTATTAAATAGAATTTAATTATAATAAAACTATAATAAATGGAAAATTTAGCCTTAATTGAATCGTTTTCAGAATTTAAAGACGAAAAATTTATTGACAGAGTTACTCTTATGTCAATTCTAGAAGAGGTTTTTAGGAACACTTTAAAGAGGAAATATGGAGATGATGACAATTTTGATATAATTATAAATCCAGATAAAGGGGATTTAGAAATTTGGAGAAACAGAATTGTTGTAGAAGATAATTCAGTGGAAGATGAAAATCAGGAAATATCTCTTTCTGAAGCTAGAAAAATTGAACCAGACTTTGAGGTTGGTGAAGATGTTTCTGAAGAAGTTAAACTAATTGATTTAGGCAGAAGAACTGTTTTGGCTCTTAGACAAAACTTGGTTTCAAGAATAAACGAGCATGACAATGGAATTATTTATAAGCAATTTATTGATTTGATAGGAGAAATTTATACTGCCGAAGTTCACCATATAAGACATAATGTTGTAATACTTTTAGATGATGAAGGAAATGAATTAATTATGCCAAAAGACAGGCAAATTCCTTCTGACTTTTATAGAAAAGGAGACTCTATAAGAGGGATTATAGAATCTGTAGAATTAAAAGGAAACAAGCCTTCTATAGTAATGTCTAGAACTTCTCCAAAGTTTTTGGAGAAATTATTTGAGCAAGATATTCCAGAAGTTTTTGATGGATTGATTTCGGTCAAAAAAGTTGTTAGAATTCCTGGAGAGAAAGCAAAAGTAGCAGTTGATTCCTATGATGATAGGATAGATCCTGTTGGTGCTTGTGTAGGGATGAAAGGTTCTAGAATACATGGTATTGTTAGAGAGTTAGGCAATGAAAATATAGATGTGATTAATTACACAAATAATATTCAGTTGTTAATTACCAGAGCTTTGAGCCCTGCTAAAATTTCTTCATTAAAAATTAATGAAGAAAATAAAACAGTTGAAGTTTTTATGGATCCAGAACAGGTTTCAAAAGCAATTGGAAGAGGAGGGTTTAACATTAGGTTAGCTGGCCAGTTAACAGGTTATGAAATTGATGTATATAGAGAGGGTGCTGAAGAAGATGTTGAATTAACAGAATTTTCAGATGAAATAGAAGATTGGGTTTTAGAAGAGCTTAAAAAGGCAGGATTAGATACTGCTAAAAGTGTTTTGGAACAAGATATTGAAGATTTAATTAAAAGAACAGATTTAGAAGAGGAAACTATCATTGAAATAAGAAAAGTTTTAAATGCAGAATTCTCGGAATAAATAAAAAATTTTATGAGTGAAGTACAATTGAAAAGATTAAATAAAGTTTTAAGGGAGTTTAATATCTCATTGGATAGAGCAGTTGAATTTTTATCACTTAATGGACATGAGGTAGAAGCTAGACCTACAGCTAAAATCTCTTCAGATCAATATAATCTATTATTAGAAGAATTTCGCTCAGATAAATCTAGTAAGGTTGAATCTCATGATTTAAGTGAAGAAAAAAGAAAAGAAAAGGAAGAGTTAAGATTAAAATTGGAAAGAGAACAAGAAGAAAAATTAAATGCAAAAAGTGCTGTAATTCAAGGAAAAGCAAAAATCACTAAACCTGTTCAAATTGGAAAAATTGATTTAGAAAAACTTAATCTTAAAGTTTCTAAAAAAGAAACGGAAAAAGAAAAGCAAAAAGAAGAAAAGCCAAAACTTGATAAAAAAGAAGTTAGTGAAGCTGTAGAAACTAAAAAGGCAGATTCAAAAATAAAAACTCAATATAAAAAACTGAGTGGACTAAAAACTGTTGGAGATAAAATAGATTTAAATAAAATTGAAACCGCAAAATCAGATAATAAAACATCAGCCCCTTCATTAAAAAGAAAAAGAATTAGAATTAATAAAGATGTTCCGAAATCTAGTAAAAATTTTGTTAAGCAAAACAAAACTAAAAATGCACCTGTTGAAACTTCTGATGAAGATGTCCAAAAACAGATTCGAGAAACTTTAGAAAAACTTCAGGGAAAATCAACTACATCAAAAGGAGCTAAGTACAGAAAAGAAAAAAGAGATTCACATAAATTAAAATCTGAGGAAGACTTAGCATTAAATGAAGCAGACAAAAAAACAATTAAAGTTACTGAGTTTATTACAGTTGGAGAAATTGCAACAATGATGGAAATTACTTCAACAGAAATTATTTCTGCATGTATGACACTTGGAATTATGGTTACCATGAATCAAAGATTAGATGCTGAAACTTTGACCATTGTTGCAGATGAATTTGGCTATGAAGTAGAATTTGTAACGGCAGATATTGAAGAGTCAATTCAAGAATTGGTTGATTCACCTAAAGATTTGCTTCCTAGGGCTCCAATAGTAACAGTTATGGGACATGTAGATCATGGAAAAACTTCGTTACTAGATTTTATTAGAGAAGAGAATGTTATAGCTGGTGAATCAGGTGGAATTACTCAACACATTGGAGCATATAATGTAGAGTTAAAGGATGGACAAAAAATCACTTTTTTAGATACCCCAGGCCATGAAGCATTTACTGCTATGAGAGCGAGAGGGACCCAAGTAACAGATTTAGTTATAATTGTAATTGCAGCAGACGATGATGTAATGCCTCAAACTAAAGAAGCAATTAGCCATGCTCAAGCTGCGGGAGTGCCTATAATTTTTGCAATTAACAAGATAGATAGAGAAAACTCTAATCCAGATAAAATAAAGGAAAAACTCTCCAGCATGAATTTACTCGTAGAAGAATGGGGAGGGAAGATTCAATCGCAAGACGTTTCTGCATTAAAGGGGACAGGAGTTGATGAACTTCTTGAAAAAACACTTTTAGAAGCAGAATTTTTAGAATTAAAAGCTAATCCAAATAAGGCAGCTATTGGAACAGTAGTAGAAGCATTTTTAGATAAAGGGAAAGGTTATATATCTACTATTTTAATTCAATCAGGAACTTTAAAAATTGGAGATTATCTTTTGGCTGGACAACACAGTGGAAAAATTAAAGCGATGCAAGATGAAAGAGGAAATCCAGTTGTTGAAGCTGGTCCTTCAATTCCTGTTTCTGTTCTTGGTCTTGATGGTGCCCCTCAAGCTGGAGATAAATTTAATGTTTTTGAAAATGAAAAAGAAGCTAAACAAATTGCCGTAAAAAGAACGCAACTTGTAAGGGAACAATCTGTTAGGACTCAGAAACATATAACTCTTGATGAGATTGGAAGAAGAATTGCTCTTGGAGATTTTAAAGAATTAAATATTATTCTTAAAGGAGATGTTGATGGCTCTGTTGAGGCATTGACTGATTCTTTTCAAAAGCTTTCTACTGACGAGATACATATCAACATTATTCATAAAGCAGTTGGAGCTATTACGGAATCAGATGTTTTATTAGCTTCAGCATCTGATGCGATTATAATAGGGTTTAATGTCCGCCCTACAGGAAATGCAAGGCAAATTGCAGATAAAGAAGAAATTGATATTAGAAATTATTCTATTATTTACGATGCAATAAATGATCTTAAAGATGCTATGGAAGGAATGCTTTCTCCTGAATTTAAAGAAGAAATTACTGGTAATGCTGAAATTAGAGAGACTTTTAAGATTTCTAAGGTTGGTACAATTGCCGGTTGCATGATAACAGACGGAAAAATTTTTAAAAAATCTAGTATAAGATTAATTAGAGAAGGAGTTGTTTTAATGTCAGGGACTTTAGCTTCTTTAAAAAGATTTAAAGATGATGTTAAAGAAGTTGCAAAGGGATATGATTGTGGAATTCAAATCAATAATTATAATGACATAATTGTTGGTGATATAATTGAGGCATTTTCTGAAGTTGAAATTAAAAAGAAGATTAAATAACTAATTAGGCTTCAATATAAAAGCTGACGAGAAAGTTTTTTTCACGACTTTGAGTTTCTTTATTGCTTCCAATTTTGATACATATTTCCCAATTCTAATTTTGTAATATGGAGTTTCGAAACTAAAAAAAACATCCTTAAATTTTTGTTCTGAAATTAACTTATCCATCAATTCAGATCCTTCATCATATTTACCATTAAAGATTTGAATCGTATATTGACCAGAAGTAAAGGTTTCTATATTAACCTCTTTTTTTAATTTCATTAATTCAATTAATTTAGGATCTTGATTCAATTTAACCTCACCTTCTTGAGCAAAAGTATTTATTGAATTGAAACCTAAAAAAAAAACAAAAAGAGTTTTTATTAATTTTATCATAACACAAATATATGTGCTATTTTTTTAAAATCTACCACATTTCTTATTACCTTTATTTAGAATCATTATAAATTAAAAATAAGATGACAACAGAGGTTCATTAAAAGGTTTTTGTGTTGTATTTTTGAGCCCAAAATTTGAAACAATTTTTTAATTGTTCGTGAAAGAAAACAGCACATTTTTGAAAAGTTTTTTTAACCTCTTTCCAAGGACTCGGTTGATGACAATTTTCGCTTGTATTTTATTTCTTTTCTCTTTTAATATTTCTGCTCAAGAACCTGACATTCCTAAAGGGAAATCTTTATTCAATGCTAATTGTGCATCTTGTCATAAACTTAATAAAAAATTAATTGGTCCAGCTCTTAGGGGAGCTTCTGAAAGGCATGAAAAAGAATGGCTTTATTCTTGGGTTAGAAATAGTGCATCAATGATTAAATCTGGGGATTCAGATGCAATAGCTATTTACGAGGAATATAATAAAGTTGCAATGAATTCTTTTCCTCAACTTTCAAATGAAGATATTGACAATATTTTAGCATATTCTGATTATATTCCTCCTAAACCAGCTATAGTTTCTAACGCATCTTCTAATTCCGATATTACTAGCTCAAACTCTACTAATGATATCATTTTAATTCTATTATCTTTTGTTTTAATTGTTCTTATAATTCTTTTAGTTCTAATAAATAAAACATTAAAAAATCTTCTCATACAAAACGGCTTATTAATTGATGAAAAAAATAATAAAAAAGGAATTCCAATTGGAAAAGCATTTGTTCAAAATCAATTTTTAGTAATAGTCTCCGTTGTAATATTGTTATTGTCGAGCACCTATTTTGCTTTTCAATATATGCTTCAAATTGGAGTAGATCAAGGTTATATGCCAATACAGCCTATCCATTATTCGCATAAGATTCATGCTGGTGATAACCAAATAGAATGTCAATATTGTCATTCTTCAGCGAAAAAATCTAAACATTCTGGAATACCATCATTAAATGTATGTATGAATTGTCATGAAAATATTGCTGAATATAATGGTGAGGAGGATTTAGAGAAAGGTTACACAAGGGATTTCTATACAAATGAAATTAAAAAACTTTATAAGGCTGTAGGATGGAATGAAAATTCTCAGAGTTATACTGGAGATACTGAACCAGTTAAATGG
>Ga0233427_10005342_pt1 | contig 10265 bp, 13 predicted proteins | sample SI_118_April2016_5_FD_179885 | JGI IMG/M metagenome (GOLD analysis project Ga0233427, IMG submission 179885) | Seawater microbial communities from Saanich Inlet, British Columbia, Canada - SI_118_April2016_100_MG | ecosystem: Environmental > Aquatic > Marine > Inlet | place: Canada: British...
AAGATGGTGGTGATTTTATTGATAAAGTTTGTTGTATTTATCCTTGCTCTCCTCTTCTGTTGGTAGATGATTTAATAAATAGTCTAGAACTAATGCTTGCTAATAAGTCTAATTCATGTATCCCAGTTTGTGAGTTTTCTTCTGCCCCTCAAAGAGGATTTAAAATTGATAAAAAACATAATCTACAATGGGTAGATCCAAATTTTAAGAATATTAAAACTCAAGATTTGCAAAAGTTATACCATGACACAGGTTCATTTTATTGGGCCTCTAAAGAAAAATGGTTAGAGGGTGATATATCCAATGCATTGGCTTATATGATTCCAAATTGGCGAGTAGTAGATATTGATAATAATGATGATTGGATTAGAGCCGAAATAATTTACAAAATATTAAATTCGAGCTCAGAATAAAAAAGAATACAGAATATTTGATTTTATGGGAATTGTGGTAATTTGATATTGCCTTATTACTCATTCCTTCTCCATGAATTTTATTAATGAGGTTATGGGTATCTTCAGATCGTTTTGATTTTCTTAATCTTGTTAATATTTGAGTAGTGAAATTTACATCAAAGTGATGATTAAATCATCAGGTTTTTCTATATGAAAATTTTGATGATGTTTTTTTAGGGATTTATTTAGTGAATTTAATAATATTAACTGATGGCAGTAAAGAATTTGGATTTGGACATATTAGTCGTAGTCAAACCTTAGCAAATTTCTTAATTATGAGTGGTCATGATATAGAAGTTATTATTCTTTCGAATATCAACTTAGAGGCTCTTTTTGTTGATAAAGATGTAATTATTGATGTGCCATATAATGGTGATTTTTTATTTGAGAAAATTGATAATAGCCATAAGATTATTGGCTTAGATTACCATGGTGAGGCTGAGCTTGACTTAGTGATAAATATTTTTGATTATTCAAGGTATAAGGGTAATAATCAGATTAGTAGTTTGGATTATGCCATTATAAGAGAAAATGTTTTAAACTTAATTGATAAAGATAGAGTCAGAAGTGAGAGTGTGTTGATTATGCTTGGGGCATATGATATTAATAATTTTGCTGACGATGTTATCAGATTTTTAGATGATAAAAAAATTCAAACAGTTATCATTGAAAAAGAGAAAAGTATTGATGTTAGTATATATAAATATTGTACACATTATCAAAACCCTGAAAATATTGCTGAAATTATGCATAGCAGTTTATGGGCTATTTCGAATGGTGGCAGCTCTATGCTAGAACTTATGGCATTGGGCATGCCAATCTACGTCCTACCACAAACTAATGCAGAAAAAGCATTGGCGAATAAAATATTTAAAGAGGGTGGTTTGCTGGGTGTAGGTGCCCCAGTTTTAATGCCTAATATCGTAACAATTAAAAAAGTTGCAAAAAAAGCACAAAACATGATTGATGGACTTGGAGTTAAGAGAATATTAACTCTTATAGAAGAGATTATTGAATGACAAAAAAAGATTTATGGGTATTGTTTATTTGTGCAGGCCATTGGCAGCTAGATGGCATAATTGAAGCTAAAAAATTAGGCTATAAAATTATTGCAATTGATGTTGATCAAAATGCAGAAGGATTTGCGCTTGCCGACAAATATTATATTGTTGATATTTATGATACTGATAAAATCATAAATATTATTAATCTTCAAAAAATAAAATTAAGCGGAGTTATTTGCTTGGTTTCAGATGTTGGTCAAAAGTCTGCAGCGATTATAAGAGAGAGATTTGGTTTATTTGGAATGACTACAGATATTGCACATAAAATGACTAATAAGGAGGCGCAAAGAAAAACTTTAAAAGATAAGGCAGGAATTAATATTCCTAAGTTTTTCATAACAGAAAATGATAATGAAAAAAATAATATTGATAAAAAAATAGGTTTTCCTTGTGTTGTTAAGCCTGTTGATTCAGCGGGTTCACGAGGTGTATCAGTTGTTTATAAGAAGGATAGACTAGCCGAATCAATTGCAGATGCATCATCTTACTCTACTAATGGACGGGTTATTATTGAGGAGTTTATAGATGGTATAGAATATACAATAGAGACCTTTACACACAGACTTAAAACAACAGTGCTATTGATTACTGAAAAAGGTAAACTAGGAAAAACATTAGCAAATGAGTTATTTTCAACAGATTTATCTTCATCAGAAATCGATGAACTCAATTCATTTATTAGTAGGGTTTTTGAAGTATTAAAGTATAATTTTGGTGCGGGTCATTCAGAAGTAATTAAAAGAAAGAGTGATGGAAAGTTTTTCCTCGTTGAGTCTGCAGGAAGAGGAGGAGGATTTATGTTATCAGACTTATTAGTTCCTTTTGCGTCTGGATTTAATTTAAACAAAGCCTGTGTTGTTCAAGCAATGGGATTTAATCCAAAGGAAATAATAAAACTGGATAATAAAGTGATTTTAAGATTCATTCCAAGTAAAAAAGGAATAATAAAAAATTTAAAAGGTTTTGAGCAAGGTAGTCAAATTTCTAATGTTAAAACTGGAAGTTTTATGAAAGTTGGTGATATAAGTCAAGATGCAGCAGTTGATAATAATCGTGTAGGATTTATTGCTGCTAAAGGTAACTCAATCTCAGAAGTATTTTTATTGGCAAATCTGGTTGAAAAAAATATTTTAGTGGAATATTATGATAATTGATTCACATTTACATTTTGATAACAGGCTGTCAGAAGATATTTTTGGGCTTGCAAAAAACCTGAATCAGGATTTAAAAAATTCTAATATTGATTTTGGAGTTGTATTACATTTAGACATTCAACCTTGGAATTTAGATCAATTTTCTAGAGCTATTGCTGAAAATGATAGGTTAATAGGTTTTGCAAATATACATCCTTTTGATAATAATTGTAATGATTCTTTAAGAAACTCAATAGAAAATTTAGGATTTAAGGGGTTAAAACTTCATCCAAGACTTCAAAAATATGAAATAAGTGATCAAAGAGTTTCGGATTTAATTTCTTTTGCAGGTGAAATAGGCGTTCCTGTATTGATTGATGCTTTCCCTGATGGAGATTGGCTAACTATGGGCTTTGATCCTCTAAAATTTATGAGCCTTGCAAGAAAATCTCCTAAAACAAAGATTATTATTGCTCATTTTGGTGGACACCGCTGTGTTGATTTTATGATGATGGCTAAAAGGCTTCCTAATGTCTATTTTGATTGCTCATATTCACTTTTATACTATAGAGGAAGTTCAGTAACTCAGAATATCATTTATTGCATGCAGTCAATGGGTTTTAATCGGGTTTTTTATGGTTCTGATTATCCAGATAGAAGCATCAATGATAGCTTAGATTTTTCACTTGTTGAATTTAAAAAATTTGGTATAAATGATGACAATCTAAGAAAAATAATGGGCGGTAACTTTGCTAAATTATTAGGATTAAGAAATGAAGAGTGAGGATCGAAAGAATCTCCTATCATTGTATGAAGACAGGTTTGAAAAATATGGAAATGATGTTAAAACTGTAGGCTGGGGTAGTATTGAGGATCAAAATTTGCGGTTTGATATGCTTTTTAGAGGTATAAATATAAATAATAAAAGTATTTTGGATTTAGGCTGTGGTTTGGGGGATTTGGTAAATTACTTAAATAATAATAGTACTGACGATTTTCAATATACTGGCATAGATTTATCAGAAAAATTAATTGAACAAGCAATAAGTAATCATCCAAATGAAAATATTAACTTTTTAGTTCAGAATATTTTTGATTGGGAGCTACCTAAGGCTGATATAGTTGTTGCTTCTGGTATGCTCACTTTTAACGTTCCAGATAACAAAGATAATATTGAGCATATAATTCAAAAGTTATTTTCGTATGCTGATGAAACTCTAGCTTTAAACTTTATGTCTAGCTATGTTGACTTTGAGTTAGATAAAAATTTACACTTTGCACCAGAAAAAATATTTTCTTATGCAAAAAAAAATACTAACTGGGTTAATATTTATCATGACTATCCGTTATATGAGTTTACTATTCAATTAAATAAAAAGGCTTCTTGTGGATATTAAAGATAAGATTCTAAATTACATTATTAAGAATAAAGTATCAACAACAGAGGTTGCCGATGCTATGGGAAAGACAGGACTAGTGGAAGGGGTATCGCCTTTAAACATTGGAGATTATAAGGCTGGATATGTTAGAGTATGTTTTGCTTGGGATAATACAAATTATAATGTTCATGAAGATTTTAAAAAAATTCAAGAAGATGAAATCGTGTTAGTGTGTTGTTACAAGTTTCATGGTGTTGCTGTTTTAGGAGAAGTAATGGCAAAATATGCTTTAACTTATCAACAAGTAAAAGCATTGGTAGTTCTTGGAAAGATAAGAGATGTTTCGAGACTTTATAAAGAAGCATACCCAATCTGGAGTGAGGGATTTACTCCTATTGGATGTAATAATTTAAAGGAAAGTTTCACTCTTCCTTTGGACTTTAAGCAATCAATGTTAGAAAAATATGACAAAGGTATTGCTGTTTGTGATGACTCTGGTGTTGTTGTTATTCCATTTAAATATTTAAATGAGGACATGCTTGAAAGGCTCTATCTTATTGAAATTCAAGAAGATATATGGAACTATTCATTGAACACTCTTGGATGGAATACTAAAGAGATTGTTAGTGATAAAAGATATTATGAAGAAGAGTCTTTATTTCCAAAAGAATTAAGTAAGCATTTTAAGTTACTGAAGAAAGGATTTAGTAAAAAACAGATATGAATGAAGTTTTTATCAATAATAGATCGATATCTTCTAATAATGAACCATATATCATAGCTGAACTTTCTGTAAGCATAATGGAGATATTAAAAGAGCATTTGATAGTATATTGGCTGCCAAGCAAGCTGGAGTTGATGCAGTAAAAATTCAAACTTATATAGCCGATACTACTACTATTAAAAGCAGTAGAGAAGAATTTCAGATTAAAGGCGGTCTATCGGATAGATATGATCAATATAGCTTATATAAGGAGGCAGGATGAAGCCTCTTTATATGGTAATAGTGAGAAATTACTTGGTGAAATTGGTGTTAATCATTTTCGTAAAGTTACTAAAATATCACCCTAGAAAAAATGAAGCAAGTAAATGAAGTAAATTTATTAATGAATCTGCTCATTCGTCTTCAATAGCAATAAGATTGTGAGTTTGAAGTTCTTTAATTAATGGGTAAAGTTCCCATATTGGAGCGTTACATTTTTCTGCTATTTCTAACAATGAATGATTTCCATCAGACCAAGTGATTAATTCCATCAATAACCTTGATTCAGAATAATTTTTTTTTGCTGAAATTGTTCGATATAATCCTCTTTTGCCTAGTTGTGGCTCTCCCAATACAGTAACTCGGGGATAACAAATGTTTTCAATTGCTTCAATTGATCGTCTTAGTGCCTCGTAACCTCCTTCAAGTCCATCAGGGGTAACAACATTTTTCAAATCATCTAAGGAGGTATGATACTCAGGGTATTTGCCATATTTGGTTCTCATAATTGAAGCAATTGGCAAATCAATCCCTGGTGCACAATACTGGCGCTCATCACTTCCTCTTTCTGACCACGAGTAATTAACATAGTTTGGATCAATCCACTTTAATATATGTTTAGCAACTTTATCACTAAGCGTTTTGCCATTTCTTGAAGGTAAAAAAGAATATGATCTATTATCACCAACGCACGAGACATTAAAACCTGCAATAACTTTTTCCTTCAACTGGTCAATATTCTTACTCAAATATGTAATTGAACCGATAGTCTCCGGAATAAAAATAATCCTATATGTATATTTTCTATTTTGAAGTGCTTGTATCCATTTTGCGAGATATGTCACAACAACTGGACCAGATAGTTCATTATTTGCCATGGATGGATGACAAACATATGTTGAAATAAATATTTCTTTATCTGTGCCACCTTTAATTATCAACTCCCCATAAGTTAAATTCCCATCAAAGAGGCAACTGTCTATCTTAACTTTATAAGTTCCTTCCTCAAGAAGTTCTCTTTGTTTATGAGGAAGGCAAAAACCCCATCTTTCTTCATAATAAGAAGTAACGTATGGAATTGCATCAGGTTGATCAGGTAAAGAATATAGGTGTTTGTTAAGTTCTTCAAGCGAAATGGAATTATCAACTGGAGTGCTATAACCTAGAATATGAAGATTATTCTCATCGAAATTACAAATTTTTCTGCCACTAGGGGTAAGAATATAGCCACCTACAATGCTCCATTCTTTTGGCACAATCCAATCAAATGCTTGAGTGCCTGATTCAACTTCAATAACAACTAGGTCTTTGATATGCTCATTGAGTATAGAAAGTGTTTTCCTAACACCATTACCAGTAATACTTCGATTTATTCCCCAGAGTCTCTTAGCTAGGTTGTGAATTTTAATGCCTATATCCAATGCAATAATAGAACTTAAAAGAGTATAGTTTACATTATCTTAGAAGAAAAAAATAAGAGCACTAACCTTCTTTTTATATTCTTTAATAAATAACTATCGATTAATAGTTAATTTTAGAAAAGGAACTTAAGAATGCTCTAATTGTGACAAAAGAATATTTTAATAAGGACTTAAAAGTAATTATAAATAGACGATAATAACTTTTTTGCATCTCGATTTAGTAAAGAACATGGAAAAGATTCAATTTAATTTAACAAATACTTTAATTGACCTATATTTGTTTGATGGAATATTTAAACCTACTGGAACTACTAAATTATTAGTTGATTCTGTAATAACTAATTGTAATGGCTTCGTAAATAAAAAAATTCTTGATTTAGGCGCTGGATGTGGAGTTGTTGCTATTTCCCTTAGCAAAGAAGGGCTTGACAATAATAATTTTTATGCATCTGATTTGAATGAAAATACAGTTGAATGTGTGTTGTATAACGCAAACCACAATAATTGTAAAATAAATGTAAAAAAAGGTTCTTTATTCGAGCCATGGTATCAGGAAAAATTTGATCTTATTATTGATGATATATCTGGAGTTTCTAATGAGATAGCTCAAATATCAGGTTGGTTTGATGGAGTTCCATGTGAATCAGGAGTTGGAGGAGACATCCTTACTAATAAGTTTCTTGAAGATTCGGTAAATTATCTGAATACTGGTGGAGTTGTTTTTTTTCCAGTAATATCTTTTTCAGATGTTGAATCTATTCTCTCAACCGCAAAGAATAATTTTGATATTGTTGAATGCGTTGCTAGAAATGATTTTATGCTGCCAGATTCCTTGAAATCTCATTTAGATATACTTGAAAAACTTAAAGCATCGGGTTATATTGACTTTCAAAATAGATTTGGCACTATAATATGGTACACAGAGATATACAAAGCTTACAATAAAACTTATTAGGATATTTATGAAATCAAAAGATGAAGTTATTTCTACTATTGAGATTGCCTTAGAGATTGAAAAAGGCAGTTTGGATATTGATACAAGAATGGGAAGTATTGAACAATGGGATTCATTAGGTCATTTGACCATTCTCAGTTCTTTAGATGTTTTATTTGATGGTCTTATCGGAACTATATCAAATATATCTGAAGCTCAATCAACAGAAGAGATACTAAACATACTAGTAGAAAATAATCTTATTGATAGTTGAAAATTTTTTCAAAAATTTCTGATATTAAATATTATCTGCCACCAAAATTATTATCAAATGAAGACTTAGTATTTGATAATCCAGATTGGCGGATGGAAGATATTGAAAAAAAAACAGGAATAAAATATAGGTATATTTGTGAAGATGTTCAAACCTCAAAAGACATTGCGTTATTGGCATGTGAAAAAATATTCAATAGTAATGTTAGGCGAAATGATATTGATTTTTTAATTGTTGTAACAGAATCGCCTGAATATATTGCTCCAGCAATGTCATGTGATATACAAAATAGCTTAGGTTTAGAAACTTCTGTAGCTTCATTTGATGTTAATTTAGGTTGCTCTGGTTTTGTTTATGGCCTAATGATTGCAGATTCAATATTATGTGCTAATAATTACAGAAATGGACTTTTGGTTTGTGTTGATACATATTCAAAGTATATTTCATCCAATGATAGAACTTGTAGACCTTTATTTAGCGATGCAGCTTCTGCAACTTTAATAACTGCAAGCACAAAAAAAACAATTGGACCTTTTGTTCTTGGAACTGATGGTTCAGGATATACAGATTTAATGGTAAAAAATAGTGGCACAATTAAAAATATAGATACAGAGCGTAATTTATATTTCATGAATGGAAGTGCAGTTTTTATGTTTACTATGAGGGTTGTGCCAAAGGCTGTGAATGATTTATTAATTAAAGAGAAATGCAATATTGAAGATATTGATTTATTTGTTTTTCATCAGGCAAGCAAATTAGTTATTGATAATTTAAAAAGATTATTAAAACTTTCAAATGAAAAAGTTTTTGAGAATTATCAGTTAGTTGGAAATACAGTTTCATCATCAATCCCAATAGCCTTATCACAAGCTATAGATACCGAGAAAATAAAAAAAGGAAGTTTAGTTATGCTTGTTGGTTTTGGAGTGGGGCTATCGTGGGGTGCTACTATTATAAGATATAATGAATAATGATTATTATTACGGGTGCAAGTGGAGGAATTGGAGCAAGGATTGTAGAAAAGCTTAGCAAGCTTGAAAAAATTATTGCAGTATATAACTCTAGTAACTCTATTGTGAAAAATACTAAAAATATAAAATGGATAAAGTCTGACTTAAGCAGCATATCTGGCGTTGAAAAAGTTATTAATGAGGTTTCAAAATATAACGATCAAAAAATTTCATTATTAAATATGTCTGCCAAAAAAAATGATAGTCTTTTGGTTGCTCATGATTTAAATTTGTGGGATGAGACTATAAGCTTGAATCTCACCTCGCCTTTTTATTTTGCAAAACTTTTAATACCATTAATGATTAAAAATAAATGGGGTAGGTTTATGTTTGTTACTTCGACTGGTGGTATGCGAGGTGATATCGGGACAGCATCCTATTCAGCTTCAAAAACGGGTTTAATCGGCCTTTCTAGAGTTATATCTAAAGAGTACTCTAAATTTAATATCACTTCTAATGTTATATCATTGGGCACTTTTGATACAGGATTGTTCCATGAGCTTACTAAACAGAAAAGAAAAGAGATTACAGATTCAATCCCCTCAAAAAAGCCTGGTGATATAAAAAATATAATAAATTCAGTTAATTTTATTATTAACTCTGATTATGTTAATGGCTCAATTATTAATATAGATGGTGGTATGTAAATATGCAGTTTGATGGCTAAGAATATAGATTTTTCACAAAAAAATTGCAGCATATTATTTAATGTTCTTGAGAGCGTTATCCCGCAAAAAAGTGATGTAATTGTTATTTATTCTGGTATTTGGAGTTTTGCTCATATATTTAAAATGGATCCAAAAAAAGTTGCAAAATTTATACTAGACTCCATAGAAACTTTTATTGGTGACGGTAAAACAATTATATTTCCATCATTCTTCGCGTCAGATTTTGTTAAAACAAAGAATTTTGATCTTAGTCTATCTATGCCTAGGGAAAGTGGCTTACTTTCAATCGAAGCACTAAAAACTGATAGGTACAAAAGAACACATAATCCACTTCATAGTTATTTAGTTAAAGGGCCAATGAAAAATGATGTAATGTCACTAAAGTCATCAACTTCTTGGGGCAAGGATAGTTTAATGTCTTGGATGGTTGATGTAGATGCACTAATATGTCCACTCGGTCTAGATTGGCACTCAGCATGCTCTCTTTTCCATATTATAGAAGAGGACCTTCAAGTGCCTTATAGATATTTCAAAAAATTTAGCGGTGATATGTTCAATAATGAAAAATTTGTTAGTAGTTGTAGTGAGGTTAAGTACTCGTACCCTCTAGATGTAACACTTGAATTTGATTATTCTATTACTACTGAAAGTTTAAAAAATAACTTTAAGGTTTTAAATAGCTCTGATAATAGAATTTCTATGGAATCTGCAAGTGCAAAAGATATTTTATCTGCCTCTCGCATAGCTTTGGGGGATGATATTTTTGCATATGTTAAAAATAAAGAGGACGCTTTAAATTGGATAAAGAACTATAAAGAAGCAGAGATTTCAAGTCTTTCTAAAGATCAGAGATATATGTCTTAAATCATCAGAATAATTTAATAATTATCGACTCAATTTATTCTCAATAAGGTTCCATACAAACTCACTCGACAGTAATGGAAA
>Ga0233427_10005343_pt1 | contig 10262 bp, 7 predicted proteins | sample SI_118_April2016_5_FD_179885 | JGI IMG/M metagenome (GOLD analysis project Ga0233427, IMG submission 179885) | Seawater microbial communities from Saanich Inlet, British Columbia, Canada - SI_118_April2016_100_MG | ecosystem: Environmental > Aquatic > Marine > Inlet | place: Canada: British...
ACAAATTTTACGTCGGTCGGGTATCTGGATCAACGGGCGAGCAAGGGGGTGATCAATTGGCGATCAACGCGCCATGGCTGTTTGTGGGGGTGGTGCCGAAGAAGGCGGCACGGAGGACGTTGGTGTGGCACTGACTTCGTCGACACGGATATTGTCGAGGGCCGCGAGGATCTGGCGAACATCATCGCTGGCCAATGAATAATAAATTGTCTGGGCCTGGCGCCGCGTGCTTACCAGGCCATCGCGGCGCAATCGCGCCAGATGTTGGGACAAGGCCGATTGGCTTAGGCCGACAAGATTTTCCAACTCACCGACCCGACGTTCATTGACTGCCAACAGACCAAGGATATGAAGACGGCGTCGGTTGCCCATGGCCTTGAGCAAGCTACTGGCGTGATCCAAATTTCCGTCTGTTACTAGAAAACTCATGGTGCCAATCTGTCCCAAATACCGACCGGTTTGATGGAGTTCTAGATAATCATCTCAACATTGCGAATTGGTAACCATGCACAATCCCGTGAGACCGGCCTGTTTGGCGCTCACCTTTTCGTGAGTTATTACTGTTGATAGGAGCTTGTGAAGCTGAAAATTGCTACCCATTTATGGCAATCAAGAAGTGTACATAAGCACGGATCAGAAAGCCATAATCGAATGCCAAGTAAATCAATGAATCTCAAAGGTTTAGCCTGCCCATTGCCGGTTCTCCGCGCGAACAAGGAGATCCGGAAGTTGGGGGTGGGCGATGAACTTGAATGCACGGTCACCGACCCGGCCGCGCCGGAAGATTTTGCCAATTTTTGCGAAAGCGCCGGGCACACGTTGCTGTCATGTGTCGAAGAATCCGACTTTTGGACAATTTCGCTTCGAAAGGGTAATTGAGCTGTTTATTGAATAATCGATTCGCAACGCGCTAGCGGCTATTCGGCGGGCTTTTCCTGTAGCGTCGGTTCCGGGGCGTCGACGGCTTTGCGCTCGAGCACGCCGGCGAAAAGCGCCAGCAGGGGCGGGATGATCAGCAACGTCAGGACAGCTGAGAGGCTTAATCCCCCTACCACGACCGAGCCGATTCCCCGGTAGAGCTCCGAGCCGGAGCCCGGGAACAGCACCAGCGGCAACATGCCGAAGACGCTGGTGAGTGTCGACATGAAGATCGGCCTGATCCGATTGCGAGTCGCTTCAATGACTGCCTCGCAAACTTCCATGAATTCACTGCGGATGTGGTAAAGCGTCTGATGCACCAGCAAGATCGCGTTGTTGACGACAATGCCGATGAGAATCACAAAACCGAGCATGGTCAGCATATCGAGCGGCTGGAAGATGTAGAGATTAACCAAGGCGAGACCGAACACCCCGCCGGCCGTCGCCAGCGGCACTGACAACATAATGATCAGCGGGTACCAGAAACTTTCGAATAAGACGGCCATGACCAGATAGACAATGATGATGGCGATCACCAAATCGATCACCAGGGCATCCCAGGTTTGAAGAAGTTTGTCGGCCGCGCCCGACAGGCTGAACCGCACACCGGGCGGTAGGCCATCGGCTTTCATTTTGGCCAGGACCTCCGTGTTCAATATTTCCAGCACGACTTCCAGCGGCATTTTCTCAGGCGGGCGAATTTCCAACGTGACGGTTCGCTCGCGGTCGATATGTCGGATTTGGGTCGGCCCGGTGGTCACTCTGATATCGGCAAGCGAATCGGCGGGTACAATCTTTCCCGATGACGTGACCACTGGAAGGTTGGCGATGCCTTGGGTTTCCTGAATCTTTTGCAATGTCCCCTTGAGCATCAAGTCGATCCGCTTCGCGCCAACGGTGATCTCGGCGACACGTAGCCCGTCATTAAAAGCATCCAGCGTATCGCCCAACTCGCGCGCGGTGACGCCGTTGTCGGCAAGCTTGACGCGGTTGGGAAAGATCCGGACTTCCGGTGCGCCAAGTTCCAGTCCGGGTTTCGGCCTGATCTGCGTGCCTTCGCTACGGGGCAGGACCTGATTGATCTGCTGCACGGTTCTGAGCGCGACATCAAGAATGGGTTCGAGCTCGGGCCCGGACACGTTCAATTCGATGGATCGTTTGCCGCCGACACCACGACCGAACAGTGAGCGTTGGCTGATGACACCGAAGGTGCCAGGCTCCTTGAACACGGCGCGGCGCATGATGGGAATAAGCTCGCCTACCCGTTCAGGGTCTGCAGCCGACGCGCCGACAAACGTCCGCCCCCTGGAGGCGACGAAAAAGAAGCGTTGGATTTTGGGTCGTCCCTGGGCATCGGGACCATCGCCGGTCAGGTCCACCAGAAGTGGCTTCAGCTCGGCTTCGAAGCCACTGGCGATTTGTTCCGTGGTTTCCAGATTGTAGCCCGGTGGCGGTACCAGGATACCGAAAATCAGATTGCGGTTGCCGTCAGGCAGGTAATCCAACTTTGGTAAAAAATAAACCGTGGAAACCGCACCGGCGGCGCAAAGTGTGGCGACCATGACAACACAAAGCGTGTTGCTTTGGGTGATCCGGCGGGTGAAGCCGACAATGGCGCGAACAAACCATTCGGCTAGGTCATCGATAATCGGAAGGCGAAGCCGCACCTTGCTCATCTCACCGACACCACCGAGCAGCCGGTTGGACAGCGCCGGAATAACCGTGATTGCGACAATCAACGACAGCATCACCGAGACCGACAACGCGACAGCGATATCGCGGAACAGCTGTCCCATTTCCAGTTCCATCACTAGGATCGGTATAAACACCATTACGGTGGTCAATGCCGACACCAGGACCGCGGACCAGACTTGCGATGCGCCATGGAACGCCGCGTCACGCCGGGACATGCCGCGTTCGCGGAACCGGTAAATGTTTTCCAGCACGACAATGGCCGCATCGACGACCATGCCGACCGCAAAGGCGATCCCGGCCAGGGAAATGACGTTAATCGATCGTCCCATGGCGGCCATAGCGACGAAGGCGCCGATCACGGAGACGGGAATGGCCATGGAAACAACCAAGGTGGCGCCGCTGGAGCGCAGAAAGATCAACAGCATGAGGGCGGCGAGGGCGCCGCCGATAAATATGTTTTGCTGAACCAGTTTAATGGACGAATCGATATAAACCGTCTCATCGTAAACCTGACGAAGCTTGACGTTATGATCCGGCAGAATGTCGGCGTTCAATTCAGCAATGGCTTTGCGAATGCCGGTCATGACTTCAATAACGTTCGCGCCATTTTCACGCACCGCATTGACCGCGATGGCCGGCTGGCCGTTGAAGCGGATGCGCGAATACGGGTCCTTGCTGGCGAACCGCACTTTGGCAATGTCGCCGACGGTTACTCGGGCAATGCGCCCCGAGGCGGCGTCCAGGTCGGAGCGCAGCAAAACCTGTCGGACATCGTCCAGTTGCCCGAACTCTCCTTCCGTGCGGACCACGTATCGGCGCTTGCCTTCATCCAGATCACCAGCGGAAACCGAGGCATTTGCGGCGCGCAGCGTACGGACAACTTCGCTGACCGTCAGGCCGTATCGCGCCATGCGTTCGGGATCAACGACGACCTCCATCTGGGTTGCAGAACCACCATAAACGTTGACGCGCGACACGCCTTGTACGCGTTCCAGGCGATCCTGGACGAGGTCCTCGACAAAATCGCCATAGGTGTGGATGTCGCGTTCATTATCGTTGGTGCGAATGAACACGATCCAGGTGATTGGATTGTCGTCGGAGCTCGACGTCCGCATGGTCGGCTCGGTGGCCTCATCGGGATATCCGTTAACCCGATCGAGCCGGTTGGCGACCAACAATAACGCGCGTTCCATGTTTTGCCCGATGCCGAATTCCAGAGTGATCCGTCCACGGCCGTCCTGGGTTTCGCTGATCATCTTTTCCAGGCCTTCGAGGCCACGCAGAACTTCTTCTTGGCGATTGATGATTTCGCGCTCAATTTCAACAGGCGCGGCGCCGGCCCAAATGGTTTGCAGGCTGATCACCGGCTTTCTGACATCGGGTGTCAATTGGATGGTAATGGCGTTCAAGGCGACAAGCCCAAACATCACCACCATCAATACCGCCGCAATGACAGCAACAGGGCGTTCGATGGCAAGGCGTATGAGATTCAACGGATTTTCTCCGGTGACGGCGTGGCTTCACGGGCTTTGTTCGTACCGGCGGCGGGCGCCGGCGAGGGCGGCGAAAATTCCAGTGGCGTCCCCGGCAGCAACCGCTCGTTGCCCCTGACGACGACTAGTTCGCCGGGCTTCAATCCTTTGATGACGGAAAACCGCGATCCCGTGGCCTCACCCAGCACGACCGGTCGGAATTGGGTTGTCGCCTCGACGGCGACAACAACCAACTGCTTGCCCTTGCGGTTGATGACCGCGTCTTTATGGACCGTGATGACATGGCGCGCGCTGCCTGCCGGCAGGTGCAGCGTCACTGACTGATTAGCGGCGAGATCGAATTTCCCGTCCTGAAGGACGGGAATGAAGCGAACCGTGCGGGTCCGGGTTTGTGGGTTCTCTTCCGGGACGACGGCACGAACCATGGCCATGATCTGGGATTTTTTGTTGATCACCGCCGGCACCTTGGTGTGCGCACTGAGACCGGCAATGCGCTCGGCGGGCACATCGGCTTCGATTTCCATGGTCTGGTCATCAATGATCGTGACCAGCGGCGCGCCGACCGTCATATAGGCGCCGACATTGGCGTGGCGTTTTGATACCACGCCGGCGTAGGGCGCGGTAATTTCAGCATTATGCAAATCGATGCCGGTGAGCCTGAAATTGGCGTTGGCCATTTGCAGCATGGCATTGGCCTCGTTCGCTTCACTTTCAGCAACGGCGACTTCCTGAGATTTATCGTCCAGTCGGGCTTGCGAAAACGCCGGGGATTTTTTCAATGATTTAAGGCGTTCCAGTTCTTGGCGACGTAGCTTGATTTGCTGTTTTTTGGTTTTCAGCTGGGCTGCGAAATTCGCAACCTCGGCGCGTTGCAAATTGTGCTGCCATTGCAGGCGGTCCTTTAGCAATACAGCCAAGACCTCACCTTCATCAACACGGTCGCCGACATCAACGCGGAGTTCACCGACGGCACCGTTGATGCGGGTGGCAATGACGCCGGTCTGGCGCGCCACGAAACGCCCAAGCACGGGTACGGTCTGATGCAGCGGCTCTTGGCGCACGGCATCGACGACGACCTTGGTGGGGAGGATAGGCTGGGCCGGTTTCGCAGCTTTCGGAGCCTGCTGATCGGGCTTCGCGGTTGGTTTGTCCGCAGCGGCGGCTGTGGGGGCCAAATGAAAGAACGTGGACATCAGCAGGATGGCCGAAAGAAACAGGGCCCCGGAACGCGCCGCGCTGGAATTCTTATGGGTGGGAATCGTCATTGGCTCTACTTGCTATTCGATTACCGAATGTTGCGACCGACCGTGTCTAAACCGTGGCCCCTGAATGTGTTGAATTGGTGACGTCAGCCCTACATCTCGTAACTCGCTGCTAAAATTAGACTAGACCGTCTAGTCCAATTTACGGTAATGCTGAGAATAGCGCAATCGAATTGAGGTGGATTAGACCTGATGGGGCAGGCGGCTGCAGCACAAGTTTCCGCGAACGACGGCGCGCTATCCGCAAAGCGCGGAGCGATCCTTACGGGCGCTTCGGAAATTTTTTTGAATGTCGGATATGGTGCCGCCAGTATGGATGCCATCGCGCAGGCGGCGGGCGTTTCCAAGCAAACGGTCTATGCGCATTTTGGTGCCAAGGACACGCTTTTTGAGGCGATCATTCAGCAGAAATGTGATGATTTGCTGGCGCCCGCTTCGGCTATGGAAGAAGACTGCCGAGACGTGGCCGTCGTATTGCGTGATATTGCCGAGCGGTTCATTAACGCCATCCTCTCACCCGAGAATATGCGATTGTTTCGTGCCATTGTCGGTGAAAGCACACGGTTCCCGGAATTGGCGGAAGCCTTCTACCGGGCCGGGCCAAGAAAGGCAGCGGACGGTTTGGCGGCGTATCTTGAAGCCGTGAATGAGCGACGTGAGCTTTGTGTTGCCAATCCAAAACGCTCGGCCGAATTGTTCTTTGCGATGCTGCGGAATGATTTGTACATGCGCCGCGTTCTTGGTATCGACCGGTCCTTCGATCAAAATGAGGCGGCGCCGCTGGTCGATCAGGCGGTTCGGGCGTTCATCGACGCGCATCGCTGCGAAGAGACCTGAGCGCGATGCCCCCTTGGCAAGCGGGCCTGCCGCCACCAATATAACACCTGTGTTGGGAGGCTTGAGAATATTCGCGGCGGTTGGGGCCGTTGTTTTTGGCGGCGTCTTCGCGCCGCCGCCGACGTCGGCTGATTTATTGGGCCACGGCGGTATGGTACGCGCCGTTGATTTCTCCGCCGATGGTCGCCGCTTAGTGACCGGCAGTTTTGATTTTTCCGCCATTGTCTGGAATTTCGATGACCAGCGCGCGTTGGCCACCTTGGACGGCCACGCCGGGCCGGTGACCAGTGTGGCGTTTTTGCCGGACGGCCGCGTGCTGACGACAAGCGACGATTGGAAAGCTTTTATTTGGGACGTGAGCCGCCCCGAGCCGAAAATCGTCCACCGGCTTGAAGGCCACAAGCATAAGATCATGAGCGCCGCCGTGTCGGCCGACGGCAAGCGCGTGGTGACCGGTGGTTGGGACAAGGCCGTCAAAGTGTGGGACTCCCAAACAGGCAAGCAACTTCGATCCATCTCTGTCAGTAGTCCCGTTAATTCGGTGGCGATGGTTGGTCCGGCGGGCCTAGTGATCGCGGTGGGCGGCCATGACCGTTTAGTTCGCCTGCTGGACAGTCAAACGGGGCGCTCCCTGGGTGCGCTTTCGGGACATAAAATGGGCATAACCCAATTAACGGCGTCTGCGGACGGCAAGCACCTTTTGTCCGCCAGTATCGATAAATCGGTACGGCTTTGGGATGTCGGGTCGCAGAAACTGATCCGTATACTTGAACACCACGAAAGCCAGGTTTTTGGCGTCCGCTTCCTGCCCGATGGTAAATCCGCCGTCTCTACCGGGCGTGACGGGTTCATTCTGATTTGGGATTTGGATACCGGCGAGGTCCGGCGCGCGATCAAGGCGCATGATGTGATTTCCTGGTCAGTGGCCGTGTCGCCGGACGGCCGGTTTGCCGTCTCGGTAGGCTCGGACGAAACCGCCCGGATTTGGCATATGGAGACGGGTGATCGCATCGGCACGGTTGCAGAAGCCAACAATGAGCCGAAACCCTGGCTGCAAAGCAACCATCCGGGCGCCAAACTGTATTCCAAATGCGCGCGGTGCCACGCCCTGAAACCCGGTGGCGTACGGCGCTCAGGTCCACATTTCGAAGGCCTGTTCGGACGCCCTGTCGGGACAGTTGCGGGGTACCGGTATTCCGATGCGTTGAAAGGGCGAAACTTCAGTTGGAACAAGGAAACCTTGTTTCGGTTGTTCGACGAAGGACCGGACAAGTTTTTGCCAGGCACGAAAATGCCGGTTCAACGGGTCAGCAACCCGGAAAAGCTTGCAGAGCTTGTTGACTACCTGGGACAATTGACCGGCGCAACTACCGGCAAGTGAGACCGGAATGGCGTACTGAATGAACGGAGGCTCGCCGTGACCACCTATCTCTATTCCCATCCCGCCTGCGTGGATCATGATCCGGGCCCAATGCACCCCGAATGCCCCGATCGGCTGCGATCTGTGCTCACCGGTCTTGATGAAAAACCGTTCCGCCACCTGCAGCGCGAAGAAGCGCCGGAGATCGATCTCAAATTGGTCGAGATGGTACATAAGCCCTATTACATTGAAAACCTGATCGAAAACGTCCCCCAGGACGGGACGGTTCATCTTGACCCCGATACGGCATTGTCGCCCCATTCTGGTAAGGCGATCCGCCGCGCGTCTGGGGCGGCTGTCGCGGCGGTTGATGCGGTCGTCAAGGGTGATGCGAAGAACGCGTTTTGCGCCGTGCGGCCACCCGGACATCATGCGGAAAGTTCCCGCGCCATGGGGTTCTGCTTGTTCAATTCGGCCGCCATTGCGGCCTTTCATGCGCGCAGTGCACATGGCATGGCACGCGTCGCGGTGGTTGATTTTGATGTCCATCACGGCAACGGCACGCAGCACAGCTTAGAGAACGAGCCCAACCTGTTTTATGGGTCTTCCCATCAATTTCCAGCCTATCCGGGGACCGGCCAGGAGAACGAGACGGGGTGTGCGGATAACGTTTGGAACGTGCCCCTGGCGCCGGGCGCCGGGTCTGTCGAGTTTCGGGCCGGTTATGAGAATAGGATTCTTCCGGCGCTTCAAAACTTCGCGCCCGATTTGCTGATTATTTCCGCCGGCTTTGACGCCCATGCCCGCGATCCTTTGGCCCAACTCCAGGTGCAAACGGAAGATTACGGCTGGGTAACGGAACGCTTGTTGGAAGTTGCCGATGAATGCTGCCGGGGAAGGGTCGTCTCTCTTTTGGAAGGCGGATATGATCTTGATGCGCTGCGCGAAAGCGTGCAGACCCATGTCACGGCGCTGATGGCGGCTTAACGCTGAGTTTACGTGTCAGTTCCTTTGTGATTTTCGGGTCGTCTGTTTCTTGCCCTTACCTGAACAGCCCAGTACACTCCGGCCCCTTTAGAGCCGAGGCGCAAATGGCCGACGATAAGATTCCTGCCGACATCAAGAAATTCAATTTCGAGGACGCCCTTGGCGAGCTTGAAGAGATTGTCCGTGACCTGGAAAGCGGGTCGGGTGACCTAGACGAAGCTATCAAAGCATACGCCCGTGGTGCGCACCTGAAACGTCATTGCGAAAACAAGCTCAAGGACGCGCAGGCTAGGATCGATAAAATCGTCCTCGGCCCCGATGGCGATGTCGATACAGAATCTCTGGATAGCGAATGACTGATAAAACAGAATTCACGGCCGCTTTGACGACCAACGCTGAGGCGGTCACAGCAGTGCTTGATGCGCTGTTGAAAGAAAGTGACGGGCATGAAAATCGCGTCATCGAAGCCATGCGTTATGTGGCCTTGGCGGGCGGTAAACGGGTACGGCCGTTTCTGGTGACGGCGTCGGCGGAATTATTTGGTGTCGATCGCGGCCGCGCGCTGCGTGCCGCGGCGGCGGTGGAAATGGTGCATTGTTATTCGCTGGTCCATGACGACTTGCCGGCCATGGATGATGACGATTTGCGGCGCGGCAAGCCGACGTGTCATATCGCCTTTGACGAAGCCACGGCAATCTTGGCAGGTGATGCACTGTTGACTTATGCTTTTGAAGTGCTGGGCGATGCGGCCACCCATGATGATGCCTCCGTGCGTGCGGACCTGGTTGTGGCCTTGGCCCAGGCGTCTGGCCAAGCCGGCATGGTTGGCGGGCAAATGATTGACCTTTATGCAGAGGATCATGAATTTGACGTGCCGGAAATAACCAGGTTGCAACGGATGAAGACCGGCGCGTTGATTGCAGTATCGTGTGACATGGGGGCAATTCTTGGCAAGGCATCCGATCAGGCACGTCATGCATTGCGCGCCTACGCGCACGATGTTGGTTTAGCATTTCAGATTGCGGATGATCTTCTTGATGTCGAAGGCGACGAAGCCGAGGTCGGCAAGAAAACCGGCAAGGACGCTAATGCCGGAAAGGCGACATTTGTCTCTTTGCTTGGTGTTGAACGCGCTCATGAGCAAGCTGAAATGCTCAGCGATCAGGCCCGGGAACATCTAAAAGTATTCGGTGCCGAGGCAGATCCACTACGGGAACTCTCAGTTTTTGTTGTTCACCGCCGATCTTGAGTGATATTCAAGCTTGTTTGGCACTACATTTGATCGCCTTTCGACATTGGCTTGGCCAAAAGGAATTCCCGTGAACGCTAATTTCCTGACACCACTACTAGATACGGTTGAAGATCCAGCGGACATTCGTGATTTCACATCCGAGCAGCTAGCCCAACTGGCTGATGAACTTCGGATGGATACGGTGCGCTCGGTTTCTATCACCGGCGGCCACCTAGGTGCCAGCCTCGGCGTTGTCGAATTGACTGTTGCCCTACACCATGTTTTTGAGACGCCGCAAGACCGGTTGATATGGGACGTTGGGCACCAATGTTATCCGCACAAAATTTTGACTGGGCGGCGCGCGCACATGCATACGCTGCGTAAAGGCGACGGTATCTCGGGGTTCACCAAGCGCTCGGAAAGCGAATACGACCCCTTTGGCGCGGCGCATTCCTCGACATCCATTTCAGCGGGTCTTG
>Ga0233427_10005345_pt1 | contig 10253 bp, 10 predicted proteins | sample SI_118_April2016_5_FD_179885 | JGI IMG/M metagenome (GOLD analysis project Ga0233427, IMG submission 179885) | Seawater microbial communities from Saanich Inlet, British Columbia, Canada - SI_118_April2016_100_MG | ecosystem: Environmental > Aquatic > Marine > Inlet | place: Canada: British...
CTTATCATGCTTGCCTTTCTGCTGTATGCCTCATATTATCATGTTAATTACACCAATCGAGAAAACAACCCCGCCAGATGATTCTCTCACAAACCGCCGTTTACGCGCTCAAGGCTACGCTGTACCTAGCCCAGCAAGAATACGGTGAACCTGTGCGAGTTGACGACATTGCGGCTGCGTTGGACGTCCCGCGGAACTACCTTTCCAAGATTCTCCACATTCTGGCACGCGGTGATGTTCTGGATTCGACTCGAGGTCCCAAAGGTGGTTTCCACCTGGCCCGGCGCCCCGACGAGATGACCCTCGAACACGTTATTGAACATTTCGACGACCTCACAGGCGGTTCTCCATGCCTGCTGGGTCGTAGCGAATGCAGCGATACGAACCCGTGCGCGGCGCACGACCGTTGGAAGAGCGTCTCGATCGCGGTCCGAACTTTTTTTCGAGAAACAACGGTTGCGAGCCTCTCCCGTTCGGGGGTATTATCAACCTAGCCCGACAGCAGCTTAGTCGGATCTGGCCCGCGCGACCCTCTCCTTTCGCGGATCCGATGGATTTTGAAGAAGCACTATCAAACACCACTCGGAGGCCACTATGGACGATGGAGCTCCCGGCGACGACACGCCGGAGGAGATCCCCTATCTCCAGACATTGTACGATCGCCCGTTCCTGCTGTTGGGCTTGTGCACGGTGATCATGCTGACCCTGTACACCGGCTGGGGGCTATGGGAGATCATGAGCCTTCCCGTCGCCACCTTGCCGTAAGGAGAGGCCGCTATGCATACCACAGGCGTAACGCCTCCAGAACGCATCTGGTGGAAACCCGTACATAAGTCCGAAAAAGTCTGGGCAACCATCGCTTTCATATGGTGCCTAGTCCTGTTCGCAATGATGCCGCTTTGGCACCTGCGCGGTGGACAGAACCCGTCGGGTATCCGCTCCAAGGTTGATCCGGTCGCCTACAGGGCCCGCACCGAACAGTTCATTGCGGATTACCAGATTGGAACGGAGAACGGGATTCCGGTCGTAGCTCCTCCGCCAGGCTCAGACGTATATCTGCTCGGCCAGATGTGGTCGTGGACACCGATCCTGCAGCTCGAGCAGGGCGCCGAGTACACGCTGCATCTGTCGTCGTGGGACCTGAACCACGGCTTCAACCTCTATCCGTTCAACGTCAACTTCCAGGTGGTGCCAGGCTACGACTACGGTCTACGCGTGACACCCACCGAGGCCGGCGACTACCGAATCGTGTGCAACGAATTCTGCGGCATTGGGCACCACCTCATGGTGGGGAAAGTCACCGTGACACCCGCGGGAGGTGAGCAATGAGCAACCCGTTCCGGATCTGTCCTACCACGGGGCTGAAGGTCCACAAAGACGCAGACGCACTCATCAAGGCCAACGCGGTCGTAGCGACCGTCGCGCTCCTGATTGGTGGAATATCAGCGATCTTGGTCCTGCTGACGCGCTGGCAGGCGGTGCACCTTCTCGACGCGGTCTGGTTCTACCGGATCCTGACCGTGCACGGGATGAACATGTTGATCTTCTTCATCCTGTTCTTCGAGATGGCGGTCCTCTACTTCGCGAGTTCGGTGTTACTAAACGCGAGAGTGGCAGGACCTAAATGGGGGTGGGTCGCCTTTGGGCTCATGGTCTTCGGGACCAGCATGGTCGAGTGGACCATGTTCACCGGTCGCGCCGACGTGCTCTTCACGTCGTACGTGCCGCTTCGTGCTCACCCCTTGTTCTACCTCGGCGTCATTCTGTTCGCGGTCGGTGCCATCATCGTGACGACGGTCTTTTTCGCGACGATTGTCGCGGCGAAAAAGGAGAAGACGTACGAAGGCTCTGTGCCGTTGGTCACCTTCGGCGCCATCACCGCGGCGATTATCGCCGCGGTCACGCTCCTGCACGGAGCGGCGATCTACATTCCGACATTCATCTGGTCGATCAATCCGGAATGGCTGACGGTGGACCCCCAGGTCTATCGCATGGTCTGGTGGGGACTCGGGCACTCGTCACAGCAGATCAACGTGGCCGCCATGGTCTCGATCTGGTATCTGCTGGGCGCGCTCACCGTAGGCGCGGTCGTGGTCAACGAGAAGATCTCTCGTACCGCATTCGTGCTCTACATCCTCTTTATCTCGATGGCGTCGGCTCACCACCTTCTGGTGGACCCGGGCTTCGGTCCGGCGTGGAAAATCGTGAACACCTCGTACTTCATGTACATGGCGGTGCTCGCATCGATGCTCCACGGCTTTACAGTGCCGGCCGGTATCGAGATGGGCATGCGACTTCGAGGCTATACGCAGGGCATCTTCGGGTGGCTACGTAGAGCGCCGTGGGGCGATCCGGGCTTCAGTGCTCTGTGGCTCTCAGTGGTCATCTTCGGCTTCGTGGGCGGCATCACTGGCGTGACTTTCGGTACCGAGCAGATCAACATCATCGCGCATAACACGCTTCGAATTCCTGGGCACTTCCACGCGACGGTGGTGAGTGGTACGGCGATGGCCTTCATGGGCATCACGTACTATCTGATTCCGCTGATCTTCCAGAAGAAGGTCGCCTTCTACGGCATGGCCCGGTGGCAGCCCTACATCTTCAGCATCGGCATGCTGATCTTCTCGCTGTCCATGACGTTTGCAGGCACCTTCGGTGTTCCGCGGCGTCACTGGGACATCACGTTCGCGGGCGCGCCCTTCGACGTGGCATACTCACCGGCAGTAGATCTGATGCTGGCCATAATGGCGATCGGTGGCCTGCTCGCTGCGGTCGGTGGCGGGATGTACATCCTGATCACTGTCGTCTCGGTCTTCTTCGGGAAACCGTTGGGCGACGACTGCACGGACGTGGTCCTGGCGGGCAGTGTGCCTCCAGGCGTCTACAACCGTCCGTTCCTAGAACTTCCCACCGAAGACGTCGAGCTCGAAGAGCACAGCACGTTGGGCATGATGCCAGGCACCATGATCCTCGTACTGGTCTTCTTGCTGGCCTTCATTGTCTACTACTTCGCCAACTGGAAGCTCCTGTCGGCAATGTGGCAGATCGGGTAGTAGTACAATTAGGTACAGAAGTAGTGTTTGGAGGGGTGGGGCCACTCGGCCCCACCCCTCCGCTTCTTCAAAGGCATGACTGAATGGCGGCACAGGCGCAGCCCATGATCCGAGAGCAGGACAAATGGCTCCTAAGGGCCGCTGCGTTCATCGCTGCTGCGTCCGTCGCGTGGTGGGGCTTCGCGCTCTTCACGATTCCCGGTGTACCGGAATGGGTCGATCGCGCGCGGGCAGTCTGCTTCAACCTGACAGAAACGGGACTCCCAGACGCCAAGGGCTGGATGCTCCTCATTGGGCAGCCCCCGACCATGCTCACGGCACTCTTCGTGCTCTGGAGCACCGAGGCGCGCGACACCCTGGGACATCTAGCCAGCCACCCAGGCGGCCGGAAGCTGATCGGGGCATCATTCGTGTTTGTCATCACGGGATTCGCGGCAGCCGGACTCCGTGTTGTCGACGCGCAGCTTCCTGAGCCAACGCTGGACACCGGCATGGCCGGCGGGATTGCCATGGAACCGGGCGAGCCGCTGCCTGAGACCTATCCACGCATGGACCTCGCGTGGCCGGACATGGCTGGAGTGGTCGACCAAACCGGCGAGGCATTCAATATCGCGAAGCTGGGCGGCTCGCCGGCGTACGTGACATTCGCGTTCGGACATTGTGAAACGATCTGCCCCATGGTGGTGCACAGTGCGCGCAGCGCGCGGCTGGAACTGGGCATTGCGATGCCCATCGTCGTGTTCACACTCGATCCCTGGAGGGATACTCCGAGGCGGCTACCCGCCTTGGTCGAGCAGTTCGAACTAGATCCGGAGCGCGACTTCGTGGTCAGTGGCTCGGTTGAGGCCCTGAATGCCGCGCTCGACGCCCTCAACATGGCCCGGGAGCGGGACCTGACGACCGGGGACATCATCCACCCAGCGCTGGTCTACCTAGTAGAAGGCGACGGCACCATCGCCTACGGGTCCACCGGAGTACAGTCGCATTTGGTCCAGCTGGCTCAACGCCTTCGCTAGACCACTTGACGCACCCAGATACACGAAGGGCCCGGCAGCTTGAAGCTGCCGGGCCCTTCTGTCTATCCGAGCGGTAGGACTCAGTTGCCCCCGCGACGGCGCCTACGACGCTCGTCTTCCGGGACGTCCACCTTGCCCTCGACTCCGCTGTGGCTGACTCGGCCACCTGCGATGCCGTCAACGGTGAGGTCACCACCCACGTTCTGGACGCTAACCGAACCCGCGACATCACCGACCATCACGCTCAGGCCGATGTCCGAGATGCGTAGTGAGCCGGCCACATCGTCCACAGTCACGGTGCCTTCGATGTCGTCGATCGTCACCGAGCCCGCACCATCGTTGATCTGGAGGTCACCCGCCACATCCTTGATGGAGATTGAGCCGGCCGCATCCTCCACAGTCACGGTGCCTTCGATGTCGTCGATCGTCACCGAGCCCGCACCATCGTTGATCTGGAGGTCACCCGCCACATCCTTGATGGAGATTGAGCCGGCCGCGTCACCAATGAGGAGGTTACCCGTGCCGGAACTCCGGATGGAACCCGCCGCCTCTTCGATCTCAACGTCCATGCCCACCGGCACGTATACCGTCAGATCAATCTTCGCCGAGTTGCCGCGCCAGTTACTGCGATTCTCAGCGTAGTGCGCCGAAATGATGATCTCGTTGCCCTCGACCTCGGAGCTGACGGACATCTCACGAAGGCGCTCTTCGGAAGAAGCGCATAGCTGACCGACCACTTCGACGTGGTCGAGCCCCTCGCGGCCTTCGATGCTGAGCTTCCCAGCGATCTCCTCGAGCGTCAGCGAAGTGCCTGCGGACACATCGAGCGAGAACTCACGGGTCATCTCGTACGAGCAGTCACCGCTGCCCTGACGCACTTGGACGTCAACGACGATCTCCGGATCCACATGGACCTGGACGTCGTAGTCGCCGCCGAGTCCAATGACACTGTAGCCTAGGAACAGCGACACTACTCTCAATCCGCTCATCATCACCCCTCTCCCCATCGGTGGGCCGTAGTTCTTGCACTTGTGATCGATTGGACACCACCAATCGCACAATGGTTGCGATCGGTCCAGATCCGATTGCGGGGAACGTCGCCGCGCCCCCACGTTCTGCACTCCTGACGAGATCACACGCCCATGCGTTTCAAGTATTCTAGGGCCCTGTACCCGAGGGCTGTGTGGGTCGTATGTGTCAGAAGCGTCATACCGCCTACTGACCCGTCCCGGCCGTGAGCCGATTGAGGGAACGTTTTGAGAGCACCTGCGGATTCATCCGTCGCAACCAAGAGCCCCAGAATGACACAAATCATATCTCGTGCGTTCCAATCCGCCCTTGTCCTGACGGCACTGGCCTTCACGATCCCGTCCAATGCCGAGGCCCAACGCAGAGGCAGGGACGACGGTGAAGACAAGCTCCCTTGGCCCTCGGTGATGGCGGGGGTGACGATCGGCTATGACGACAGGTCGACCGCTGAGCTCCTAGGCGCACAGCTCAGGCTCCCTGTGCTACGCAACGGGATGGTCGAGCTCGTACCCAGCGTCAGCGCGACGTTCGCCAACGGCCTCAAAGAGTACCAGTACAATGCCGACCTCGTGTTCGTGACAAGAGGCCGCTCTGGTGGTTTGTACGTGGGCGGCGGCATCGCACAGCGAAACACCATTCTTACCGACAATCCTTCCGACCCTCGTGAGACGCTGACAGGGTACAATCTCGTCGCAGGCCTGAAGGGCGGAGGGAACGGCGACCTAATCGGGGTTCAGATCGAGTCTCGGTGGAGCTTCTTCGATGAGCTCCCCTTCGATCCGCGCGCGATCACGCTAGGTGTCAACTTCGCCCTCACGGGGCGGAACCCAAATGGAGCGCCCAGACGCTGATTATTCGGAGGGGGTGGTTCCTGCTTGGATTAGTCGCCCTCTCGGCCTGTTCCTCATCGACCGGGCTGGGCCTGGAGCCATCATCCGAGATTGATCTCGAAGTGGAGTGGGTCGCAGTGGCTGAGGGGCTCGAGGCTCCCGTCTACGCGGTGTCTCCTCCGGGTGACCCCCGCCTGTTCGTTATAGAACAACCTGGCCGCATCCGAGTGATACGAGATGGGTCCCTGGTCTCGGACCCCTTTCTCGACATCACAGACCGAGTTCGCTACGGCGGCGAGCGGGGCCTCCTGGGACTCGCGTTCGATCCAGATTACCGGGCGACTGGGCGGTTCTGGGTGTACTACACGAACACCGCTGGGAATACAGTCCTCGAGGAGTACCGCGACGTGGACCGGAGTGATCGGGCGAACCCTTCCAGTGGGAAGTTCTACCTTGAGATCGAGCAGCCATTCTCGAACCACAACGGAGGGCAACTCGAATTCGGGCCTGACGGAATGCTGTACGTTGGGGTGGGAGATGGAGGGGGAGCGGGAGACCCCGACAAAAACGGCCAAGATCCCGGCACCTTACTCGGTTCGATTCTCCGCTTAGACGTACTGGACCGGCTCGGCCCCCCTTATGAGATCCCCGCGGACAACCCGTTCGTCGGTGACACCTCCCGGCGAGCCGAGGTTTGGCACTACGGGCTCCGAAATCCATGGAGATTCTCGTTCGATACAAACTCCGGTGGGCACATGTACGTCGCGGATGTTGGGCAGAACCGGTGGGAAGAGATCAACGTCGTGTCCATCGCGGCACCGGAGCACAACTTCGGATGGAATACCATGGAGGGCTCGGAGTGCTTCGGTGGTGTCTCCTGTGAAGGAGAAGGGTTCACCTTCCCCCTAGCAGTCTACAGTCACAGCGATGGATGCTCCGTGACGGGCGGCTACGTATACCGCGGGCTCGAGATCCCCGACCTACTCGGGAGGTACGTGTACTCCGACTACTGCGGAGGCTGGCTCCGGTCGTTCAGGGTGGGGACGAACGGCCAGGCAACCGATCCGCTGCTCCTGGTCGAGGAGCGGGCAGGCGCAGTGACATCTCTTGGCGAGGACGCGCGGGGGGAGATCTACGCCACCCTACTGGATGGGCGGGTACTCCGTCTGACCCTCAAGAAGTAGTACACGTGCTGGAGATGGGAGCTGACCGCCGAGCCTTTCAGGCCTGCGCTTACCTACCGCCCTTTGTCGTCAGTTACTCTCGGACGTCGAGTGCGGGTTCTCAGGCTTCTGCGTGAGGATCACATAGTCGCCTAACCCATCGTGCTCTTCGTCGTCCCAGGCGTCGATGTCCTCGACAGCCTCCATGACGATCGATAGCACCCTAGTCCCCGGCCGATAATCCTCGATGCGCTCGGGAATTCCTGTCCCCCGCGCGACGTGAAAGGACCCGGCCATGTGGAGAACGAGTGATCCCGGGTGTTCGGTTAACGCACTCGTGACACGGTGACCCATCGCGGCATCCCAGAGCGCTTGGGAGTAGATCACGTTGGGGCTCATCCCGTAGGAGTGTTGCTCCCGTTCTCCTTCCTCGTCTTCCGCAGGCTCGTCCTCTCCTGCGACGGACATAGGCTCCGAAGCCGGCTCGGCCGCCGCCATCGAGTCCATTTGCGCTCGCATTTCTTCCATCGAAGCAGCCATCACGGCGTCCCATTGCGCCCGATATACATCCGAAGGGCCTGGATACGGGAGCGGCGGGAGAAATTGGGTCGCGGAAGCGGGCAGGTCCGATAGGGATTCGGGCCCCTCACGGGAAACCCGGTCCACATACCGTCGGGGAGCATTCGCCGCGACCACTGGAAAGCCATGGGCTCGCGCGATCTCCACCATGGGGCGGTACCTGGTTTCATAGTCCGGCCACGGACGCGCACTGCTCATGAAGTGGTCCTCCGAGATCAGGCCGTCCAGATATTCGTCCACGATGTACTGGACGTCATGCTCAAACATCTCCATGGAAAGAACAACCAAACGTTCGGCCTGCACCCGCTGGAACGCCGCTCCCAAAAGCGACGCCTGGAAGCCATGCCCGATCAGGTCGTCGTGCTGTTCCCCAACCAAAACGACATCGAAGGACTCGACCTCGGCGAGGATGTCAGCGAACGACGCGAGCCTTCCGTCACGTTGGTAGACACGGAAATCCGCACCCTCGACCGGAGCGCTCCGCGTGCCTTCGGGGTGCTGAGCCTGCAGTGATGGCGCCGCCACGAGAGTCAAGGCGAAAAGAGTCAGGGCCGACACTGGAAGTTGGGTTCTTTTTGACATCTCAAAAGCTAACGGTGCGTGACGTGGTGCCAACATTCTTCCACCATGCGCTGCGTAGCTCGCTAGGACCGCATAGAATCCAACCACGTCGGCGGGCCAGCACCAAAGTCGACCGTCCATAACTGGAGGTACGTGATGATCTGGATCTGGGGCGCCCTGGGCGGATTCCTGGTATTGGTCGTGTTGTACGACCTGATCCAGACCAAACACGCGATCCTCCGGAATTTCCCGATCATCGGGCACTTTCGGTATATCCTGGAGTCGGTCGGGCCCGAGCTCCGGCAATACATCGTCACCGCGAATGACGAAGAATTGCCGTTCTCCCGAGATCAACGGCGTTGGGTCTACGCGTCGTCGAAGAAGCAGAACAACTACTCCGGCTTTGGTACGGACAACGATCTAGAAAAGTCGAACAACTACCTCATCATCAAGCACCACACGTTGGGCAGGCCCGAAGAGACCCACCCCGACGAGATGTATCCGCTCCCCTGTGCGAAGGTGCTGGGCGGACACCGTGGCCGGAAGCACGCGTTCCGGCCATCGTCCGTCGTGAATATCAGCGGCATGAGTTTCGGCTCGCTATCGTCCGCGGCGGTCGAAGCGATGAATCGCGGGTCGGCCATCGCCGGATGCCTCCACAACACCGGTGAGGGAGGCATCTCGCCTCATCACCTGCATGGGGGGGACTTAATCTGGCAACTCGGGACCGGGTATTTCGGGGCCAGAGCACCAGACGGTCGCTTCGACCGAGAGGAGTTCCTGAGGAAGGTCGCGGCGCATCCGGTGCGTGCGATCGAGATCAAGCTCAGCCAGGGTGCGAAGCCCGGCCTGGGCGGAGTACTCCCCGGAGAGAAGGTCACAGCAGAGATCTCGAACATCCGAGGTGTCCCACGCGGCGAGACGGTCAACAGTCCGGCCGGCCACCTTGAATTCTCCAACGTCGACGAGCTCTTAGACTTCGTGGAGGACCTGGGAGAAGCCTCGGGGCTGCCCATCGGGATCAAATCAGCTGTGGGCCTGCTCAACTTCTGGAAGGAGCTTGCCGACCGGATGGCTTCAGAGGCGCGCGGCGTCGACTTCATCACGGTCGATGGTGGAGAGGGCGGAACAGGTGCGGCGCCCTTTGCCTTCTCGGATCACGTCGCCCTTCCGTTCAAAGTCGGATTCAGTCGTGTCTACCGGATCTTCGCCGAGCGCGGCGTGCACAACGACGTCGTTTGGATCGGCTCCGGTAAGGTCGGGCTACCCCAACAGGCCCTGCTCGCGTTTTGCCTCGGGGCGGACATGATCGCCACTGCGCGCGGCGCCATGATGGCCATCGGGTGCATTCAGGCGCAGCGTTGCCACACAGGACACTGCCCCACCGGCGTCGCCACGCAGAACAAGTGGTTGGTGCGGGGGCTCGATCCGGCCCACAAAGCAGCCAGGCTCGCCAACTACGTCGTGACGCTCCGGAAAGAGCTGACTCGACTGAGCCACGCATGCGATGCGGAGCACCCAGCACTCCTGCACGCAGACCACATAGAAATCATGGACGGCAAGTTCGGGAGTCGTCCTCTGCGCGAAGTGTTCAACTACGAGAAAGGATGGGAATTGCCCAACCCCGACCAGCAAGCCGGCCTGCGATCAGCCATGGACGGCTGACCGCAGAACTCAGCTCGTCCGATCGTCCGGGCCTAAGTACTTCTCGGTGCCGCGCCGCCACCATTCGTGCGGGCCTAAGCGATCACCCGGCGCGAACTTGTCCGCGAGCCAAAGCGCGAGCCTGCGAAAGCGCGTGCCCGCCAGTCGGCGCCACGCCCGAGGCCAGAAGCCCTCGCCACGATTATACGGGCACACGCGGACGCAGATGGAGCAGTCCGAGTTCTGGTTCGCCCAGAACTTAAAGCACGGTTCCGCATTCACGGTCCACTTCGTCACGCCGACCAGGTTGGACTTGTTGTACACCTCGTCTGACGGGGGACCATCCGGAATCGCGTTCACCGGGCAAGCATCTGAACA
>Ga0233427_10005351_pt1 | contig 10249 bp, 4 predicted proteins | sample SI_118_April2016_5_FD_179885 | JGI IMG/M metagenome (GOLD analysis project Ga0233427, IMG submission 179885) | Seawater microbial communities from Saanich Inlet, British Columbia, Canada - SI_118_April2016_100_MG | ecosystem: Environmental > Aquatic > Marine > Inlet | place: Canada: British...
TTGTATCTGCGTTTTCTGCTGTTTTTGCTTCTGTTGCTCGTCTTGCTTCTTCTGCTAGTCTTTCTGCTGTTTGTCTTTTTGCTTCTTCTTCTGCTAGTCTTTCTGCTTCTAGTCTTTTTTTATCATCTGATTTTTTTCTTACTAATTCATCCTCTTGTTTATTTAATACTTCAAAAGCACTTTGTTTAATATAAATAACATTACTTTTATCGTTTTCGCCTTCAATAGTTTGTCCCTTATATCTCACTCTATTTAAAACATTACGCAACAATACAATTTCTCTATCAATATTCATAGTTTCCAAATCTACCTTATTATCCTTAGAAAAATAAACATTTTTTAATAATTCTAAGAAATTTAATCTGTATTGTTCAAAAAGAGATGTTCTTATATGTTCAGGATCATTATTTTTATTTGTGTCTATATCAGGTATATCGTCCTCACCAAACCCTTTATTTTCTCCAATAGCAGCACTAATATACTTTAATTTACCATTTGCTCCTCCAACCAAAGTTCCCCCTACATTAACAACAGTTGTAATTGTTGCTTCTCCCTCTACACTATTAAATAAGTCTTCCATACTGGTTTCTATTTGTTCAATTACTTCTTTTGCTTTTGCTTTCTTTTCAGGTGTTTGTTCTTTTAATAATGTTCTAGCATTAACTAATAATTCTGTAAGTGTATCTAATTTTTCATATTGTGTATAGTTTTTATAACTATCTTTACTATAATCTATTTCATCTTTTATTCTATATTCAAATATTTTCTTAAAATTTTCAGCAATTGTTTTAGATATATCATAATCCATTTTACTAAATTGACCTATTTTAACAACCCCATAAGATGACCTTTCTTTTTTTACATTATCTTGTTTGCGTTGTATATTAATTGCTTGTTCTATAATATCAAAATATATGTTTTTAACAACATTAAATATTTGTTTGGCTTCCTCCTTATTATATTCACCTTCATTTTTAGTTCTAGCAATATCAGGTAAAATTGTTTTTAATAATTTAATTAATAATTTATCAATATAATCATAGTTCTTTATATTATCTTTATTTCCATCTATATAATCTGAAAATGCTTTGAAATAAGTTAATAAATGATTAAATAGTTTTAAATGAGGTGTAGTAGTAGTAGCCAATAATGGTTTTATTTTTTCAAGGGCTGTAGTTTTATAGTCAGTTTTCTTATTTACATATTTAGAGTTTTTTGTTTTATTATATTCTTCAATTTCTTTTTTTAATTTCTCTATAATTTCTTTTTTTGTGTCAGCACCAGCACCACCTGATAGAGTTTGTTGTTGTAGGCTATTTTGTTTTGCTAGCATTTCTTCAATATTTGCTTTTCCTAAGGGTAAATGAATAACAACATCTGTAAAATCAATATCAGATTTATGATATAATGATAAAATAAAAAATAAGATACCTATTTTTTTTATCATCATATCATAATAATAATACACTAATTTAAACATTTCAATAACCTCAATATGTTTAACTAAATACAATATTTGTAAATCATAACATTTATATATAACTTTTTGTATTGTTTCAGGGTCACTACTAGTTTCTCCAAGAGTGTTTGAATTATTAAAATATAAATTATTTGTATTATTAATCTTAAAACTCTGCCACGTATCTTTTGTTTTATTATGTTTTTTTTTTTCATATAATTTTTCATTTATATGATTTTGATATTCTTCTATTAAAGTATCAAGTTTTGTTTTGCCATTATTTTTTATACCTAATATATGTTTAATTGAGGTTTCATTTGATAATTGTATTTGTTTAATTAATTGTAAAAATTCATAATCTACCAATTCATCAACTATATATTTATTTTTTAAATCTTTTTTTGTTCTATCTGTCGTTTGCCTTGCCTCTTCTCCCTCTATTTCTCCATTTCCTCCTCCAGTTTTCTCTTCATTTAAATCTTCCACAACTTTTTTAACCATAGTTTGTGTTTTTAATAATTCTTTTAATTCTGTGATTTCAGGTTTAGGTAATTTAAGTTTTCCATCTTTCCCTTTTGAATTAAAATATTTAGGATCAACTAATTTTTTAATAACATCATTAATGGTATCATTTAAGTTGATATACTCATTCATTTTTTTAAATATATCAAGTAATTCAATATGTTTATTTATATAAAGTTGTTGTAAATCATTACATTTTTTAAAATAAAGTTCTATTGTGTCTTTATCTTTTGATAAAGTAAATTCACCATTCATTAGATTTTTAGGGGTATTAGTCTCAAACCCATAATGTGATGTTTTCTCACGATTTAAAACTGTATTCCATAATTCATTATCTGTAAATCTACGTATTTCCTGTGCCTGAGGTAATTTAGTTTTATTAGAATTTTCTAATTTTTTTAATTTTTTTATGTCATATGGTTTAGGTTGAGGTTGAGTATTTGCTCCACCATTTACTACTAGTGCATCTATTAAACTTTTTGATTTTATTAATAATTTAGGTATATACATTTTCATTTTTTTACCACTATCAAAATTCTTATCATTCTTAACATCCTCAATAATAGCATTAACACCAAATTGATTTTTAGCATTTTTAATATGTTTTATAAACATATCATCTTCATCATTATTACCAAAAAATTTTGTAAATTTTTCATTTGTTTTATATTTTTTTAAAATAGTATCTAAATTATATAAAAATAGGTCATATTCAAACACAGCAACAGTATTGTCATTTTCATTATTAAGTTGTTTAAGAATAGTAGTTATATAGTCTTGATTAAAAATGTTTTCATTATTTATATTATTAATACCAGATAATATGTTTGTCTGTTTATGGGTAATAAATTTATTAAATAATTTTGCTAATAATTTATCATATTTATTATCACTATATCTAAATGTTGATTTAAACTTAGAAGTCATATTCGACACATCAATTTTTTGTTTTTCATTATTATTTTTAAAGTTTTGTGGGTCATTAAACCATTTATCTATAAATTTATCAACTTCACCTTCTTCATCATAAAATATTACTTTTCTATTACTATTGTCACGAGCAGGAGCAGTTGTATTAGCACCTCCATCCATTACCACACTATAGTCATCATAACCTCCTGTTTTAATATTATCATAACTTTTATGAAATCTACTATCATAAAGTTCATATTTAAGTCTTCTTTTTTTAGAATTACCTGTATTTTCTTGTGTAGTTCTTGTTCTTTTTCTATACATTTTAAAAATTAATAGTAATCTTTATTATATAATATAATAGTAATCGTTATTATATAAATATACTATTTTTTATTTATATTTTATTTTATAGTTTATTTATATTAAAAATATGAAAAAATACTTTATTAAACTATAAAAAGAGATATTAAACTATAAAAGAGATTTAAAAATGTAAAAAGAAATATAAAAAATTAAAAAATAGTTCTTTATGCTTTATAAAATGGTTTATCAGCCCAGGCAATAGTTGTTTCTGGGTTAGACATTTGGTATTTACTGCCTTCTACAACTTTAGGAACATGTTCTCCAAAGGGTGCGGTAAGAGGTTCAATACGGTTAAATTTAGTAATGTTAGTTGAAACAGAGTTATCACCACGAACATCATGTATTACAATATTACCAAATCCGCGATGGTAATTAATTTTTTGAGTAGTGTAAGGTAAATCACATACACTTGCGTATTTTCCTATATTTTGAACATTCATTTTAGAATAGTTAATTAAGTTGATTTAAATTATATAATTATTTAAATAGTTTATAAAATTACTTTATTATTATAATTATAATATATTTTTATTATTAAAAAAATTATATATTAGTTATAAAAAAATTATAAATAAAATAAAAATTAAAAATAAATAAAATAATTATAACTAAAATAGAAATTATAACTAATTAAAAAATTATAACTAAATTAAAAAAAATTATAACTAAATAAAAACAATTAACTTATTTGAACTGATGGCTCAACATAGAATAAACAATAAGAACCATTGCTAGCAACACTACCACTTTCTAGAAAATAGCCTGCTTTGATATAATTAACTGTTGGAACAGATTTTGTATTATTAAATATAAATCCATCTTTACCAACCAGACCAATTATACCAACATCACTCACACTATCACTTCTAGTAAAATCAGCAGTAGAACTATTAGTACATTTTACAGTAGTAATTCCTTTTGTGCATACAGAACACGTTCCTCCTGCTGATGCGTCTTCAGTAGCAATACCTAGAATATTGAGTGGTGTTGTAAAAGGACTTATTGACGAAAGTGTTGTATATGTAATAGGTTGTATTACAATATTGCTTGTAGCAGTTTCTCTAGTTATTCTCACGGCTTGACCCCTGCTTACAGATGACCCGTCAGTTTTAACAATCCATTTAGAAGTTTCACCCCAACCAGTTGTAATATCTTTTAAATTAGTAAGTGTATTTTGTGTTCCTGAAAAATCCCAATTATAAGGTAAAGGTTTAGAGTTAATTGTAATAACATTACTATTTTGTGTCAATTCAGTGCTTGTAACAGTTAAATTACTATTCACTATGTAAGAAGAACCTTGAAGACTTCTAATATTAACATTACTTAAACTTTGTGAAATATCAACTAACGTGCTAGCAAATACACTACCTAAAGCAACAGTTGTTTCAACGGCTGAATTTGCTCCTAAATTATTAAAATTAACAGCATTAGTAAAATCTTGACCTGCTGGACCTTGAACTCCTTGAGTGGCATTAAATGTAACCCACGCTGAACCATTATTCCCTTGAAAAATTGGTGGAGATACAGTATTATTTAATCTAACTTCACCACTTAAACCTATATTAGAATAATTTACTCGTAGAGCAACATTACTACTTTTTGGTTCAATTTGATACCAACCTGCTTTTTCAGTATCTAATGAATTGGTGGTATAATTAGGATTTGTTAAAATAGAAGGTATTAATTTTGACATTTTATTATACTATTTAATATTATATTATTTTATGTTATTTTTATATTATTCTATATTATTTTTATATTATTATTGTTATATATTATTTATTTTAATTTTATTCTAAATCATTTAATTCTTAATCATCTAATTCTAAATCATCTAATTCTAAATCATCTAATTCTAAATCATCTAAATCTGAATCATCTAAATTTAATTTATTATCTTCTAGAATAGATTTAATTTCTTCTTTATTTTCTATTTCTTTTATTTCTAAATCTTCTATAATTTCATCTTCTATAATTTCATCTTCTATAATTTCATCTTCTATAATTTCATCTTCTATAATCTCATCTTCTATTACTTTATCTTCTATTACTTTATCTTCTAGAATAATTTTAGTTTCTTCTAGAGTAGGTTTATTTTTAGATACAGAATTAGATTGTAATTTATTATATAAGAATTCAGCATCTTCAATAATAGATTTATCAAATCCTTTTTGTTTTAATAATTTAAGAGCAAAGTGTTTTTTACTTACTCCAGGTTTTATTTTGTAATCGCTAATAATAGTATCATTTTCATCAATTTCAATATCAAAGTAATGTTTATCTACTTTTACTTCATCCATACCTGCTAATACATCAAAATGCGTTGTAATTATATTTAAAGATTTATTTAAATGACACATTTTCTTAATAACAGCATAGGCACCACTCATACCTTCTTGATAATTAGTAGAAACAAAAATTTCGTCCATTATATTAAAACTAAAATCACCTTTTGTTTCAGCATTATTTAACATTTGTAATTGTTGATAACACCTACTCATTTCTGCTTGGAATAAACTTTCTTTACCTTGACAATCTGGAATATTTAAATAAGTAGAAATATTTACAAAGGGTGTAAAAGCAAAATCTGAAGCAGGAACAACACCAACAGTTTGACCTAATAAAATACATTCTATAACAGATTTAATATAAGTAGATTTTCCAGAACCATTTGGACCAGTAATTAATAAATTATTAAATGTTTCTTTCTTTTCTTTCTCTTCTTTCTCTTCTTTCTCTTCTTCTCCACCAACTTGAATAGGTTCATATCCTAGTTTAATATCATTATAAACAGGTTTTTCACAACATATATTCCATACAGATTTTCCTTTGACAATAGGTGTTTCACTATCTGTAATAAAAGAACATAGGTTGCGTTTATTTATTTTAATGTCTTCATTTATCCAACTGCTTACACCATACCAAACATCAATATGTGCTACATATTTACAAAAAGGTTGTATTATTTTTTTAGTATCTAGAAATTCTTTAAATGTTTTAATAATAATACCTTTATTTGAAAATAGACTTGGTTCGCAATTAAAGCAGTCGTGGTTAAGTAGATTTATAATTGTGGGGTTTTGTAATAAATCATACATTTCATTAACAATAGGTATAATTTCAGGGCTTTCAAACCCTAATTTCATTTTAAAACATTTTACTGCGTTTTTCAACCATTTAGAAATAATATTAATACGTGAATGAAACATATTAATAATTTTATTATAGGTTATACTTGATTGAATACTATTATAAATACCATAAAGATATGAAATAATAACAAATCCTAAATAGACATAGGTTCCAGCACTTGTATTCATAAATGCTACTATCCATTTTACAATAGATATAATTACATTTTTTATACTAAATGTATTAAAAAAACTAGTCCCAGAACTAGAACCATTTAAACCACCACCACCATTTAATCCTCCCATACCATTTTGAACTATATTTTCTGCTACTTTACCTATATCGCTATTTATAATTTTGTTTAAATTTGTAAAAAAACCTGTTCCACCCATAACTAATTTTTTCATTACCATCCAGAATGTTTCAAAGGGAACAGGAACTTTTAATACATATTTCATAAATATATAAGGAGCAAACATAAATATAAAAGGAGCAATGGCTCCATAAGCAGGACTAAATATAATAATAAAATAATAGAAGTATTTTAAAAAAAGTTCATTATAGTTGAATTGTTTTAATAGTATAAATTCAAAGAAAATGACTTTGTATACTTCTTCCATTTCTGGTGTATCTGCCATTTGCATGGCTAGAATATCTTTTTCTAATTTAGAACATTCTAGCAATAGTGTTTTTATTTCTTCTTTTTGTTTATGATTTAAAAATAAAGAGACTTGTTTTTGTCTATGATTTAAAATAGAAATATCAGTAGTAGGTTGTAATATAATAGATTGTAATAATGTTTTACCTAATTGTGTAGATGTTCTATTAAATTTATCAAATAGAGATGTCGTTTTACTATTGACATTGCTATCTAAATTAGCCTGAAAAAATTCTAATTCATTATATTTATGTCCGTCTTTAGAATATAATATAGTATTGGGAAATTCTTTTTCAAGTTTAAGTATGTCTTTAATTATTTCTGAAACATCTACATTATCACTTGAAAATGTTTTTAATAAATCAATAATATTTTCATCATCTCCAGAGACATCATCATTATTAGTATCGTTATTAGTATCGTTATTAGTATCTTTATTAATATTATTACTATCCTTATTACTATCCTTATTACTATTATTACTATCCTTATTATTTATTTTATTAAGTAATTTTTTAATAATAAACATTAACATAATGTTAAATAAATATAATTATATAATTAAATAATTCTAAATAAGTATTATAATTAAGATATAAATGAGTATAATAAATAAAACGAAATGATATAAAAATAAGAAATTATAAAAAATAAGAAATTATAAAAAATAAGAAATAAATTAATTATATTAGTTATATTTGTTTATACTTTTTATAAAATAAAACATATACTATTGTTAGTATAATAAATTTGAAAATACACAACTAAAAAAATATATAAACTTTTATATATATATATATATATGAATAAAACATATGATTTACAAAAAAAACTATATCTAGAAACATTACTAGATAATTATCATTCTAAAGAGATTAGTGATACTGATAATGACACTGAAAATGACAATTATTATTATAGTGAATCTATGGTAAAACCTTATTCATCTACTCATTTATTATTAAAAAAATATGTAAGTGAAACATTTAATAAAACAAAATCTTTACCTTTTAAAACTAACTATAAATTTAATCCTTCTCCAGAAAGAATTTATAATCCTCCTTATGAATTATTATTGAAAATAGATAAGTCTAATACAAATACTAATACAAATACTAATACAAATACTTCATCATTAATAGAAATATATATAAATAATGTTTTTAATATATCAAAAAACTATTTAAAATCAAATACAGACCCAGATACAATAAAAGCAATCATTAGTCCTTATTCTAATAACTTGGTTGAAAATGGATTATGTAGTGCTTCAGCATATTATCAATTATATAATAGAACTAAACCAATTAAAAAAGTTATATTACTTTGTACAAATTCAAACCAATCATCTACATTAATCTCAACTTCTTTTACCTCTATAAAATCTTATAAAAATGAAACACTACTAAATAATAATACAACATCTAATACATCGTTAAAAATAAATACAAAAATAATAGACACTTTAAAACCTTATCTAGAAATAAATAACGAACTTATTAAAAATGAAGTATCATTGTATAGTAATTTACCATTTATTGAAACAATTGCACCAGGTGCTTCAATAATTCCTATTCTAATTAGTAATTCTATGTGTCTAGATAGCACTAATAATAATAAAATAAGTAATGTTATTAATATATTAAAAAAATATTTAAAAAATGATGATACTATATTAATATCTACAAGTAATTTTACAGATACAAGTATAAATAATGATATAAATACAAATACAAATTATAATATTAAAAAGGAAGATAATATAATATTACAATTTATATATGATAATGTGGATGGTTATAAAACCCGTAGTAGTAAAATAGATGATATTTTATTTATACAAAATACACCATCAACGAGTTCATTATCATTTTATATCTTTTCTAATTTATTAAGTAATTATACGAATACATCTAGGAGTTCATCAAGTTCGTCAAATAGTAGTAATAGTAATGGTGATTCAGGAATAAGTATTGATTTTAATACTAATTATAAAAATTTATATTCTAGAATAACATCTTATTATACATCATTAAATGAAAAAATAACATCAAAAACTATAAATAATACTATAAATAATACTATAAATAATACTATAAATAATACTATAAATAATACTATAAATAATACTATAAATAATACTATAAATAATACTATAAATAATACTATAAATAAAAACCATATAAATCAATTTACCCCAAATGATTTATTTAATAATTCAACATTATCAACATCATTATCAACATCACCATTATTATCATCATCACAACCATCTATAAGTTATATAGGATTAATATTTACTACACAACCTTATTTTGAAAATAATAAAAAACGTGTGATTGATAATTCATTTTCAGAATATGAAAAACATTCATTAACTTATTTTATGAAACAAGAATTTTATTTAAATACAACGTCATCTATATTAAAAAATACAGTTAGTAATTTTAATAATATTAAAAATTTTAATAATACTATTCATAAAATAAATAATTTACCAATTAATAGTCCTATTTTTAAAAAACATTTAGGTATTTTTATAACATTATATAAGAAAGATACAAATGAATTACGGGGTTGTATTGGAACAAGTGAAACAAATAATGACGACTATACAATAGAAAAAAATATAAAAAAATTTGTATGTGAATTATCAACTAAAACAACAAAATGTAGAGATTTAGAATTTTCTCCAATACAGTATAATGAATTAGATAATCTATCATTTGAACTTACTATATTATATCATATGAAGCCGATAAATAGTGAAGATTATATTAATTATTTTAAATTTGGTAGTGATGGACTATTATTTAAATCAACTTTAAATAATAAACCATTATGTAAATATTCTCTTACACAAATGACATTGTATTTTAATAAAAATAATAAAGAAGTATCTAGCAACTGTATTAATAATAATAATACTAATAATAATAAAATTTTATTAAATGAATTAACTAATAAATACTCGACTAATACTAATTTTATTTTATTTTATAATGAAGGTATGATTATAAAAAGTTATTAAAAATAAAAATATTAAATATGTATATACATTAAATAATAAATAATTAATAAAAAATGATTACTAAAACTAAAAAATATAATACTAAAACTAAAAAATATAATACTAAAACTAAAAAATATAATACTAAAACTAAAAAATATAATACTAAAACTAAAAAATATAATACTAA
>Ga0233427_10005352_pt1 | contig 10246 bp, 8 predicted proteins | sample SI_118_April2016_5_FD_179885 | JGI IMG/M metagenome (GOLD analysis project Ga0233427, IMG submission 179885) | Seawater microbial communities from Saanich Inlet, British Columbia, Canada - SI_118_April2016_100_MG | ecosystem: Environmental > Aquatic > Marine > Inlet | place: Canada: British...
ATTAAAGTTGAGTATGAAGTATTGCCGCATGTGTTGGACCCATTAGAAGGAGCTCAACCAGACGCACCCATTCTACACGAACATCAGTATACGGCGGGCACAGACCCTGAGACGAGCCAACCCTCCAACGTGTTCAGGATTATTTCCGGTGAACGTGGCGATTTGGAAAAAGGCTTTGCCGAAGCGGATGAAATTATTGAGCGCGAATTTCGTTCTCAGCCTGTGCATCAGGGTTATATCGAACCGATGGCCTGTGTTGCAGCCGCATCGGAAGATGGAACTTTGGAACTTTGGACCTCCACCCAGGGGCATTTCGTGGCCCGCACGCTGTTGGCCAAGTTACTCAATATGGACATGGCAAAAATTCGGGTCACCGCGTCTGAAATCGGCGGCGGGTTTGGTGGGAAAACCACGATCTATGCAGAACCCGTAGCTGTTCGCTTATCACAAATGACCGGTCGCCCGGTGCGCATGGCGATGACCCGGTCAGAGGTATTTCGCGCCACGGGCCCAACGGTAGGATCCTACTGCAAAATTAAAATTGGGGCTAAAAAAGACGGCACAATTACCGCCGGGCATGCCGATATCTGGTATCAAGCCGGAGCCTTCAAGGGGTCACCCATTGGCCGTGCCGTCGATACCTTTTTCTCACCCTACAATATTGAGAACTTGAAGGCGACAGGCTACGACGTGTGCGTCAACCGACCTAAAGCAGCGGCCTATCGTGCCCCTGGTGCGCCGATGGCTGCTTCGGCGACAGAAGGTGTGTTGAACGAACTCGCCAAGCGATTGGATATAGACCCGATTGATCTTCGATTGAAGAACGCGGTCAAGGACGGCGACCAGAGTCTCATGGGGACCAAGCATAGTCGTATTGGTTTGATAGAGGTTCTTGAGCAGGCAAAAAGCCATCCGCATTATTCGGCGGCCTTAGAGGCCAATCAGGGCCGTGGATTTGCGGTTGGGTACTGGTTACACGGCGGCGGGCTCAGTAGTGCGTCTGCCAATCTTCACGATGATGGCACTTTAAGCATCGCCACCGGCAATCCCGATATCGGTGGATCACGCTCCTCCATGCGCGTCATGGCGGCGGAGGAATTGGGGATTGATGTCGAATTGGTAAAGCCCATTGTCGCTGATACAGGATCACTTGGATTCAGCTACCTGACAGCGGGAAGTCGCACCACCTATGCGACCGGCATGGCAGTGGTCAATGCGACCCGCGAAGTGATTGAAAAGCTGCGCGAACTGGCAGCTAAAAAATGGGACATCCCAGTCGAAGACGTAACATGGGATTCTGGTCAGGCGGTTCCGTCGGATGCTCACAAAGGGGATAACAAACCGCTGAGCTTTGGTCAGTTGGCTGGTATGGCGACGAAAATGGGTGGCCCCATTGCGGGTCATTCGGAGATTAACGCAACAGGCCAGGGCGCTGCATTTTGTGCTCAACTGGTGGATGTTGAGGTTGACCCGGAAACGGGGTTCGTCTCTCCCAAACGCCACACGGTTTTCCAAGACGTTGGCCGCGCCATTTCACCGGATTACGTGGAAGGGCAAATGCAGGGTGCTGCCGTGCAAGGCATCGGCTGGGCCTTGAATGAAGAATATATATATGATGATCAGGGGCACCTTCTAAACACCGGGTTCTTGGATTATCGCATGCCTGTTGCTTCCGACGTGCCGATGATTGAACCTGTGATGATAGAGGTTCCCAACCCGAACCATCCTTATGGTGTGCGAGGTGTGGGGGAGCCCCCCTTGGTCTCAGCACCAGCAGCAGTCGCCAATGCGGTTGAAAATGCCATTGGCATAACGATGAGTTCACTGCCCTTGTCACCGCCCAAAATTCTAAAGGCCATTGAAACAGGCTCCTCGTCCTAAGCAAAATATTTTTCATTCGGCGCGAGGAGTCTGCTAGAATAATTTACGCCTGAACCCAAAGATTTCTGGGAACAATCCTTTGGAGATAGCTCGTGGCGATTGAATTCAATGCTGTGGCGGCTCAGAGCATTGCCCTCGACAATCGGGCGGCGTTAGAATTCGTTCGCCCGACCACAAGTACGTCAAAGATTGCGAACGTCGCCTTTAACCTTACGGATAGCCTGAGCCCCGGCCGTTTTGTCACGCAATCGATCAGGCTGGATATCAACGATGCGCGGCGGGGCCTGAGTCAGGCAATCCTTGCAGGAACCTCAATTCAAAAGGCCCTTGAACAACTGACCCAGTTAGCGGACCTCGCGACCAAGGGCGGCGTTGTCGCTTCCGACACGAACCTGACCGTAGACGGGACCCGGGTTTCCGGCCTCAATATTGAGACGCAAATAAACCGTGCGATTGGGCTGATAAATCGATTGGTGGCAACGGCGAATGTGAAGGGGGCTAATTTTATTTCCAGCAGCAGCCTTCAAATTAAAATTCCAACGACACGGTTTGGCGGCAGCATAACGGTCACGCCTCAGCCATTAAATTCGTCTGCGTTGGGCATCGACGGCCTAAAGTTTACAACGGTTGAAGAGGCTCGTCTGGGCGAGGCGCGGCTCCGTCGGGCGGGGGTCATAGCGGGGGCTCGGGTTCTGGCATTACAGCAATTGCAAGTCGGGCTTGGTCAAAGCAGTTCTTTCAACCAAGCCTTGGTTCAATTCATCAGTTCAAGCAGTTCGGGCGCTGTGCCGACAGGGTCACTGGTCAATTTGTCAGCCTAAATTAGGCAAACCTCCGCCCCGCAGCCAATGTCCCGTTCTGACTCTTTTAGCAATCGGTCAAAGTCACCCGGCACAGATATTTCCTGCCCGGCGACATAAGGGCAATATCCTTGTAGCCAATAGCTGTTGGTCGGGTGGGCACCGCCCGCCACCAAAATAATAAGATTTTCAGCTCGGCTAGTAATCGGCCACATCTCCATGGTTTCGCTGTCACGAACGGTTTTGCTGGGGTCTGCTCTGATCCAACGAAAGCATCCGGATTGCATAATTTCTTCGTGCGGGATGCGGGAATTCTCCCATAAAAAGTTCTGAATTTTTTCTTTGTCCCATCCCGCCTTGGCCATTTGCATGGCGGCAACACGGGTCATCATCAGGATGCCAGGGGTTCCATCTTCGTAGCCGTTTAAATAATGCATGCTGGGGGCTCGGAGGAATCCGGCGGTTCGATGAAGGCTTTCCAGCGCTTCATCTTCGGGCTCAATTGGGCCTGTTGCTCTCCGTTTAATATTGGCGACACCGCTGGCAAACACAACTGATACAGAGCTTTGACCGGGCTCGAACCCATGTCGTTCTGAACCATGCGGCAGCCAATTATCCGGCAGGCCGTCTTCGTCTTCGGCAAACACGGCATTGGTCGTTCGCATGCCGCCATAGACACCAACACTGCCAACACCCGGCAGGGCGCCGCCGACATTTTGCTGCAACAATCGCAAGGCTCTGCCAATGCTGGTCCCGGCAGGTCGTTGAGGATCAGGTCCAAGACATCCGTAATCCGCACTGAGTCGGATTTGCTTGGCGATGGGACCGTTGACGATCACCACGGGAAAGGCATTTCCGGACGCCGCTTGAAGCCGGTCGTGGAACGTGCGGGGATCGAATATCGCCTGCGCCGCAGCAATTAATATGGGCAGGTATTCAGGGCGCCCACCTGCCATGGCCAGCGCGACCGCAACGGTTTCCACATTGGTGACGCCGCCGCGCGGCAGGAATTTCCCGAGGATATGATCAGACGCCAAATCGGAGCCTTGTAATATCCAATCAACCCGCTCACGGGTCGGGGGCAGCACGGGTAGTCCATCCGCCCACAAGTTCATAAGGATGAGATTATTTGCATTTGTGAAGGTCTGGTCTTCGGTCTCAGATTCTACAATGTGCGACGGCTGGAATTGAAGTCCGAATTCGTTGCTTGCGGGAGACCAATCCGTTAGGCCCTTAAAAAACTCATCAAGGCGCAATCGCAACGGTTCGAGGTCGCTGTCGGCCAGAAATAAATCTATGGGAAAGGTCACCATGGCCATGTCCTGACCGAAGCCAAGACCGGAGACAGCGTTTTGAAAAACACCAATAAAGTCGTCACGGGTTAGGGTGACAGTCGGAATACCTTGTATCTCTAATTGAGCGGCAGCACGGCCGCTGGCGGTGGCGCAGGACCCTCAGGCAGCGTTGCCGATAATGACCGCGTCCACACCTGCGTCCAGGGCCAACTGGGTGGTTTCCTCTGCCGCGATGTTGTGGTTGCCGTAGGGGAATGTATCCACTGGCAGAACTTTGATGTCGGAGAAGTTGTTTTCCAGGGCCTCTTTTATCATCGGCATCATGCGAAACGCCTGCCATTCGTCGTTGCTCAAAAAGCCGACGGTTTTGCCATTTAGGCTATCGACCCGGTCGGCATGTTTTTGAGTAATTTCCGTCCCACCCGTCGGATCAACAAACTCCATTTTAAAAGCCATCTGGTTCGTTCCTCATCCAATAAATTCGTTTCCTTATAATGTGCTTCAATATCTTATAAGAAAAGGCCGCAAAATTCCTTGCGGCATTCGGCTCACACCTTAAACTACCGATCCATTAGCTGAGCCAATTTAAATGCCAATTTAAATACTGGGGAATTTCCAAATATGGCTGAAGATCAAGAATTCAGGGTCATGCACGACTTCGTTGCGGCGGCGCGGGCCAATGTGACGGACGGTGCTTGGGACTACTTGATGGGTGGGTCCGAAACCGAGACGACCTTCAACCGAAATCGTGAGGCGTTGGATTCTGTTGCACTTTGCCCCCGGGTTTTGCGCGATGTGAGTGAGATCGACATGCGGACGAAATTGTTCGGTCACGAACTTCGGCTCCCTGTAGTTCTCGCACCGATTGGGTCGTTGGAGGACCTGATACCCGAAGGGGCAGTCGTTCCGACACAGGCAGCAGCTGAATTTGGCAACATGCATATGCTGAGTTCGGTCGCCAAGCCGGGACTGGAAAAAGTAGCAGGGTGCGTTGATTACCCTAAATTATTTCAGCTTTATGTGCGGGGCGATGCAACGTGGGTGGACGAAGTCATCGCGCGTGCCGTGGATAACGGGTTTGCCGCCATTTGCTTAACAGTTGATCGTGCGTACTACGGACGACGGGACCGAAATTTGTCCAAATCTTTTAGGCCGACCGCACGAGTAGGCGCCGCCGAAGAAGTATTTCAAGCGCGTTTTAACTGGTCCGATGTGGAACGAATTCGCAGCAACATTGATGTGCCCTTGATCCTAAAGGGGATCGCAACGACGGATGACGCCTTGATGGCGTTGGATTATGGAGTCGATGGGATTTACATCTCGAATCACGGCGGTCGCCAATTGGATCATGGCAAGGGCTCGGTCGAGCTGCTCCCGCGGATTGTTGATGCGGTTAAAGGCCGCGCGACGATCATGGTCGATGGCAGCATCATGCGTGGAACCGATGTGGTTAAGGCGATTGCGTTGGGTGCGGATGCGGTTGGAGTTGGCCGCTTGCAGGGCTTATCTGGTGCCGCCGGGGGGCATGCTGGGATCGTACGCATGCTGGAAATTTTGGAAGTTGAAATCCATAATTGCCTGGGGCTCTTGGGCGTAACGTCATTTTCCGAACTGAGCCGGGACTACATAGAGCCTGCGTCGCCCTTGGGCCGGCGGGGCATCGATAGCGTCTTCCCCCTTCTCAGTGAGGGATATTGAGTGCGGGAAAATGATTTAGCATGCTGTATTTAATCTTTATGATGCAGCCAGATATTTGGGTTAGCGGAACGAACAGGGGCGATTTTTAATGACGAACGATGAAGGTAGGGATCAAAAATACACACTGCGTGGGAACATTGAGGCCTATGTTCTCATTGGCATGATGGTCCTGGCAGCGGTGTTCTATTTGCTTATTCCATACCAAATTGAAAAGCCGAAGATGTTGTTTGGCCGGGCTTTCATGGATATGAAGCCAACCTTGTTTCCGGCCCTAGCAGCGATTGGGATGTTTGTATTGAGTGGGGTTGCTTTAGTGCAAAGTCTCCGCGCCCCCCTGAAAGACCCGTTCAAAGGGCTGGACCGCCAGATCGCCGTCCAACTGACGATCATCATCGTTATTCTGTACGGTTTCGCGATTACTTTTGAGCCGTTTGGCTATTGGCTTTCTGGCATATTGGTGTCTCTGACGTTATCGCTCTTCTTGGGCAATCGTAATATTTGGACGCTGCTGATCCTGAGCGTCGGCGTGCCGTCCTTCATTTATTTCGTATTTACGAAGCTGCTTCTGGTGTCGTTGCCAGAAGGCATCATTTTCTAACGGGGAACCCGATATGTATGAGAGTTTAATTGAGGGGTTCTTTCTGTTAGCCCGTTGGGACACCTTCGGCGTGATCAGCTTAGGCCTGTTTTTAGGAATGTTTGTCGGTGCATTGCCGGGCTTCACAACGGTTATGGCGATGGCGCTTATCTTGCCAATCTCGTTCTTTCTTCATCCGTTGGTCGGAATTCCTTTTCTGATCGGGGTTTATAAGGGCGGTATTTATGGTGGCAGCATTCCCGCCATCTTAATTTCGGTACCAGGGACAGGGGCTGCAATTGCGACGACCATGGATGGGCCACAGTTGGCCCAAAAAGGGAAGGGGCGGAAAGCCCTTGAAATGGCATTATATGCATCTGTTTTCGGTGATCTGGTTAGCGATATTATTACGCTATTCATGATAACGCCGATTGCAATGATCGCACTGTTGGTTGGTCCACCGGAATTGTCCGTCATTATTTTGATCGCCTTGGTCATTATCGCAGCAGCAAGTACGGGCGCGCTGATCAAAGGGCTGGCCATGGCGTTCTTTGGAATCATGCTGTCGATGGTCGGCCAAGACCCGCTTGGGTTCATGACCCGATTTACGTTCGGTAGCATGGAACTAAAATCAGGTATTCCGCTGTTGCCGATGATGATTGGTGTCTTTGCCATTCCTGAAATTCTCGCTGTGTTGGAACGGCTCGCGGTATCGAACAAAACCAATAAGGACCCGGTCGATTTATCTACGGCCGGGGAACGTCTGCATTTCCACGAATTTAAGAGATGCTTCAGGAGCATCTGTCGTTCGACTGCCATTGGAACTGTAATTGGCGCTTTGCCAGGGGCTGGACAATCGGTCGCTGCTTTTGCCGGGTATGCCGCAGCCAAGAAAAAGTCCACCCATCCAGAAACTTTTGGCAAAGGGGAACTGGAAGGTGTTGCAGCAGCTGAAGCTGCGAACAATGCGGTCAACGGGCCAACGTTGGTGCCGCTTTTAACCCTTGGTATACCGGGTGATAAAGTAACGGCAATTTTATTGGGGGCTTTCGTTGCCCATGGTTTAAGACCCGGACCACAATTGTTGTCGGAGCACGGCCCCCTGGTGTTCGCTCTGTTACTTGCGATGATTATCGCCAACGTCATGTTCTTGGTTATTGGCTATGTCTCAATCCCTATCTTTGCCCGCATTGTAACTTTGAAGCGGTTTTACTTGGTTCCCATTATTGTGCTGACGGCGTTTGCGGGATCATACGTGTTCCGGTCAGATCCTGTTGATTTGCAGTTCTTGGTCTACTTCGGTGTCTTCGGGTACTTCGCGCGAAAGCTGGATTTTGATGTCGTGCCTATGGTGATGGCTTTTATTTTGGCACCAATCCTGGAATACACCATTGGTCAGACCGTTAATATGGCCGACGGCAACTTGATTGTTTATCTGTTCACCGAAAGGCTTTCTGCCGGTGTTCTTTATCTTATGCTGTTCGCTACGCTGGGGTATTTTGGATACAAACATTATAAGTCTCAGTCAACCAAACGGCAGGATGCTGTCTTGGTTGGTGAAGATATCTCCTAATGAAGTTCGCAATTGGGATTTTAGAAGGTGACGACATTGGGTTGGAGGTCGTTCCCGAATGCGTGAAGGTGATGAAGGCTGCTGCTGCGCGGACCGGTCTTGAAATTGACTGGCAAGACTTGCCGATTGGGGCGAAGGGGCACGAAACCCACGGGCACACCATGCCTGAGTTTTTACTCAACGCCCTGAAGGATGTACACGGATTCATTCAGGGGCCCATCGGCCACGCGGCGTACCCAAAGAATGATCCAACTTGGGTTACCCCGAGATTGCGAAAGATTCATCAACTATTCGCCAGTGTAAAACCGGTCAAATCCTATTCAAACCTGCCGTCTATTCATGAAGGTATTGATATCGTATTTTTGCGAGAAGTGACGGAAGGATTGCAGTCACATACCGTAACCGTGGCAGAAACAGGGGAATACCGTCCTAACGATGAAATCACCATTGCGACACGGATCATTACCCGAACTGGTTCACGGCGCGTTATCCGCGAAGCCTTCGAAATCGCCCGGACGCGGGAGCGTAAAAAGGTTACCGTCGTTCATAAAGACGCCGTCTTTAAATTAGCCTGTGGGATGTTTATGGAAGAAGCTAGGAAATTAGCTGTCGAGTATCCCGATGTGGAATTCGATGATATTCACGTTGATACGATTGCCATGAAGTTGGTGATGGAGCCACAGATTTATGACGTCGTTGTCACCACCAATCAGTTTGGCGATATATTGACCGACTTGGGCGCAGGGCTTGTTGGAGGTTTGGGATTAGCTCCTGGCCTTTGTGTTGGTGATACCCAGGCGATGGCGCAGGCGACGCACGGTTCCGCGCCAGACATCGCCGGGCAAAACATTGCCAATCCATATGCTATGATTATCTCAGGGAAAATGCTGCTCGACTGGCTGGGTCGGAAGCATGACGAACCCAAGGCGATTGAGGCTGCGAATTTGATTGATAAAGCAGTCGATGATGTGATTGCGGAGGCCACTCACTTGACGGGGGACCTAGGCGGCACCGTCGGCACACGAGAAATGGGAGATGCGATCGCAGGCAAAATCGTACAATAAATTTGGGTTAAGCCGAAAATATGATGTATGATTTCGGCCTAAAAGAATTTCACGGGGAACCGTGATGGACGAGATTGCGGGAAGCCCGTCACATAATATGAATTTCCCGGAATGCATATGCGCCAATAGAGTTAACATATGGCGTGATAACAGATCGACGAACGATTTGATCGCTTGTCGATAGATCGAAAACAGGAGGAACTAGATGTTCAAGCTAAGTATTAAACGTACCGCGTCATTTATGGGCGCACTGCTTTTGGGGGCAGCGACTTTTGTTGGCGTTGCTCAGGCAGATAATTATCCGAGCAAGCCAATCACGATTATCATTCCGTTCGGAGCCGGTGGTTCCCACGATATGAATGCCCGTGTGTTCACCAGTATTATCCCGCAGTATCTTGGCCAAGCGATGATCGTGAAGCTGATGCCGGGCGCCAGTGGACAAAAAGCAACGGCGTATGCCACCAAGGCTAAGGCTGATGGCTATACATTGCTGTTTACACACAACTTTGTTGATCAGCTTCAGCCGCATACGGAGAACCTGTCTTATCAGCCGCTTAAAGACTTGGTTAGCGTTGTACAACTCAATGACTCGGCCCCTCTTCTTTGGGTCAGAGCGGACAAGCCGTGGAAGACATTGAAAGAAATGTTGGATTATGGCCGGGCAAACCCAGGCAAGCTGAAGTTTTCAAACTCTGGAAAATGGGGCGCATCCTTCACAGCCGGTGCAATGATCTTCACCAAAGCTGGCGTTCAAGCGAAGTTCATGCCGTATAAAGGTGGCGGACCTTCCAAGCGCGCTGTGCTTGCGGGTGATGCTGATTTCACATTTGGTCGTCCGAGTACGGTCATGGGTCAAGCGAGAGCCGGTAAAGTACGTGTTCTTGCCGTCGGTGGTACCAAGCCGATGAAAATTCTGCCGGGTGTTCCTGTCCTTAACGACATGGGTTATGGCGGAAGCGGAAACATCATGCAGCGTATCCTTTTGGCTCAAAAGGGCATCCCTGCGGATCGCCTCAAAACGCTACAGGACGCTTTTGGCAAGCTTCAAAATGATAAGACCTATAAGAAGCTGATGAAAAGCCTTGGCGAAAACCGTAACATGGTCATGGGCCCTGCGTACGATAAGTTGCGGGTAACGCAGAGCAAGAAGTACCTGAAACTCGTTAAAGGTTTGACGGGTAGCTAAGACGCATAAATTTCGGAAACGATTTTGGTCGTTCCCGTTATGTCGATCATGCCCCGCACGGTGAAAGCCGTGCGGGGCGATTGATTTGAGGATAAGGAGTTCTAAATTGGAAAAGAAATACCGCTTTTACTTAGTTAATGCCTTTGGGTTGCCAGAAGGGTCGCGCTATGCA
>Ga0233427_10005359_pt1 | contig 10232 bp, 10 predicted proteins | sample SI_118_April2016_5_FD_179885 | JGI IMG/M metagenome (GOLD analysis project Ga0233427, IMG submission 179885) | Seawater microbial communities from Saanich Inlet, British Columbia, Canada - SI_118_April2016_100_MG | ecosystem: Environmental > Aquatic > Marine > Inlet | place: Canada: British...
AGTACCATTTTTTTACAATTAAATTCACTAGAGAATTCTTTAGATTTTTCAATAGTTCTGCTTCCAATCATTTCAAGTTCAGCAAATTCTGATTTTATTATGGCTGGAATAACCGCTTTTTTAGCAATTTTTGAACAACCAATAATGCCAAATTTCAAAGGAGTCATTGTATCCAACCTAACATATCTTTTGTATCTCTTTCAGTATCTGGAAAAACTGTTATTGTTTGAATCATTTACTTTTCTTGTAATAGCAAAATTGATAATTTCTTTTTCTTGTACAGAACTAACAGCATGTCTCCACAAATTTTTCTTTGGAATTCTCTTTAAAACCTGAGACATTCCATTAGGTGTAGTACCATAAACATTCATAAAATTTTCAAACAATTCTAATTCTTCCTCACTATAACAAAACATCATCTCTTCCCTACCTTCTAATCTAAATTTGTCTATAGATATACCTTCATCATTTTCATACCACCTCTTAACATCGAATTGAAAACTATATTTTTTCATGCCTATTTTTTCATCTAATTCTAGAGGATTAGATGTTAATCCTCTACAGTAATTTGCAATGTTATCAAACTCCATTTTTCTTAATTCTGAAAAATTTTCATTTTCAATAAAAAGTTTTTTTATCGAATCAATAACGAATTCAGTTAATTCATTTGAAAATTTAGTAACTACTTTGGCATAGAAGAATTGCATTACATTAAATCCTGACTCATCATTTAACAATTTGTTATATTCTTCATCTTTCTGAAAATTATCAATAATTTCTTCAGGTGAATCCCATAATTCGTTTATAGTGGAATTTCTAAATTCTTCAAATAATTTCTTTATCTCTACAGGTAAATTATCTGATTCTAGTGGTATTTCAAATAAATTGAAAAGTTCTATTTTATTTTGACGTAGGAATTTGATTAAAGGTTTAAACGAAATTTGATTTATTATGAACATTGAAAATGCTAATTGTCGTAATTTTACATAATCATTAAATGATAATGAATTTGACGATACTACTACTTCTTCAATTTCCATAATCTTTTTTCCTTCAAATTGAGTAAAACTTCTAGGTAAAATTCTAAATTTGGTATTAAATCCCCATTTTTGTCTCTCTATCGGTGTATTCAATTCGGAACCATGTAAAAGCATTAAAGTATAGATTAAGTATTCATCCACATCCACTTTTAGCATATTCTTTAGTGTGTTGACATTACTCTCATACGTATCTCCTGGCAATCCTATGATAATCTCTGTTTGAGAAGGTAATCCTGATTCTTTGATCGCTGGTGCTATGGCAAGCATTTGATCTGTGCTGATATTGGATCTTTTTACATTTTCTAACACATTTTTATCAGTTGATTGTACTGAAATTTTAATCGATAATGCACCGTTCAAACTTTTAATTGCATCAACAATCTTATCACGAGAATTTTTTCCAGTTGAAACATCAATTTTTTTTGGATAATTATATTTTTCTTGAATTTCTGCAATTGCATCACAAATCTGTTTATCTCTTGGCATCATTCCAAAATTAAGATCAGCTATAAACATCAAATTTGTATTTTTAGGGACATGTTTGGCAATATAGTTTATTTCAGAAAATACACGTTCTAAACTAAAAGAGTTCACCTTTTGTTTTTCATCTATTCCATCTGTACAATACGTACATTGGAATGGACACCCTCTGTTCGTCTGTATCATTGGACTTAGTCTACCATCAAAAAATTTATCAAACATTCCTGTTGTATATGGGGATGGTATTTCATCTAACTCTTGAATTCTTCTAGTTGGAAGTCCAAAACTTAACTTCCTATCTTCATTGTTAACTACACAACCATCTATTGAGTTTGAAAGAATTTTGTCTCGTATATTTTCACTATTATTAATCTCTAAAACTTTTTCAACAATATTTGCAAATCCTATTTCTCCTTCAATTGGAACATAAATATCAACATGACTATTATCTGACATAAACTTTTTTTGAGATGGTAAATCAATTGGAAAATTTGGTCCTCCCCAAACTGCTAACATGTTTTTATTTATTTTTTTACCACGTTTGAACATCTCTATGCCAATTTTTTCATTCCATGAATAATTAGTCAAACCCAAAATATCTGGAGGGGATTTTTTTATTGCATCCTCTAATTCTTCTATATACTTGAATAATTCTACTTCTACTTTACTTCCAAATTCTTTTTTACAGTATGCTCCAACATATCCTATCGATAAAGGAAATGAATCAGTAGATAAAGACACTGTATCGTATGTTAGATCTCCTAAATAGATCTTAATTTTATCCATATGCATATTTCCCTTAAATAAAATAGAAAAACGTTGCTAATTTATAATTATAAATTTTACAAAACATTAATCCAAATTTCTATTTGAACAAACCACAGTATCTCATTATTCTTCTATTATGTACGCCTAATGGACTTTCATCAAGCTCAAAAGAATGCGTGTCATTAATCTTATTATGTCTATAAATATACTTTCTTTGAAAGTTATTTTTTAAGAATCTTGCACTGTTTGTTCTACCATCAATCAAAATGTATGTGCCAGGTGTAAAATATGGTTCAATAGATAATAAATCTCCATTCATCACAGTGCGTTCAATATTTGAAAATGAGATTCCATTAATACTGCCTTTAACATCATATGCTGCAGGTCCATCCACATATATAAAATCAGGAATAATATTTGGTAATTTTTTAAACATATGACAAATTCTTCCATCAAACTTTGAAATTTCTGTCGTTGAGTATTGTGGATGAAATATTTTTCTTAGTTCTCTAGGAAAATGTTTTTTTGTTTTATTTATCCAAAATCTATCTGAATCTATTGAATGAACTTCAAATAAATTATTCTTTCTTATTTTAGTACGATCTTTAAACTTTTCAAATTCATTTTTATTTTTTTGTAATGCATCTGCAATAATTATTGATGAAAATCCAATCCCAAATTCCAGTACTGTAAATGCTTTTCTTTTTCTAATTAATTTATGCAAATTTACTAAATCTCTAATGTCTGCAGGAAAACTAATTGATTTCTGTTTTTTTATGTTAAAATATGGATCATCATACTCTATCTCTTTATTTATTGGCAAGAAATATTTATCTAATTTCTCTTTTTTCCAATAGTCTATGTATCTACTTGAAATTTTTCTTTTGTATACAAAACCTTTCATATCATTGAAAACAATCTAATCAATAAAACTCTTATTACAAACTCATCAATTATTTACTTAATCTTTTACATTATTTTTAAACTCATTAATTTTTTTGATATGATGATTAACAATCTCATCAAAATTATCTTTATTAGAAATTAAAAATTCTTTTAATCTTTCTTCTTGTATGTCTACATCAAAAAGACTTCCTTGATAATAAAACTCTGAATTAAATCTTGTTTGAAATTCAAACATATCAAAATTTACAGCTGACTTTTCAATTAAATCTATAAATCTATTCAAATATGAAGAATCAATTTTCATGTTAATTGTTTTTTTTATTAATTCTGGAAGTTGTTCCAATTTTTCTGCTTTAATGATACTTGGAATTAGTGAATATACAACATCACCAAAAACAATTGCCGGTTTTTGGTAGAATGCTGCTTCTAGTGGTGTCGAACCAGCTAGTGAAATCACTAATGATGAATCTCTAATCAATTCTTCACTAGAATATTCTGGATGCATAAATATTGTATTTGGGATTTCAATAATTTCTTTATACTCAGAAATTTTTCTCCATTCTCTGCTTACTTGACCTGGATTTTCCTTTACAACTAATTTAAAATTTATTGGTAATGATTTTGCAATCGTTCGAATTATTTCTATCTGATTTGTATAAAATGGTGCATCAATCAAAACATTTCTTTCCATATCTACTGCCAATGGAAAATAAACATATGGCATTTTTTCTTGAAATTCCTTTGGTAATTTCTTTTTCATATATCGTTCTCTAATCTTCTTTTTGATAATCCCGCTCAAAGTGGAAAAAACAACTTTGGTTTTTGTTCGGCCGAAATACGTGTAATGTGTTTCTTCATGTTTATTGTTATTTCCTATATATCTTAATCCTGCAGAAATAAATTGTAATTTAGAATTGGATTGATTCTCATAATATTTTTTGAAAATTTTTTTCTGTGATTTTCTTTTTAAGTACTCCATTAACTCATTTTCTGTTCTATTTGTAAATGGTAAATTTTCTAATGTCTCAATATTATCTATTCTGCGTACTGATTCTGAAACCAAAGCTTTTCCTCCAAATTTTGGTTGACTTAGCACCATACACTTTGTTTCACTATTGTATACCAATTCGTATAATAATTCTGCATGAAATAACGCTGGTTGTTCTAAAATAAAAAAATCTGGTTTTATGTCATTTAAAATTTTTAGAAATTTTTTTGCGAATTGTTCAGTTATAGAAAGTAAATCATTTCTTGAGAATTTATGGAAATTATAAAATCTATAAAAAATTCGATCATTTATAATAATTTTCCATAAATCTATTCCAAATTCTTCTTCAATTTTTTTTAAATATTCCAAATCAACAGTATCCTTATCTAATTTAATATCATCATGAACAAACCATATCTTTTTAAAATTGACTAATTTCTGTTTAAGAAAAAATTCTTTTGGTTTATTCGTGATATCTATTATTGCATAAATTTCACAATCGTATTTCTGTTGTAAAAAATGTGCTAGTGCAAAATGAGTAAAATCTGCATCTAAATAAAATAATAGCTTATCTTTCATTATGACTTAACACTCTGTTTTGATTTTCCTTTTCTTTGTGCTGTCATATTTTTAAAACAAATATCTTTGATACATTTTATTACATAATCTTGTTCTTTCTTTGTGATGTCTGGAAATAGAGGTAGAGAAATGATTTCTTTGTATAATTGCTCTGAATTTTCTAATGATTTTCTAATCACTGCTAATTTTTTATATGCAGTAAATTTATGAAGTGGTTTATAATGAAGTGATGTACTTACTCCTAATTCTAATAACTTTGAAAATAATTTATCTCGAGTTGTTCCAAATTCTTTTTGTACTCGTATCATATACAGATGATTCACATCATCATTTTTTCCAGTTAGATTTGGTGTTTTAATACCTTTGATTTTTTTTAGTTTAGTATTATAATACTTACATTTTTCTCGTCTAAGTAAATTGAGTTTCTTAATCCGTTTCATTTGGTTAATACCTAAGGTGGATCTTAACTCATCAATTCTATAATTGTACCCTGGAATAATTACATCATAATCCCATGGTCTCCCTTTGGAAAATCTTTGTGACAAACTTTTTGTTAATCCATGATTTCTATTAATTCGAATTTTATCCGCTATTTTTCGTGAATTTGTAATGATCATTCCTCCTTCTATTGTAGTTATATTTTTTGTAGGGTAAAAGCTAAAACACCCACATTCTCCAAATGTTCCTACATGTTTACCATTTATTGATGCCCCTATTGCGTGAGCACAATCTTCTATTACCTGTATGTTTTTTGCTTTAGCAATTTTCTTTATTTCTCTAATATTACAAGCCTTTCCTGCAATATGAACAGGTAAAATAATTTTTGTTTTCGAAGAAATATTCTTTCTAATCGAATTAACTGATATGTTGTAACTATCCTCTTCAACATCTGCTAAAACTGGTGTTGCCCCTGTATGTAAAACTGCATTTGCAGTTGCAACAAAAGTTTCATTTGGAATAATTACCTCATCTCCTTTTTTTATTTCTAAAGCTTTTAACGAAAGAAATAAAGCTGATGTTGCGTTTGATACACCTATAGCAAATTTTGTACCAACAAATTCTGCAAATACTTTTTCAAATTCACGCAATTTTGGTCCATCTGTTAAAATTGGTTTATCTAATGCGTTGAGGACTTCTTTTTTATCATCTTTTGTAATGTTTGGAATAAAAAAAGGTACACGAATTCGTGAATTCTTAACAGTACCTTTCATCTTTGTCAAAACTACTATGTTACATTATAATTGATTTATAACTTAATCTAACCTTTTATCACTTTAATTTGCAGTTAGATTAATTAAGCTTTTTTTTATTAAGAAAGAAATTGAATGACCTAAAAATTCTAATTAATAATGCATGCTCAAACTTAATAGTAGATGATGGATGGAGTGCTTGGTAATCAACTTGTTAAAACACATTAGGAAAATTCTAAAATGAACAAAATAAAAATTTCTGAAAATAGATCCATTGGAGAAAATGAACCGCCATTTATTATTGCCGAAATTGGAAATAACCATAATGGAAGTCTCGATAACGCGCTTAAACTGATAAAAATTGCAAACGATATTGGCGTTGATGCAGTAAAATTCCAGGTTAAAAATATTGAAAAATCTTTCTCTCAAAAGTTACTCGATTCTGCATATGTTACTGAAAATTCATTTGGAAAAACATATCGTGAACATAAACAAGCTCTCGAGTTTTCTAAAGAACAACTAGTTGAAATTTATGAATTTTCAAGAAAATTAGGCATAATCTGTTTCTCAACTCCATTTGATACCGATTCCGTGGACCTCCTTGAAACAATCGACAATCCAATTTACAAAATTTCTTCATTTCATGTAACGGATATGCCTCTTATTGAAAAAGTATCAAAAACAAAAAAACCAATTATCATGTCCACAGGAATGTCTTCTATCGATGAAATTGATAAAGCTGTTGAGTTGATAAGAAATCATAATGATCAACTTATCTTATTACAGTGCACATCATGTTATCCTACAGACGATAAGGATGTAAATCTCGCTGTTATACCTTCATTAAGAAATAGATACAGTTGTCCAATAGGATATTCAGGACATGAACGTGGTCTAGCAATATGTACTTCTGCTGTTACATTGGGTGCATGTGTAATTGAAAAACATTTTACATCCGATAGAACTCTAAAAGGTCCTGATCATGCATCATCAATTGAACCAATTGGAATGAAAGATATTGTATTACGTTCTAAAAAAATTTTTAATGCATTAGGAAACTCAAATAAATCTGTTTTAGATTGTGAATTAAAAAATAGACAAAAATTCCGTGGTTATTAATCAGTTTTTGTCTTGTTAATTAAATCTGCAAATTCCCTAAATGCTCCCATACCGCCTGCTACCTCACATGTATAATCTACATTTTTTTTGATAATATAATTTCCATCAGTTGGTGTAGCAGAAAATCCGACAGCATTCATTATTTGAAGATCATTTACATCATCACCTATGTATGCAATTTGATCAGGAACCACGTCATACTTCTCTAAAATCTCGGGAATCATTTTCTCCTTTTTTACAATATCTGAATACAATTCTACTATCTTAATTTTTTTTACTCTTTCTTCAACAATTTTTGAATTTTCTCTAGTCATAAAGATTGTTTTTATTCCATTTTCTAATAATAATTCCATACCCATGCTGTCTTTTGTATTGAATTTTTTCATACACTCCCCTTCATCATTATAATACATTCCACCATCTGTTAAAACACCATCAACGTCAGTAATGACAAGTTTAATTTTTTTTATCTTTTCTTCAAACTCTGTACTCATACTAATTGTGTCAAAATGGTTATAATAAACACTATTAAAAAATTATCATGAAAGCAGTTTGTATTATTCCCGCAAGAGGGGGATCAAAAGGAGTTCCAAAAAAAAATCTTAGAAAAATTAGGGGAAAACCATTACTCGGCTATGTTATTGAAACTACAAAAAAATCTAAAATCTTTGAACATGTAATTGTATCAACTGAAGATACTGAGATTGCACGAATTGCAAAAAAATATGGTGCTGAAGTTCCATTTAAGCGCCCAAAATCTCTGGCAACTGATTTTGCTCCTATGGACAAAGTTTTATTGCATGCGGTACGCACATTGCGTCAACTAAATTATGAATTTGATGTATTTGTATGGCGTGATGCAACTACTCCATTCATAAAATCTGAACATGTAAAAAATGCTATAAAATTATTACAAAATAAAAAAGCAGCCATTGTAACAGGTGTTTATCGTCAACACCTAAATCCATATTTCAATATAGTTGAAACAAAATCTGATGGTTTTTTGAAGTTATGTAAGCCATTAAAAATTAAAGCACGTTCTAGGCAAGAAGCTCCACCTGTTTTCCAATTAAATGGATTATTTGTTTACAATACAAAAAAATTCCTACGAATTCAAAACACCGATCTCTCAAAAGCTTTACCCTATGAAATCCCTGTTGAAACTGGTCTGATGATTGATACTGAATTTGAATTTGATATAGCAAAATTACTAATTGAACAAAAAAGAGTAAAATTATTATGAATTTAATATCTCAACCTAATCGTTTTTTTGAATTGTGAAGATTTCTTAGCACCCAAAATAACTTGTAACGTTTTTTTCCTTCAGTTATATCATTGAATGTTTTGTTTTTATTTTTTACACATTTTAGAAAATAATCTAATTCTTTAACAAACATTTGATACCGCTCAAATTTTTTTGGTTTAAAAACCACCTTCCACTTTTTCGGACATGTTCTCAAAATTTCCAGAAGGGATATGTCCTGCATTATTAACAAGAATATCTATTTTATTTGAATGATTTTTTATTCTATCAAAACATTTTTTGACTGATTCAGTAGATAGTATATCAAGTACTTCAACATCAATATTATCCACAATTTCATCAGAAAAACTATTTTTTGTGATTAATGCTTTATCTTCGTATCTGCTAGTGATAAAAACATGAGCACCCATTTCAGCTAATCCCTCAGCAATACTTTTACCCAAATACCCAGTACCACCCGTAACAACTGCAACCTTTTCTTTTAAGTTAAATAATGCTCTAGCAGTCATTTTACTGCTTGTCATTGATTATATAGAAATTTTATTAAATTTACATGTGTAGTATATATAGAATGAAAAAATATCTAAAATATGTTTGATATTAATTTCTTTATGAAATCATATCCAATTCGACAAAGATTAGAAAAGGGTGAAAAAATTCCAAAAGAAGAAGTTCTAGAATTATTTGAAAGTTTTAGATCACGTGATCCTGTAATATACAATATAGAAACTACTAACGCATGTAACATGACATGTAAAATGTGTCCAAGAACTACCAAAATGACAAGAGAAATTACATTTCTAGAACCTGAATTTTATGAAAATATAATTAAACAAATTAAGCCCCATAGCAAAGAACTTTGGAAAAAATGGGAAGAGTTTTGTGAAAAAACATATGGAATAAAACCAGATGATGAACCTAGTGAAAATCATTTTTTTCTAAATATTATTCCAAAAGTTATTCAATTACATGGGTACGGGGATCCGTTATTAGATAAAAATTTAGGATTTGTAATCAAAATTTTATCTAAATATGGTTTTGAATCTTATTTCAGTTGTAATCCTGCAAATATTGATATCCCAAAAACTATTGAGATGATGGAACATGGATTGGATTACTTAAAATATTCATTTGAAAGTACAGACGATGAAATATTTAAAGACATTAGAGGTAATGCATCTAATTTTACCGAAGCATACAAAAAAACCTTAGAAATATTAGAAATTAAAAAAGAAAGAAATTTTAAAACAACTATAATTATTACCATGATTGATGTTGGACACAATGAAGAACAACGAGAAGAATTTAAAAGATTAAAAGCAAAATTCAAAAATTCTTCTGTGTACATATATTTGAAAAGTGAAGATCAGCAATGGTATAGAGAAGATGATACGTTACATGAATATTTAGAAAAAACTGGAAGAGAAACGCCTTCTCAACAAGAATTATTTTATGGTACAAATGCAATTCACTGGAAAGAATTTTGTAAACATCCATGGATGTCAATGACTATCAAATCTGATGGAGAAATTCATATGTGTATGGAAGATTACAATAATGAAATTTTTCTTGGTAATGGACATGAAACTAATTTACATGATATATGGAATGGAGATCTATATGACAAATTTAGACGTGACCATTTTGATTTGAATCCATGTATTAAATGCACTACAGAATGTGAAATGCCAAAAATTGGAGAATATTACGGTACAACAAAACTAGGGGAGAGAACCCAATTAATTCAAATTGGAAAACCATCTAGTTAGATATACTGAATTTGAATTTGATATAGCAAAATTACTAATTGAACAAAAAAGAGTAAAATTATTATGAATTTAATATCTCAACCTAATCGTTTTTTTGAATTGTGAAGATTTCTTAGCACCCAAAATAAC
>Ga0233427_10005361_pt1 | contig 10228 bp, 10 predicted proteins | sample SI_118_April2016_5_FD_179885 | JGI IMG/M metagenome (GOLD analysis project Ga0233427, IMG submission 179885) | Seawater microbial communities from Saanich Inlet, British Columbia, Canada - SI_118_April2016_100_MG | ecosystem: Environmental > Aquatic > Marine > Inlet | place: Canada: British...
TTAATCCTCCTCTGGAGTTCAGATTAGCCCGACTCTCTCATTCTGCCTGGACCAGTTTTAGGGGAGCAGGTCAAATCGGTTCCGATTACCCAAACAACTGCGCCAAAAGGGGCAAACAACCCAGAAGGAGCGCCAAAGAGGGGACGCCCCGGAACAGGATGTTAAAGCGGGACTGCGCGCGCGTGCCTTCCCCCCGGAAGCCTTCCAGCGTGTGAAGGATGCCGTTCAGGGCAAAGAAGATAACTGAGACAGAGGCCACGCTCGCCATAGCAGTGGGCGGTTGATTTGTAAGGAGCAGCAAAATCGCGACCAAGCCAATGGCTAGGTTGTTGTTGGCCGACTGGTAGCGATAGGGGCTGCTTGCCCAGCCAAGTTTACTTCCTTCCGGCGATTTGATGGGAATGACATAGGTTTCGATCCCTGTGAGCAGGGATAGGGAAACGGATGTGGCAATCAGCAGCCAAGTGGCCACATCTGCTGGTGTTTCCGAGCCGTATGCGATGCCCAGGCTGAGGCCACAGAGCCCGTAGCGAAGGAATTCAAACGCCTTGCTCAAATCCATCTCCTCCGGTTCAAGTCGTTGGCCGGTCCTAATAACCACCCCAGGCGGTCTGGGCTGACCGGAGCATAGCGTAGGGCAGACCTGCAGGGCGCGGCAAGATGGCTTCGGGAGCCGGTGGTTTGTAGCCCAGCGAGCTGTGCGGCCTGACGGTGTTGTAGTGTTGCCGCCAGCGTTCGATCAACACCTTGGGGAGGGAGCTGTGCGGTCATGGGCGGCTGCCTGTTTTGATGGAGCGGCAGCCTGTGTGATTTTCACTGCGTCTTGTCGGCGCTATGATTTGAAGGGACTGATAAAGAGAATCGTATAATGAAGCCGAAACCGCATGCCCAGTTGGAGACCTTTGTTGCGATCGCGGAGTGCGGCTCCCTGCGCCGGGCTGCCAACGCGCTGGGCCTGCAGCCGCCGGCAGTGAGTTATCAGCTCAAATCACTGGAAACATGGATCGGTACACCGCTGTTTGTCAGGACCACCCGGTCGGTAACACTCACGGACGCGGGACGTTCCCTCCTGTCGCGCGCGAGGCCGGCGCTGAGCGAACTGGCCGGTGCGGTGGATGATGCGCGCGATGCCGGTGGTTCGCAGAAAGGTAGCGTTCGCATCACGCTGCCGCTCAGCGCGCACCAGGTGGTTCTGGCTCCCCATCTGGCCGCATTGCCGATTGGCAGTTCCAGACGCCAGACGGCGTGATGACGGTCGATGTGCGCGGCAGCCTGATTCTCAACAGCACGGTTGCCGTCATCGGCCCCGCCCGCGACGGCATCGGGCTCAGCTGGTTGGTCGGTCCCGACCTTGAGGAGGAGATTAACCAGGGGCATCTTGAGAGTGTCCTTGATTCCTTTGCTCTCGAGCGGGCGGGTTACTTTCTCTACTTCCCCAGGGCGAACGCGAACATCAAGGTCGTGCGGACGTTCATTGATTTCATGCGTGACCGGTAACAAACGTCAGGCTTCCAAGCTGATGGCCTCGCGCAATTAGCGGCCACCTGAGCGTCGTTCTCTGCTAAGCAGCCTGTGAGTTTCGCGGCGTTGGTGCAGGGTTCCGTTTGATGCCAGAAGTAAACGACAGTCGCGCGAAGCGGAATGTCGCCGTCCTCGTGGCCGCGCAGGCAGTCCTGGGCTCGCAGATGCCCATGATTTTTGTCTTTGGCGGCCTGGCGGGAAGCATGCTGGCTCCCAATCCCTGTCTGGCGACACTGCCAATCTCGATGATCGTGTTCGGCTCGATGACAACCGCACCGTGGATTTCGCCCCTGATGCAGCGAAGGGGTCGCCGTTTGGGTTTCTTTGCTGGAGCACTCGGCGGCGCGGTCGGTGCTGCCATCGCGGCCTGGGGCCTGATGACCGGCTCCTTCGCCATGTTGCTGCTGGGCTCGTACTGCACAGGCATCTACATGTCGGCCCAGGGGTTTTATCGCTTCGCGGCAACCGACACTGCGTCCGAGAGGTTTCGCCCTAAAGCCATTTCCTACGTCATGGCCGGCGGGCTGCTCTCGGCGGTCTTTGGGCCGCAGCTAAACAAGCTGGTCACGGACGCGACCGCTCTGCCGCTTATCGGGGATATGTTGCCGCCGATCCCTTTTCTGGGCACCTACATCACCGTCGTCGCCCTGAACCTGATCGGTATGTTCCTGTTCCTGCTGCTCGACCTGCCGGAAGGGGACCGCAAGGACCCGCCAAAGGTTACACCTCCACCCAGCCGGTCACGTCTGGAGCTGTTGCGTGATCCAACCATCCTTGTCGCCATCCTCGTCGCCATGGTGGCTTATGCCCTGATGAATCTGGTGATGACGTCGACCCCGCTGGCTGTCGTCGGCTGCGGCTTCACGACCAACAACGCCAACGACATCGTTTCGGCCCATGTCGTGGCCATGTTTGCCCCGTCTTTCTTCACCGGTTCCCTGATCGTGCGCTTTGGCGTGACCTGGATCATGAGCCTCGGCCTTGCCGTTCTCGGATTGGCCGGTGTTGTCGCGTTGATGGGGGTCGATCTATCGAACTTCTTCGTCGCGCTTGCGTTACTGGGCATCGGCTGGAACTTCAGCTTCATCGGCGCAACCTCGCTGCTGACGGGCTCACATGCGTCCCATGAGCGCAGCAAGGTGCAGGGCCTCAACGACATGATGGTGTTTGGCTGTGTCACCATGGCAAGCTTGGCATCGGGCGGCCTGATGAACTGCACCGGTGGCTCCCCGGTCGACGGCTGGAGCGCGGTCAATTTCGCGATGGTCCCCTTGCTCCTGCTGGCTGCCGGCGCACTGGTCTGGCTGACCTTGCTCAATCGTGGAGGCGTCGGTCGGGGTTGATGAGCGTCAAGCGCCTCGGGTGCGTTCGAGACGGCCCTGAATAACCTGCCAGAGCCGGGAAAGCGGGTTGCCCGGTAGAGCTTCCGGCACGAAATGCTTCAGAAAGATGTATCCCGGGGGAGATCGCACAATGCGCCCGTCGCCCAGGTCAAAACCGCGGCTGAGCGCATCGGTGTTTGCCAGGACCAGAAAGGTAACGTCTCTCTCGGGCACCATCAGCACCAGGGCTGAGACTGCATCCCAGTGCCCATAGTGCCAGATTACCCTGGTTCCCCTCAGGGTCTCGACGAACCAACCCAGGCCGTAGGGAAGTAACCGTCCTTTGTTGGAGCGACTTGGGGTGAAGGCGAGGGCCTGTGTTTCGGGCTTGAGGAAGCGGTGTTCCTGCGATGCGATGAGGTAGCTGGCGTAGTCGAAGACCGAGGAGACCATACCGGCCGCGGTGCCGTAGTAGGTCGGGTAGGCAGCCGCAACCAGATTGCCCGAGGGGTCCGGTTGGTAAGGGGAAGCCAGTTGCGTCCGGAGCCGATCTCCCAGCTGGCCAGTGTTCTGGAGTCTCAGCGGTTCCAGTATGACCGCCTTCAGATGGTCCTTGAAGCCGCAGCCGGTCACCGATGTGATCACACGGTCCAGCTGAGCGAAGCGTGAGCCGTCGTAGCAATAGTGCGTGCCGGGTATGCCTGCAGAAGTATGGCTGAAGAGGTGTCGTACGGTGATGATGCCGGGGCCATCCAGTTTGATACCGAACTCGCTGGCTGGTGTGTCGAGATCAAGTCTTTCTTGTTCGACACGTTGCAGAATCAGGGTGGAGGTAAAAGTCTTGGTCAGGGAAGCCAGATGAAACGGTGTATTCTGTGTGACCGGTGTCTGGGCAGCGAGGTCGGCGACACTGTAGCCCTTGAACCAGATGAGCTCGCGATCATGCAAAATACCGGCGGCCATACCAGCCAGGGCCAACCTCTAACATGGTCGAGAGCTCGAAATCTAGACTGGCAATCCTGGCTCCGATTATGGCGCCGTCTGCCATCCTCGTGTGTAGATTTGGCATCGCTGCCTGTCCAATTGTGGAGCGCCTGTTGACGCTTCACATTCTCTCAGGCCTCAACGCGGATGCCAAGGTGATGCCTCGATGACGGCGAAGCCGGTTGTTAAGAGGGGGCTGCTCCCTGAGATGTGAGCCGGCTTTTCAAAGCCGCGCCAGGATCTCCTGGCTCATGGCGATGACTTCAGCGAGGTAGGTGTCGTCCTGGGCGTGGCTGGTTTCGAGCACGCTGTAAAAGCTGACAGCGGCTTGGCTGTCCGGGTCGGCCATCACGAACTGGCCGCCATAGCCGCCATGGCCGACCCATGTGCCATTGGTGAACATCTGGTTGCTGTAGCGCTGGTCTGAGCGGGGCCCGATGATGAAGGTGCCGCGGTTGTTGCGGGTGGTTTCGATGAAGGCGGGATCACCGGCGGGTGTGCCGTCAACGCCGATGCCACCGCGGGCGAAGAGCAGGCCCCAGCGGGCGAGGTCGCGCGTGGTCAGGAGGCCGCCGCCGCTGAAGACCGGGACGAAGTCCTTGTCGAGCGAGATGTGGAAGCAGCCTTCAAGGCCCGCCGCTTCGACATTGTCGATGAACCACGCCTTGAGGTCGCGGCCACTGACCCTTTCGGCGATCCAGCCTGCGAGATCCGTGTTGGCTGATTTGTAGTGCATGATGTTGTCGGGGTTGGTCGTGCCGTCATCTTCCAGCCGGACGGCGAGGTCGCGTACGCCGTAATGCGCTTGTCCGGGTGGCGGCAGGCGCCAGTTCATCGCGACTTCCTCCTGGCCATAGCCCCAGCGCTCGCCCGGTGCAGGCGGCGGGTCATAGGGCGCGGCGTAATCCTCGTCGAAATTGTTCATGACATTCATGTCCAACACCTGCTGGACCGTACGCCCGCGATAACCGCTGCCGATCTCGGGGATATAGAACTCGACCGGTTTCTCCAGGTCGACCAGCCCGTCGGCGAGGAGACGGCCGTAGATCAGGTTGAGGTTGGTCTTGGTGATCGACTGGATCGAGTGGGGCATGTCCGGGCCGAAATCGTCAGCGTAGGTCTCGAACAACAGGTCGCGCCCCTTGGCCACAACCATGCCGCAGAAGATTGTGCTGCCGGTCAGTCGGCGCACCTCCGGCAGATCACCGATCCAGCGTTCGATCCGCGTGCGCAGGGGCAGCACCTGGCTGGAACGTGCGGTCAGTCCCATGCGGTGCAACCGGTGCAGGTTGCGGAAACCGTGACGGCGCGTGTGGGCGCGGTTCCACATGCCGAGATTGTCGTGATCGACATCCAGGTCGGGGTTGCGGATGAGGTGTGGGGAAAGGTCGCTGGTCATGGCTTTACGCTCGTCGCGAGGGTGAAACAGGGGTGAACTCGGAATGTATCACGGGTGATGGTCTGCGGAGCCAAGCAGGAAGAAAGCGATTGGCACGCGGAGGCGCGGAGAACGCGGAGTTGGGCTGGGTCCAGAACAGCTGTCAGTTAGGAATACGTGGAAAGCTGTGGGCTTCTGGGGATCGCTTTGCGATCCCATAACAAATGACTTGAGGATTACGGGAGCGCTCATTGCTATCTCTTCTCCGCGACCTCCGCGTCTCCGCGTGAAAATCTCTCGCAGAGGATTTCAGAACACGCCGGCTTCCAGGCCCGCAGCCATCAGCATGCCGAGTTCCTCGACCTCGCCGACAAAACCCTCCTGCCATTCTCCCTTCAGCAGTACGGGTTCGTTGACGGCGCGCCAGCGCAGGCCCGTGGTGATGGTCTCGATGCCGCGCCTGGTGCCGGTGCCGTCGAGCCCGGCGCGGATGTAGAGGGCGTAGGGCAGGCCCTGTTTTACTTCCAGTACGGGATAATAACAGCGGTCGAAGAAGTCCTTCATCGCGCCTGACATATAGCCCAGGTTCTCGGTCGTCCCGAGTACGATAGCGCTGGCGGCCAGGACATCGTCAGGCCCGGTTTCGAACGGGTTCAATGCACGCACCGTAATGCCTTCTGCCTCAAGAGAGCATGCACCGCGCTCGACCGCGTCGCGCAGGGCCTGCGTGTTGGGCGAGGGCACATGGCCGACGATCAGGAGTGTCTTGGCGGACATGGCCATTTCCCTCGCAGGCATGGGATGATGCGTCAAGCACGGAACAGGAGTAGCGTTTCTGGCTCAACCGCCAAGCACGGTGCCGCCATGTCCCAGCCCGCTGGAGTCCAGCAACTCGAAACCCTTGGTGACCGGCGTATTGCCGTCACCTGGGCTGATGGCGCGACCAGCCGTTATCATTTTGTCTGGCTGCGCCAGCAGTTCTTTCATCCGGCAACGGGCAGGGGCGATCAGCAGCCCGGCGATCCGCTGCGCCTGCCGGATATTCCTGAGGACCTCGTTCCCGGGGACTGTTCGGTCGAGGACGGCAGCCTCGTGGTGCGCTGGGCTAACGATGATGCGGTGACGCGCCACGAACTGGGCTGGCTGCGACGCAACGCCTATGACCGTGATCAGCGTCTGGCGCGAAAGGCCAGGCAGCAGTCGTGGGCCGGTGAAGAGGTCACCGAAAGCGAATGGCTCGATTGGGAGCAGGTCATCCGGGACGAGGAAGCTCTTTTTGGCCTCTTTGTCACGCTGCGCGACCGGGGCATCGCCCGCCTCAAGGGGGCGCCGTTTGCTAAGGACGAGGTTCGACGTCTGGCCGATCGGTTCGGTGCGCTGCGTAATTCCGACTTCGGTATGATTGGCGAGATCGTCTCCAAGCCACCGGACAAGGCGGGGCGTTATGCCAATATCGGGGCGGGTAGTGCCGTGCCGCTGGCGGCCCACACCGATGAAGGCTGGCGTTATGCGCCGCCGGGCATCAACTTCCATCTTGCGATCGAAAACACGCCGACCGGCGGCGGTGACTCCATGCTGTTCGACGGTCTGCTCGCCGCCGAACGTCTGCGCGAGAACGCCCCCGAGGCTTTTGCTTTCCTTAGCTGTGAGCCCTTGCGCTTTGCCGCCGAACGCAACCCACAGGAGCGTTACTACTCCCACGGCCGGGTGATCGTGACCGATCAGGACGGTGAGATCGTCGGCATCAGGTTCTCCGACCGCACACTGGGTGTTCAGGACCTCGATGGGGACAAGATCGAGCCGGCCTATCGTGCGTTGCGCGCCTTTGCGATCGAGATGTATGGCGGGGACCTGGTTTATCGCCACAAGTTGGGGCCGGGCGAATGCCATGTCTTCGACAACCATCGTGTCCTCCATGCCCGCAGCGGCTTCGACCCTGCAGCAGGCCCACGCCGGATCCAGCAGTGTTCGGTCGACCGCGAAGAGTTCCACAACACATACCGACAGCTCGCCGAGAAACTGGGGCGGATGGATGATGCCGCGATGATTTTGCCCAATGGAGCGCTGGGTTAGGGTAGTCTTGGCACGCGGAGACGCGGCGTTCCCGCAGTTGTCAGGCAGCAGGTGTACTGTCACGCTTTAGGGTAATCGGTCGTGCTGCTTGCGCAGCCAAACCCGGCGTTTTCCGAATGAGGCACCGATGCCTGTTTCACGACGTACGTTCCTCAAGACGGCTGCCATTGCATCTGGTGCCACGGTCATGCCGTTGGGCGATGCGGCATGGGCGGACTGGCCATCCGAGTCGGTATTGGATGAACTGCGCGCCAAGGTCGGTGAGCGCCTGATAGCGGTCGAAAACCCGCTCGCGCCCTGCCTGGTGGGTGCCTCGGGCGAAGCCTGTGAAGCCAGGCTGCAAAATCTCAACAATCCGTTTTTCATCGAACGGCAGCCGGGCGGGTATCAGTCCACCGGATGGCTCGATGCCTGGAAGGTCGAGATCAGTCCCTACGCTGTCGCGGCTGAAAGCCCCGGGGATATCGTCGCGGCAGTCAATTTTGCCCGCGAACACGGGGTTAGGCTGGCAATCAAGGGAACCGGTCACGACTATCTCGGACGCAACTGTGCCGCCGCCTCGCTCCTGGTCTGGACCCACAACATGCGTGCGGTGAACTATCACGAAGCTTTCCGCATTGCCGGTGCGGACGACACGGCTCCGGGCGTTCCCGCCGTGAGTGCCCAGGCCGGAGCGCGGTGGGTCGAGGTCTATCTCGCCGCCTCGGCGAACGATCGGTATGTGCAGGGTGGTGGTTGCACCAGCGTGGGAGCAGCCGGCGGTTTCATCCAGGGCGGCGGCTATGGCAGTTTCTCCAAGCGCTTCGGTTCCGGTGCCGGTGGTGTGCTGGAGTTCGAAGTGGTGACAGCCGACGGCCAAATGCTGGTCGCCAATGCAATTCAGAACTCCGATTTGTTCTGGGCTTTGCGCGGAGGTGGCGGCGGGACGTTCGGCGTGGTGACCAAGGTGATGTTGCGCACCCATGAGCGCCCCGACACGTTCGGTATCCTGAGCGGCACGATCACGGCGCCGGACGACGAGGGGTTCAAGGACCTGATCGAGTGGATCGTGGCGTTTTATCCGGACGCTCTCAACAATCCGAGCTGGGGTGAGCAGATCTCCCTGAAACCCGACAACTCCCTCGAACTTTTCATGACCTATCTTGACCTGGATGAAGCAACGGCGATGTCGGTGTGGGCCCCGCTGGCCGATGCTCTCCCCGAGGGTTTTGCTGTCGACCTGTCTGCCAAGACCCATCCATTCGCAGGGATGTGGGATCTAGACTACTGGAGAGACACGGATCCTGGTTTTGTCACGACCGACCAGAGCCCGGGTGGCGACCCGAACATGTTCTGGTGGAGCCCGAACCAGGCTGAGGTCTCCGGCTTCACCAACACTTATGAGTCACGCTGGCTGCCGATCGATCACTTTGAGCCGGAGAATGCGAGGGAACTGACCCGGGTGCTGTTTGATGCCTCGCGCCACGCAAGCCCGAGCCTTCATACCAACAAGGGTCTGGCAGGCGTGCCCGACGACGTGATGGCACGCGAACAGGAAACCAGCATCAACCCGCTGGTGCGCGATGCCGCGGCCCTGATCATCCTTTCTTCCCGGCGGGCTCCCAGGTACCCCGGTGTTCCCGGCCATGAGCCGGACCTTGCCAAGAGCCGCGAGATTGCTGCGGCCATCAGTGAGGCGATGACCATCCTTCGGGCGGCGACGCCTGGTGGAGGGGCTTACATGAACGAAGCGGATTATTTCGAGCCCGATTGGCAGCAGAGTTTCTATGGCGTGCACTACGAGCGGCTGCTCGAGATCAAGCAGCGTTACGACGCCACCAACCTCTTCAAGGTCCATCACGGAGTCGGCAGCGAGTTCTGATCTGCGTTTGCTGTTGCTTCTCGCTGATCGCACGAGCGCCGGGTGTGTCACTCAGATCTCGGTTTCCCAACTTCCGGCCTGCTTGAGATAGGCCTCGGGGTCACGCGCGCGTTGTTCATAGGCCCCGCGAAGCGGACGGGCGGTTTCGAACAGAGCGCGCAGGGCTTCAACGGCGAAGGGGTCGTGGTCGATGCGCAGGTCGAGCACGGGGCAGCGCCCGGCGCCATAGACGAACGGATCGGCATCGGCGTGAAAAACACGCACGAAGGCCGAGAGTTCGGGCTGATGGATGCCGTCGTCGTCGGCTTGGCCACCGACATCGCGCCCGCCTTCGATCGCGCAAAGCAGGCGCTCGGCAAGGCTCCCTCCGGGATCGCTGTCGAACCCGGCGATCATGCCGGAAACCGTGGCCTGGCCCGCCAGCATGTTGCCTACGGCAAGGCCGCCGCTGGTCGTCGCGTGACCTTTCCAGTCATGGTTGGCCTCGCCGGTATAGACCCAGCTGTTGCCGTCGTGGTCCAGAATGGCGAGCTGACGCCGGCCCAGATGCGGGTCGAGCTTGGCCAGTTCGCCTTCAAGTGCCAAAAGTGAAATGCCTGCGCCCAGCAGGTCACCGGCCTCGAAACCCAGGCCCGGACGGGCGACGGCCTGGCTGGCGATCATCCATTGTTTGTCGCCGGCCCGGACCCACTGTCCCAGCCGTGCGCCCACAGCAATCGAAGTCGTCGCCGAACTTATGCCGATCTCGCCCGTGCGCGCGCAGGTTCCAAGCATGGTGAAGGTCATGACGTTCTCCCGTGGCCAATGAAACAAGTATGGCATCGGGATCGTCCGGTGTCGCGATCAACCGGGCTGTTGCGGCTTTGGCCTGTCCGGCGTAGCAAGAACCCCGTGCCCGCTTGGCGGAACTGGTAGACGCACGAGACTTAAAATCTCGGGTCCTTCGGGACGTACAGGTTCAAGTCCTGTAGCGGGCACCGCCCCCTACACTAACTCACTGATATGTCAGCGTTTTTTCTGTTGGCAGTCCAGGTGACGTACAGGATGACGTACAATTTATCCCCTCATATCCGTGTTCGCAGCGGCATC
>Ga0233427_10005366_pt1 | contig 10217 bp, 8 predicted proteins | sample SI_118_April2016_5_FD_179885 | JGI IMG/M metagenome (GOLD analysis project Ga0233427, IMG submission 179885) | Seawater microbial communities from Saanich Inlet, British Columbia, Canada - SI_118_April2016_100_MG | ecosystem: Environmental > Aquatic > Marine > Inlet | place: Canada: British...
AGTCATGTCGCGCCTGGCGATCGAGCACGGTTCGATCAACCTGGGGCAGGGGTTTCCCGATCAGGACGGGCCCGAAGATGTCCGCCGGGTCGCTGCCGATGCGCTGATGGAAGGCCCCAACCAGTACCCGCCCATGACCGGCCTGCCCGAACTGCGCCAGGCGATCACGGCCCATGCCCAGCGGTTCTATGGGCTCGAATACGACTGGCAGAGCGAGATCGTCGTCACGTCGGGCGCGACCGAGGCGCTGGCCGATTGTTTCCTGGCGATGCTCAACCCCGGCGATGAAGTGATTCTGCTTGAGCCGCTTTATGATTCCTATCCACCGATCGTCGAGCGGGCCGGTGCGGTGCCGCGTTATGTCAGCCTGCGCCCGCCCGAGTGGTCGCTGCCGCTGGCCGAACTCGAAGCGGTGTTCGGGCCCAAAACCAAGATGATCCTGCTCAACAACCCGATGAACCCGGCCTCCAAGGTGTTCCGGCGCGAAGAACTCGAGACGATCGCGTGGCTCTGTATCGAACACGACGTCATCTGCCTGTGCGATGAGGTCTATGAGCATCTGCTGTTCGATGACCTCACGCATATCCCGATCGCCGGCTTGCCCGGCATGCGCGAGCGCACGCTGCGGATTGCCTCGGCCGGCAAAATCTTCTCGCTCACCGGCTGGAAGGTCGGCTGGATTGAAGGGCCCGCCGAACTGATGAGCACAATTGCCAAGACCCATCAGTTCACGACCTTCACGACCGCACCCAATCTGCAGAAGGCTGTGGCCTATGGGCTGGCCAAGGACGACAGCTATTTCCAGAAGCTGGCAGGCGACATGCAGGCCAAGCGCGACCGCCTGGGCGCCGGGCTGGAGCGTGCCGGTTTCGAGGTCCTGCCGTCAGACGGAACCTATTTTGTCAGTGCCGATTTCCGGCCGTTGGGATTCAACGGCACTGATGAGGAATTCTGCCGCATGATCACGGTCGAGGCTGGCGTGACCGCGGTGCCGGTCAGCGCCTTCTTCCGCTCAGCCAGGGTCGAACATCTGGCCCGCTTCTGCTTTTCCAAGCAGGACAGCATTCTCGATGCCGCCAGCGTGAAGCTCGCTGATTACTTCAGGGACTGAAGAGAAGAAGGCCCACACAGATCCGCGTTGCGAGTCTGCGTGAGCCTGTCTCTCAGTCAACCGGCGCACTGTGGCGCCGGGGCATTTACATGCCGAGTTTCACCTCTTCCCACAGCAGGATGTACTTTTCGTCGAACTCCGGCGGGATCGGCGCGAGGATGCCCTTGGCCAGAAAGGCCTCGGGATCGCTGAGGCCGGTCTCGTCGATGCGCTCTGCCGGAACCATGTCGAACGACTTGGCATTCGAGGCTCCGTAACTGTACGCGTCGATCAGAAAGGCGCCAGCTTCGGGCGACATCATGGCGTCGAGGAAATCGTAAATCTTGTCCTCGCTCGTGGTGCGGTTCTCCTGGTGGGCCATCACAAAGCCGCAGACCCAGTTGCGCGCGCCTTCTTTGGGCGCCATGTACTTCACGGGAAGCCCCTGGTCGCTGACGGTCTTGTATAGGTCGTTCCAGGCGTAGGTCGCGACCACTTCGCCGTTGACCATAGCCTGGCCGGCCTCCGACTGGCTCTCCCAGTAGAAGCGCAGCAGCTCCCTCTGTTTTTCGAGCAACACCCGGATCTCGCCGAGTTGTCCGTCGGTCAGGGATTCCAGGTTGGTGAAGCCGAGCACCTGGGCTGCGACCTGCACACCAGGCTGTGGCGCATCGTAGGTCGCCAGCCTGCCCTTGTAGCGCTCGTCGAACAGCAGGCCCCAGGACTCTTCCTCAATATCCACCAGATCTGTGCGGTAGAGGATCGACGAATTGCCCCAGTCCCACGGAATGAAGAGGCTATCGCCGCTTGCCGTCTTGGTCGAACTGATGTTCCTGAGCGGCTCGAAGTAGTCGCCCCAGTACTTCAGGCGTGAAGTATCGATCGGCTCAATGACGCCCGCGGCGTACCATTCGGTCACGCTGCCCGAGCAGGGGTGGATCACGTCGACCTGAAATCCGGCCAGGATCTTGCTCTTGGCTTCCGAGGTCCCGCTGAAGTAGCTGATGTCCGGTGATACGCCGTGTTTGTCGATGTATTCCTGATGGAACTCTGGAAGTTCGTAGCCCGCCCAGGTGAAGTACTCGACTTCATCGTCGGAATCCTGTGCCGACGCACCCTGGGAAGCGAGCGGCATGGCCGCGAGGCTCAACCCGAGCGAACTCAATGTCTTGTGCATCGTGCGCCGGTCCATGCGGCCTGAAAGCAGTTGGTCAACTGGATCACGTGAAACCATCGTATTACTCCCTTGTTCAGTTCGTTTCCTGACTGAGCTCTCCATGAACTGCGAGGTTTCAGGAAACCTGGGTCTGGTTGCGGTTCTTGATGACCGTTCCACCGGGTATATTCTAGAGATGAATGATTATCTGACAACCGCATGACCATGGCGCGCGCAGGCGCAGGGAATCCGTTCGATAGCGGTCGAACGGGGATGCCAGGTATAGAAGGGGTGATCCGCAGGCGATGATCGGTGGTCAGCCCGTGGGGCCCATCACCATCGCTGGGTGCAATCGCGCGTTGGCGACCTTACCAGGTCCGGACCGGACCGCTGTCGATGTGCACGAAGTTCGAGCGCGGGTAATGGCCGGCACCACCGGCGGCCAGATTGAGCGCGACGCGATAGATTTCGCTGGAGGTGCGGTCATCCATGCGGATATCAACCGCCTGCCCGTGCAGGTGATAACTGTTCTTGGCGACGCCGGCGCCCTGGGCGAGCAGCGCGTTGTTGGTCTCGGGCGAGCGATAGGCCGAGACAATGCCGATCGGTGCCGTGGTACCCAACCGGCTGTGCACGACTTTGAGGATGTCGAGCATCGTCGGGTCAATTGCGATTTCCTGACCGTTGCGGATGTCACGCATCAGGAACTTGATCGCCTCGAGTGCATCGGGGACATAGGCGCCATTGTCGAAATAGGCCGCTGTCAGGCGCTCGCCGGTGTGGCGATGCTCAAGCACAAGTTCACGGGTTTCCAGTGACAGGAAATCTGGAATCTCGGGCTTGGCTTCGGGCAAGGGCGCAACAGATGCCTGTGCGATTCCCGCAAACGAACCTGTGCCTGCCGCAATTCCCGCGCCGCCCATGAGTTTCAGCAAATTCCGTCTGGAACCAGCGCCACCTTGGCGCCCGTTGTGTCCCCGCATCCCTGTCTCCTAACTACCGCTCTTTTTTGAACGTGTCGGTTTCGTGGCGAGGTGCTTAGCAAGAAAAGAAGGAATCCGTAAAGACGTGATCATGTCACAGAACAGAAGGGGAATTGTGTTGCAATGACGCAACAGGCGAGATAGCCCGTTCATCATGCAACTCATAGGTTTGCAATGCACGGTTGGAGGGATTTTTACGATATAGATACAATCAAACATCAACTGGTTGAGCAGCGGTTTGACGGAATGGGGAAAAGGCAATGACAAAACTGGCGCTGGTGGTCGGGCACACCAAAAGCAGCCCGGGGGCGACGGCAGCGGCTCCGATCAATGACAGCGAATATCGGTGGAACAAGGAACTTGCGGAAATGATGTTGGCACATGCCGCAGGTATGGCCGGCGTTGCCGCTAAGGTGTTTCAGCGTGATGGCGTCGGGGTCGCCGGAGCCTATCGCCAGGCCTGGGAGTGGGGTGCTGAAGGTTCGATAGAGCTCCATTTCAATGCCGCGGGCCCCTCGGCAACCGGCTCTGAGACACTCTATGTGACGCCGCTGTCGCTACCGTTGGCCGAAGCGGTCCAGGACGCAACACTCACTGTTCTGGGTTTACGCGATCGCGGGGTGAAGACATCCTTGGCGGCAAGTGGCGGTCGGGGTGAGCAGAATCTGATGCAGATGGGCGGTCGTCCTTCGATCCTGACGGAACCGTTTTTTGGCTCGAATCCGGCCGACGCAACGGTTGCCCGGCAGCAGAAGTCGGCTTTGGCCAGGGCTCAGCTCGAGGCAGCCGTGAATGTATTGGTCAACATCGATGCTGAAGACCACTGGACCGTCAGGGCCAGTGCGCTGAACGTCCGCGGCGGGCCCGGGACCGACTACGAGAAACTCTCATGGGGGCCGTTGTCCCAGGGCACCGCTGTTGAACTGATCGGGCGGCACGACGAGTGGGCGTTCATTCGTGCCGAAGCCGGCGAAGGCTTCGTCCATGCGGCCTTTCTGTCCTGAGCCGCGATCTGCTCTAACCGGCGGCTCTAATCAGCCAGTGCGAGTTCGATTTCCGGCGCATCGATAGGGTCAAGCGAGCCGATCAAAACCGGCAGTTCGATCACCACTTCATCGTCTGCTGTTTCCATCAGGGCGAGCAATTCGGTGTCTTCGTCATAGATATCGCCGCGGAACTGCATCTGGCCGGCATCATCAACCCAGGCGGTCAGATACATCAGATGAACCGGCAGGGGCTGTGAAAGGCTCTGATAATGGGTCTCCTCGGCGGTCAGCGCCTCATCGACCTCCTGGGCTGTCCAGGCCGTTGACTCGGTGGCCAGGGCAAACTGGGCCAGGCCCGCGGGATCGCCAACCCGGACACAGCCATGGCTCAGGCTGCGTTCTGTCCGGGCGAAGACGCTGCGGGCGCCGGTGTCGTGCAGGAAAATATCGAACTCGTTGGTCAGCGAAAAGCGAACCAGGCCAAGCGCACTCGATTCGCTGGGGTCCTGGCGCAGCATGTAAGCAAAGCTCGATGCCGTCATTTCTGTCCAGTCGATCGTCTCGGGGTCGACCTCGTTGGTCGCGCCCCAGTCGGCAAAGACGCGGAAGCTGTTGGTGGCGAGCCAGGTCGGGTCTTCCTGCAGCTTGGGCAGGATTTCGTCCTTGGCTATCTTGTGCGGCACGGTCCAGGTCGGGGCGAATTTCAGATTGACGATCCGGTCGCTCAGGATTGGCGTGCGGTGTTCCGGCGCTCCGACCACGACCGGCATGACAAGGCTGGGCTCGCCGGCTTCATAGGCAACCAGTTCGAAGTTGGGAAGATTGACCTCGACATGGCGTTCGCCCAATTCGGCCTGTGCCGGGATCCAGCGCATCCGCTCGAGATTTGCGGTGATGGTCAGGGCGCGCTCAGCAGGTGTCACGTTGAGAGCCACAAGGGTCTTGCGCCCAACCACACCATCGGCATCGAGACCGTGGCGCGCCTGGAACCGGCTGATGGCATCGACCAGGGCATCATCATAGATATCTCCGCCGTCATGGACCGTCGCGACGGAAAGATCACCCAGGTGCTCAAGGCGTGTGCGCAAGGCCGTGACACGTGGATCGCTGGCACCGGGTTTGATGCTGTCGCCGGCGGTGATTGCCGGCCAGTCGAGAACGGCCAGGGCACGATAGCGGCTGAGTTCGGGGAGCAGCCGGGCGTAACCCTCGCGTTCGGGCGTCAGCGCCGTAATCCAGCCGACAAGATCGCCTTCTTCGACCGCGGCAACGAGAGCTTTGGGCGTATCGCGCGCGATCGTCGTCTGCGACATCCAGCCGGTGACTGTGGGGTCGATGCGTCCGGTCTGGCGATCCCGTGCATAGGTCAAAAGGGCGTCAGTGAGGGCGATTTCGAGCGTGGCGATGTCTTCGTCGGTCAGGCCATGCGCGACCAGCGGGTCGATCAGCGCGGCCAGGTTTGCGGCGGCATAGCGCTCTGGCGAGAGACCGATCGTGTCAGCGCGGGCGAGCCAGACCAGTGCCAGTTCAACATGGTCGTGCCAGCCGTCACCCTGCCACCATACCGGAAGGTGACCACGCAATTCATAGAACCGGCGCACGTCGGTATCGCTCGATTCAATTACATCGGGGGCATAGAGAGCCGCGTTAAGACGCGCGACCACGTCGCTGCGTTCCTGTGCCTGTGCTGCCATTGCGCTTGCGACAAGGCCGCAGCCGAGCAGGAGAGTGGTGGTGATTTTATGCAACATGATGGCCCCCATCATTCTACGACGCCAACCTGACACGTTAGAGATGGTGAGGGCTTACGGATGCTGCCAGTTGAAGCGAACGAGTCCGTGCGCGCCGTCACCGTCTTGTCGTCGATGTGACATCATTGCAACGCATTGTGGCGGGAATGCGACGGCTGGATGGGCGCAATTCGGGCGAATCAACGCGAGGCGTGGATTCACTGCACCAGTCGGGGCCTCAACACGTCCAGACGGCGATCGGCTGATCCCTGCCACGCAGGTGCTGTGGTCCGGCATTGATCAGTCCGGCCAGAGCCTGCCTGCCTGTTGGCTGATCGTCGTTGTCGAGGGCGCATGCCAGGGCGTCACTGACCGCAAGACGCACGCTGAGTTCCCGCGTGAGAACTTCCAGCCTGCTGGCCACATTCACGGTATCGCCCAGCACGGCATATTCCAGGCGTCGCTCCGAACCGATGTCGCCCAGCACGATCGAACCATAGTGAATCCCGATCGATATCCTGATCGGGTCCTCTGCGGCCTCTTGGCGCTCGACGTTCCAGGCTTCGATATCGGCCAGCATGTCGAGGCTGCAGCGCATCGCATTGGCGGCGTCATGGGGCCCGGGCTCCGGCGTTCCGAAGGTTGCCATGAGGCCGTCGCCCAGAAACTTGTCGAGCGTCCCCTGGTGCTCGAAGACACGTGCTTCCAGTCTGGAGTGGAAGGCACGCAGCAGGGTGACCACCGCTTCAGGTGTCTGTTGTTCGGCCATGCGGGTGAAGCCGACGATGTCGACAAACATCACGCGTCTTGTGAGCGCACCGCGCCCAGCGGCTCGTTCTGTTCGGCCATCTGGTCGACCGTGCTGGGCGGAAAGTGCCGCGCAAGGTTGGCGCGTTCACGGGCGAGGTTGGCCTGTTGAAAGACCAGCCGGGTGTTGCGCCGCCCGTTGACCGCCAGGATGCCCGCAACAATCAGGAAGATCACCAGTTCCTGAACACGATCTGGAAATCCGGGATCGTTGGGGTCGATCGCTGCGAGGATGCGTTCGTGTCCGGCGACGGCCTGCGCGATACGTTCCGACAGATCTGGCATCTGGGTGCCGAACAACGCAACCAGGATCAGTGCGGTCGCCCATAAACCGGTGGTCCAGGTTCCGATCGCAACGATGGTACGCCAGGAATAGGCTAGGGTTGCCGCCGCCAGAATGACATAGAAGTAGCTGAACTCCGAAAGGGTGAACTGGAAGGCCGTGGGCCAGTCTTTCAGACGCCAAGGGTTGGGAAAGACCAACAGGAAGGTCATCAGTGCAAGGTCGACGAAGATCAGACCTAGTTCCGGGCGCGACTGTGTCACCCTGCCGGCACGCAACTGGGCCCAGCCGATCAAGGAGAAAACGCCCAGCGCGGCTTCGTAATAGAGGATTTCAACGGTTGGGTTGAGGAACGGAATCAGCACGGCGATGATCGCCATGGCGACCCAGCGCGCACGCACGGCCAACAACAGTCCGGTGCGTTTGTTTTCGATCAGCGCCTCGCGAATGAAGGGGTCGGCGTTTGCCAGATCGTCATCGCTCAACCCTCCACCACGCCCGCGTGAGAGCTTCTCTTCAAGCACGGCGAACATGGATTGGTCGGACATGGTGGTTCTTTCGGTCATGTGTCGTGTCAGACCCGAAACGATGGGCCTGGCGGTGATTCGATCGGGCTCTAACGTCGCCCTGATAACAAAAGATGCGCTGCCAGGCCGATCATCAGCGAGCCGGTCAGGATCTGTTGCACACGCATCCACATGGGATGGCGTGCAAGAAGGGTACGCAGGCTGCCGCTTGCCATGGCAATCGAGCTCAGGACAATCAGGCCGCAACCGGTCAGTGTCGCACCAAGGACGGCGATCTGGAGCGCGACTGAACCCCTGGCCGGATCGGCGAACTGGGGAAGGAAAGCGAGGAAAAAGAGCAGGATCTTCGGATTGAAGAGATTGACGATCAGGCCCTCGACATAAAGGGCCTTCCACGCCGCCTTGTCCGTGCTTGCGCTGACAGAATAACCGCTGCGGTCGCGCAGCAGCTTGATCCCCATCCAGACGAGATAGGCCGCACCGACATAACGGATGATATCGAACAGCACTGGCGATTGCGCGACAACAACCGCCAGCCCGAACGAGACGAGGGTGGTGTGGACCACCAGTCCCGTTGCGACACCTGCGACCGAGATCAGTCCCGCCTTGGGCCCATGGGCCAGCCCGCGGGCAAAGACATAGGTCATGTCAGGCCCCGGCGTGATCGAGATCGCAATGCTGGCGCCAAGGAAAACAACGAAGGTGGCGGGGTCGAAGAGCATCAGGAACCTTCCTGGCCCAGATAGACGGCAATACGACGTGCTGCTTCGTCGATGTCGTCCATCGAGGCGGCATAAGAGAAACGCAGAAATCCTTCACCCATCGCGCCAAAGCTGGTGCCGTGCACGGTCGCGACGCCACATTCTTCCAAAAGGTCATGACCCAGTTCGCGCGCATTGCGTCCGGTGCCCTCGATGTTGGGGAAGGCATAAAAGGCGCCGCCTGGCCGTGGGCAGCGAAACCCCGGCAGTGCGTTGAGCAGGCCGACAATCACCTCGCGCCGCTCCTGAAAGGCACTGCGCATGATCTCGACGCTGTCCTGTGGCCCCTCGAGCGCCGCGATACAGGCCATTTGCGTTGCGGCATTGTTGCAGGAGTTGGCGTTGACGATCATCTTTTCGATATCGCCAGTCAGGCTATGGGGCCAGATGCCGTAACCCGCGCGCCAACCGGTCATGGCATAGGTCTTTGACCAGCCATCGAGAACGATCAGCCGGTCGCGAATGGACTCATAGGTCAGCAGGCTGCGATGGCGCTGATTGTCGAACAGGAGCCGGCAGTAGATCTCGTCTGAGAGAACCGCGACATCGGGAAAGGCTTCCAGGCCCGCGACCAGCCGGTCGAGTTCGCCATCGTCGATCACGCCGCCGGTCGGATTGCCCGGGCTGTTGATGATGAGCAGCCGGCTGCGCTCGTTGAGTTTGTCCAGCACTTCATCAGCGGAAAAGGAGAACCCGCGTTCTTCATGAAGTTCGATCGGCACGGGCGTTGCGCCGGTGTAGCGGATCATCGATTCGTAAATCGGAAAACCTGGATTGGGGTAGAGAATCTCCGCGCCCGGCTGGCCGAACATCATGATGGCAAAAAACATCGTCATCTTGCCGCCCGGCACGACCATGACCTGTTCGGGCGAAACCTCGACGCCCCGGTGATGCAGGACATCGGCAGCAATCGTCTCGCGCAGGGGCATGACACCGGGGGCAGGGGTATAGCCGTGGTGCCCGTCACGCAGCGCCTTGATTGCGGCCTCGACAATATGGTCCGGCGTCTTAAAGTCGGGCTGGCCGATTCCAAGGTTGATGATGTCGCGGCCCTGGGCGGCAAGTTCGGTCGCGCGGGCCAGAACGGCAAAAGCGGATTCCGAACCAAGGTTTGCCAGATTATCGGCTGTGATCATGGTGTACCGCCAAATTGCTGAAAAGGGCGAGGCAAACTGTTGACCCCAAGGGTGACTTCATCGTACAGACGCGCGCATTAGAGCAAGATCATAACAGGTCAAGTTGACCTGATATGTGAATCTTGCTCTTCTTCAAAGGTATAGAGACCGATTCACGGCACAGGTCGACACGACCTGATCTGATCGGTCTCCAGGCAACCTTGGTGGTGGCTATAGCTCAGTTGGTTAGAGCGCCTGGTTGTGGTCCAGGAGGTCGTCGGTTCGAGACCGATTAGCCACCCCATCCCCCCCAAGCCCAAGAGCGAATCATGATCACGCGGAAACACGAAGTGGTTCCGGGCGATCATGTGGATCCGCTCGTTGTCTATTAAGGTCAGAGCAACTTCACAGGATCATGAGCAATCACGCAGCGATTCCGCATGAACCTGATTTGCTCTGAATGTGAACACGATCGACGTGCCAGCGGCTTTGCCGGAGGTTAGGATCGCGATGTCATGCTTTTGCGTCGCCACCTCATCCTGCTGATCGTTTGCTGGTCCGCACCGACCCTGGCGTTCTGGGACCCGGTGACCTCGGAGTGCCGTCCGCCGGCGCTTGAGGGCACGGCAACGGCAATCGATGGCCATACCCTGAAATCGACGCGCGTCAACGGTCTGGTCGACATCATTCGTCTGGTCAGCATCGATGCGCCGGAACTGCACCAGGATTGCCGGATCGACGGGGAATGGTGGTCCTGCGGTTTTGAAGCCCGCTGCTCT
>Ga0233427_10005367_pt1 | contig 10216 bp, 7 predicted proteins | sample SI_118_April2016_5_FD_179885 | JGI IMG/M metagenome (GOLD analysis project Ga0233427, IMG submission 179885) | Seawater microbial communities from Saanich Inlet, British Columbia, Canada - SI_118_April2016_100_MG | ecosystem: Environmental > Aquatic > Marine > Inlet | place: Canada: British...
TTTATTATATTTGCTAATCAAAAAATTACATTAAATGAAACCACTTGTTTCTTCAAAAATTATTCCATTCTTTTATATTCTCTTTGGAATTGTATTTGTTTTTGTCCCTAGATTACCATTATCAGATATAAAAGAAAGTATCTCAGATTCAACTGATATTCTAGAGGGACTTCATAGAATAATAGGTGTTATGTTTTTTGTATTTGGTGTTTTAGTTTCAAGAATCTCTGTTGTTTCAACAAATGTTTATAGATTACTTAATAGTACATTTATCTTTATTTTTATATTAATATCATCTATAGGTCCAATTTTTTACTATACTGTTCCAACAAGACCAATTGAATTATTAATATTCTCAGGAATAAACATTTCTTTTGTTTTAATATATATCTGGGAAAGAGAACAATAGATATGAAGTATTTTTGGAAAATATTATGCCTTTGCCCGATTTTAACTTTTGGACAAACTATATACAATCCTCAACAATTATATGATTCTCCTACCGGATTTTTTGATGAAGATTCTGTTAGAAGTATTCATTTAAATTTTTATAATCCAAACTATCATAGTTATTTAGTTAATGCATGGTACTATAATCCAGACGAAAGGATTCCTGCCAAATTAACATTAAATGGAACTGTTTATGATAGTGTTGGGGTAAGATATAAAGGAAATTCTACATTTTGTTTACCTAATGACAATTTTAACCCTAAAGTACCTTATAATATTGATTTCAATTATTTTATAGATAGTCAAAAAGTATTGGGATATAAAAAGATGAAGTTAGCTAACGCCTGGATGGACCCAACCTTTGTCAAACAGATTGTTAGTAGCAATATTTACAGAAATTATTTACCTTCGGGTGAATCTAATTTAGTAAAACTATATGTGCAAGGTAATTATTTAGGACTTTATATAAATGATGAGTCTATAAATAAACAATTCGTCAAAAAACATTTTGACGAAAAATCAGGACCACTTTTTAAATGTGATAATATTGATCGATTTTGTGATACCGCAAATGCTCCTTCCGCATACCCTCCTAGCTTAATATATCTAGGAGAAGATAGTTCATTGTATTATAATAGCTATGATATGAAGTCAGATAATGGATGGGGAGATCTCGTTGAGTTTATTACAACCCTTAATAATAACTTTAGTCAGATAGATAGTGTTTTAAATGTAGATAGAACTCTTTGGGCGTTTGCCGTAAATCAGGTTCTTTTAAATTTAGATTGCTATAATACTTATTATATTCATAATTACTATTTGTATCAAACAAAAGACGGATTGTTTCAAATGATTCCATGGGATTTAGATAATACTTTCTCCGGAGCTATTATGGGGTTTGATTTCTTTAATCAATCTAATATCTATGAATATGATCCTTATCATTATGGATCTCCAGGGGAAAGACCTCTTGCGGAGAAACTATTGAATGACCCTTTGTACAGAAAACAATATACAGCTCACATGCGGACGATCATAAATGAATCCTTGGATACTAATGTAATTAGAAATCAGATAAACCAGTTGCAATCTTTAGCTCATACTGCTGCTGATAACGATCAATGGAAAGGGTTTTCTATGTCTCAATATTATAGTAATGTAGAATCTGCTCTTTGGACTAGCTGGGGTTTTGGAGGAATTATGTCTACTATTGATGCAAGGAAACAATATTTATTATCACATCCCGAAATTTCATTAACTCCTCCTTTAGTTTCTTCTGTAAATGTGAGTAATAATTTATTGACTACTTCTGTTTTTAATGCTACTTCAGTGGAGTTGATGGTGACCACATCACAGTACAATTCCAAGTTCCAATCTTTTGCTATGAATGATGATGGAATAAATGGAGATGTTACTGCAAATGATGGGACCTATTCTGTTGTAATGCCGTTTGTAGGAAATACAAATGTAAAGTTTTATATTAGGTCTCAGAATAATGACGCTATGATGCTTTCTCCTGAAAGAGCAGAATATGAATTTTACGAATATTCTACCATTTCTGGAATTATAGATTCACCAACTTCTATAAATAAAAAACTAATAAGGGTTTGTGATGTATTAGGGAGAGAGGTTAACATTGATTTTAACACCACTCTTTTCTTTATTTATGATGATGGAACTGTAGAAAAGAAAATAATAGTAGAGTAATTAGTTTATTAAATATATAAATTAGAATAGAAACAAATGACTAAAGAAAAAAAAGAAAACAAGTGGCAAGAAGATCCTGATGTACAAGACTTTTTAGAAAGAGCAGATGCTCCAGGCGCTTTTTCTGAAGAAGATGACAAATCATATTTAGTCGCAGGTATGAGTAATGATAAAGATAGAGAATTTATGAAGTTTGTAAAAAAGAAAGAACAGATGAAAAAAGTATTGATATTATGTACAGGCAATTCTTGCCGATCACAAATAGCAGATGCCTGGTTAACACATTTTACATCTGATAATGTTGAGGTCTACTCTGCGGGGACAAAACCAGAAAAAGTAAATCCTTATTCGGTAAAGGTGATGGCTTTGGAAGGAATAGATATCTCATCAAAAACATCTAATAATGTAGATGAATACAAAGACATTGAATTCAATTTTGTAATTACGGTTTGCGACAATGCAAAGGAAATTTGTCCTGTTTTCCCTTCTTCTGCAAAAATGATACACAATAGTTTCCCTGACCCTGCAGAAGCAAGAGGAACAGAAGAGGAATTGATAAAAGTATATTCAGAAGTAAGTTACGATTTGAAGAAATTTATGGAACAATTTGCACTAGTTTTTAATAAGTAAAGTTATCAGTGTATTCTGTTTTATTTCCCATTCTGTCTTTTACCACAACTGTAAGTGTGTGTTTTCCTTTTTCAAAATCAGATGGTATTTTATAAGTCAACAGATTTTTTTTGTAATCATATTCCATCAAAATCCATTTTCCGTTAATTTCACCTCTATAAAATGAAATTCCGCTTCCCTTGTCTTCAATTGTGCATTTAATTGTTGTTTGTGAAGAGATATTTTTTCCATCTTTCACATTGATTCCTAAGATAATAGGATTTACAGTATCGCTAATAATTGTAAAATTTCCAAACTCTCTAACTTTTGCAGATAGAAAACTCCCTCTCCAACTATTTCCTTTATAAGTAAATGTTCCATTGTCGTTTACTTTTGCAATATATACTTTGTCAGTTATGTTTTTAGCAATTTTTTCTTTAATGGAGAGTACATAATTTTTATGAATAGGAATAGATGAACTCATAAAATTGTGAATTTCTGAGAGTGTATTGTCTGTTTTTATTCCTACCGAATAATGAACATTACAATCTTCATACAAGCTGTATTTTTCCAAATGAGCTTCAAATTTTAAGTTTTTGTATACATTGGCCTGATTATATAAAAATCTATCACCACTATCTTCTGTTTCAAATTCTGGGGATGTAGATTGAGATTGAACCTCAAAATTCACTTCAGATTTATTCCCCTCAAAATCCTCTACTTCAAATCGTATTTTATGGGTTAAACTATCGATAAAATTAAAGATTCCATCATTTACATTTGTTTTGTAATTGGACAGTTTGTTGTAAGGAAGATTGAAACACCTGTTGTATTTTGTTTTACTTTCCGTGTATTCTGAATAATCAATATGTGCGTTCAAAAATCTCTTTTCCGAAAAACTGAGTTCATCTGCCAGAAAGTGGTGAATTAAATTATTGTCAATAAAAAGTTTGATGGAATACACTCCATTTTGTTGTATGCTCCGTTTAGTTTATCGTAAGTTGAAATTGAAAATGAGATATCTCCATTTACTTTTATGATCTGTTTTGAGTTTACAGAATAGTTATTTCCTTTTTTTGTGAGGGAGTATTTTACTGATTCATTCTTGTTATTTACGGAAGAGTTTTGGTGTGGATAAATTTTAATCCCAACAATTGTTGGTTGTATATTGTCAGTTACATCAAAGTTAAATTGCAGCGGATTTATTGGGTGTTCCGATTTTGTATTTCTAATTTCAAAATGTAAATGAGCTCCTCCGCTACCTCCAGTATTTCCTGAAAGCGCAATAACTTCTCCTCTTTTTATTGGAAACTTTTCTTTAGATGGAAAAAGTTGAATTTCAAAGTTTTCCTTTTTGTATTGTTGTTCGTTTACATACTTTTCAATTTCTTTGTTAAACTCTTTTAAATGAGCGTAAACTGAGGTATTTCCATCAGGGTGTGTTATGTAGATTGCTTTTCCGTATCCCCAAGTAGAAACCTTAATTCTACTAACATACCCATCTGCGATAGAGAATACCTTTTGTCCTTCAACTCCTTCCGTTTTTATATCAATTCCAGTATGAAAATGAGATCCTCTCAATTCACCAAATGTTCCGGAAAGTAAAAGTTCAAAATTAAGAGGACTATGGTAATTTGTTTGAGAAAAAATTGAGAGAGAAATCAGAGAAAAAGAAAGTAAAAAGAGTTGTTTCATTTTGAGTTTTTAAAATAGTTAGCAAATATAACATCAAAAAAAATAAAAAATTGCTGGAAAACTCCTAAGTTTGTAACAACAAAATGATATGAAAAAAATTGTAGATAATATTGAAGGAAAAGTAAATAAAATTATATCTTTGTACAAATCCGCTTCAGATAAAAATGAGTTACTTTTAAGTGAGAAATCTCATATGAAAAAGTTGATTTCTGAAAAGGATAAAGAAATAAAAAAGTTAGAAGAAAAAATAAAATTACTGAGAATTACAAAGTCAGTAAACTCAGAAGAATCGGAAAATATAAAAGAAAGCCGAAAGAAAATAAATGAATATGTGCGGGAGATAGACAAATGTGTTGCACTTTTGAACAAGTAGTAAAAATAAACAGTTTTTAAATAAAATGGATAAATTATCAATAAAATTAAACATAGCAAATAGGGTTTATCCAATGAAAATAAATCGTGATGCTGAAGAAAATATTCGGAAATCAGTAAAAAAAATTGAGGAACGAATTAAGTTTTACGAAAAAAATTATGCCATAAAGGACAAGCAGGATTTACTTGCAATGTGCTTGATAGAAGTGGCTACAAAATTAGAATCTGTCAGTGATAATGCTAGTAAAGATAACAAGGATATTGAAATCAAATTAGCAAATATCGAATCTGCTTTGTCAGAAATAATATAGTTCTTTTACATAAAAATTAATTACCCGCATTAATTAAAATTGTTAAACTCAACAGTTAAAAAATTAGAGTCTGACTCAATTTGTTGAAAACAGGCCTCAACCGCAAGGTTTCTCTTTTGGAGGACAGTGGACTTTTGAGATAAGTTGGCAGCTTTATCCGTATTTATATGGAGTTTAACAGAATTAATGTGGGTTTTTTATTAACTAATTAAAAACAAATAAATGGAACCAATTACAATAATAATCGGGATTGTTGCCCTTATTTTGGGAGGAGTAATTTCGTTTGTGATACTAAAAAGTACAGATGCTGCTAAAGGTAAAAGTATAGTTGAAGATGCCGAAAAAGAAGCAGAAAGAATAAAAAAAGATAAATTACTTCAGGCAAAAGAAAAGTTTATTGAATTAAAATCTCAACACGAAAAATCGATAAACGAAAAAAATAAAGAATTCAACAAATCTCAGTCTAGGGTAAAGGAAAAGGAAACAAAACTAAACCAACGACTTGGAGAAATGAACAGAAAGGACAAAGATCTTTCTGATTTAAAGTCAACACTTGAAAAACAAAAAGATGTTTTATCTAAAAAGCAAGAAGATTTAGATGAAAATAAAAAGAAACAAGTTCAGCAGTTAGAGGTTATTTCTCAACTTTCGGCAGAAGATGCAAAAAATCAATTGATTGAAACCCTTCAAGATGAGGCAAAAACAGAAGCTCTTTCTATTATACAAAACACTATTGAGGAAGCGAAATTAACTGCAAATCAGGAAGCGAAAAAGATTGTAATACAAACAATACAACGGACCGCTACCGAACATGCAATTGAAAATGCTGTATCGGTTTTTAATATTGAATCAGATGATATAAAAGGGAGAATTATTGGTAGAGAAGGTAGAAATATTCGTGCCTTTGAAGATGCAACTGGTGTAGATGTTATTGTGGACGATACTCCAGAAGCAATTATCCTTTCTTGTTTTGATTCTGTTAGGAGAGAGATTGCTCGTCTTTCACTTCATAAATTGGTAACTGATGGAAGAATACATCCTGCCAGAATTGAAGAAGTGGTGCAAAAAACTACTAAGGATATTTCGGATGAGATTATTGAAATTGGCAAGAAAACAACTATCGATTTGGGTATTCATGGACTTCATCCAGAATTGATTAAAATGGTTGGAAGAATGAGATACCGTTCATCTTACGGACAAAATTTATTGCAACATTCAAGAGAAACGGCAAACCTTTGCGCTACTATGGCGGCGGAATTAGGATTGGATACAAAAGCAGCCAAACGAGCTGGACTTTTACACGATATTGGGAAAGTGCCAGAAGACAATGCTGAAACTCCACACGCAATTTTAGGAATGCAATTGGCTGAGAAATATGGAGAAAATCCTGAGGTATGCAATGCAATTGGTGCTCATCATGATGAGGTAGAAATGACTTCTTTAATCTCTCCACTTATACAAGTGTGTGATGCGGTTTCCGGAGCAAGGCCAGGTGCCAGACGACAAATTTTGGACTCCTATATCAGCAGGATTAAGGAATTAGAAGATACTGCACTTACTTTCCCTGGGGTAGTAAAATCGTATGCGATACAAGCGGGTAGAGAGTTGAGAGTAGTGGTAGAAAGCGAAAAAGTTTCTGATGCGGACGCAAACACATTATCTTTCCAGATTTCAGAAAAAATACAAAATGACATGACCTATCCGGGACAAGTAAAGGTTACTGTTATCAGAGAAACTAGGGCGATATCATACGCCAAGTAAATTGTTGTTTTTTAATTATTAATTAAGAAGGTCCTTTTGAGAAATCATTGGAATTTTTTTGTATATTTACATCCTAAAACTATCAATCATGATTAAAAAATTACTTACACTTTTATTTTGCGTTCCATTATTGGGATACACACAAACAAGTCATACAATTATAACTTCTGGTTTATCATTTACTCCAGATACATTAAACTGTAATGTTGGAGATTCAATAACTTTTGTATTAGGATCAAACCATAATGCTATGGAAGTAGATCAATCTACTTTTAATAGTGGAGGTACAACATCTAATGGTGGATTTAATGTTGGGTTTGGACAAACTCAAACTATAGTAATTGCTAATGATCAAAGCTATTATTATGTATGTCAGCCACATGTAAATTATGGAATGAAAGGGGTTATCATTGCAAATTCTATTACTGTTTATGGATGTACAGATTCTACAGCACTTAACTATGATGCAAATGCCAATATTGATGATGGTTCATGCGCATACCCTGCTTGTACAGATTCTATAACTATATCAATAACTACAGATAATTACCCAGAAGAAACTTCATGGGCACTTACGAGTCAAAGTAATGGGATTATTGCAAGTATTAATCCAGGAGATTTAGATTCAAATCAGACTACTTATAATTGGAATGTTTGTATAAATGCTAATGAATGTTATGATTTTACAATTTATGATTCATATGGAGATGGACTTTCAGCTCCTTTTGGAGTAGGTTCATATTCATTAACATATGAAGGAGCAGTGGTTGCTAGCGGGGGAACTTTCGGTTCTTCAGAGACTACCACTAATGTTAATTGTATTACTGTTGTAAATGGCTGTACAGACTCTACTGCTTGTAATTATGACCCATTAGCTACTATAGATGATGGTTCATGTTTAACAGCTTACGGTTGTATGGACGTTACTGCATTTAACTATGATCCTTTAGCTACTTGTATGGATTCTACTGCTTGTGTAGCATTCCTCTATGGTTGTACTGATTCATTAGCGGTTAACTACTACTCAGCAGCTAACGCTGATGATGGTAGTTGTACTTATCAAATGACATATGTACCAGATGATAATTTTGAACTAAAATTAATTGCATTAGGCCATGACTCCGGACCTTTAGATGACTCTGTACTTACATCAAATATAAATACAATAACTATTTTAGATGTCTCATATACCACCGGTTGGCCTATTCATGATATGACTGGAATTGAAGATTTTACTGCTTTAGTACGCTTGTATTGTAATAACAATCATATTGATGAATTTAACACTACTACTAGCATGGACTTAAGTGGTTTAACTAATTTAACTCATTTAAGATGTCAGTGGAATTTCCTATATAGCCTTGATGTAAGTCAAAATACTGCGTTAATTGATTTGGATTGTGGAGGTAATGATCTTACAAGCCTTGATGTAAGTCAAAATACTGCTTTAATTGAGTTAGGGGTATATGGTAATGATCTTACAAGTCTTGATGTGTCCAATAACACCGCTTTAACAGGCTTGTGGTGTCCTTTTAATTATTTAACAAGTGTTGATGTAAGTAATCATACTAGTCTAACTACTTTAGTGTGTAATAATAATGATTTCCTTACAAGTGTTGATATGAGAAATGGGAATAATACAAATCTTGTGTATTTCAATGCCAATAACAACCTAGCTCTATCTTGTATAGATGTAGATGATCCATTTTGGATGTATACTTATTTCTCTAATAGTATTAATGGATCTACTTCATTTAGCGGAAGTTGTTCTGGGCTTGGATGTATGGATCCAATGGCTTGTAATTATAATTCTTATGCAACTACTGATGATGGTTCTTGTCAATTACCTGATGGCTGTACAGATCCAATGGCTTGTAATTATGATTCTGAAGCTCTTTGTGATGATGGTTCTTGTGGTTATATTAGTGGTTGTACAGACCCAACAGCATGTAATTATGATGCGCTAGCAACTTGTGATGATGGATCATGTTCTGGTTTATTTGGCTGCACAGATCCAACAGCATGTAATTATGACGCTTTAGCAACTTGTGATGATGGCTCATGTGGTTATATTAGTGGCTGTACAGATCCTACAGCATGTAATTATGACGCTTTAGCAACTTGTGATGATGGCTCTTGTGCTGGTTTGCTTGGCTGTACAGATTCATCTGCAGTAAACTACGACCCATTATCTTCATGTGATGATGGTAGTTGCTTCCAATGTGATTTATCTTATTCAATTATCTCTGCATCTCCAAGTACCCCTTCTTCATGTGATGGATGGTTATCTACTTCTATGGTGCAAACATCTTATCTTCCTGTTACATATTTATGGAGTACAGGCTCTACACAATCCTATATTTTAAATCTTTGTTCAGGAGTATATACCGTAACAGTAACTGATGCTGTTGGATGTTCTATTGATACTACAATAAATGTTGGTAATGTTGTATTAGGTTGTACAGATATGACAGCTTGTAATTATGACCCATTAGCTACTATAGATGATGGTTCATGTTTAACAGCTTACGGTTGTATGGACGTTACTGCATTTAACTATGATCCTTTAGCTACTTGTATGGATTCTACTGTTTGTGTAGCATTCCTCTATGGTTGTACTGATTCATTAGCGGTTAACTACTACTCAGCAGCTAACGCTGATGATGGTTCTTGTTCATATTCTGGTTGTACAGATCCTTTAGCAACTAACTATGACCCGAATGCATCTATTGATGATGGAAGTTGTACTTATCCATCTGTATGTGGTAATCCACTTCCAACAGGTATCTATGTTGATGAGATTATTCAGATTCAAGCTAAAATTCACTGGGATAATATGAGTAATGCTACATGTATGGCTCTTAAATATCACATTCAATTTAGAGAGCTTGGAACAACAACATGGAGTTGGAGAATAGCTCAAGATGCTGGTTTATGTAACCAAAGTTTAGTTACTACTGAGAAGGTAATGTACGGATTAACTGCAAGTACTACGTATGAATATAGAATGAGAGCATTCTATTGTAATACTTCTGGTAATTCAGGTTGGTCTCCTATAGCTACCTTTATAACAGCAGATGAGTGTCCAAATGTAACTAACCTTACTGCTACACCAGGTCCACAAGCTCAAAAATGTGTGTTCTCATGGGATACAGTAGGAGCTTACAGTATGGTTCGTATTAAATTAAGAGTAGATAGTATTTCTAACCCAGCAGGTTCTGACTGGCAAATGGCTGGTGGATTCGGGGTTAACTATCCAGCACTTTCTGTTAATAAGTGGGGATTAGTTCCTGGTGAGACTTATAGAGGTC
>Ga0233427_10005369_pt1 | contig 10214 bp, 11 predicted proteins | sample SI_118_April2016_5_FD_179885 | JGI IMG/M metagenome (GOLD analysis project Ga0233427, IMG submission 179885) | Seawater microbial communities from Saanich Inlet, British Columbia, Canada - SI_118_April2016_100_MG | ecosystem: Environmental > Aquatic > Marine > Inlet | place: Canada: British...
ATCCTGAGTTTTTAATTTTTGGCACAAAAGAATTATAATTTTTAACATTTAGTTCTAAATGTTCGGGTGCTATTTTATTCACCACATCAATTATTTTCTTATCAGAACTAATATGCATCAAGATACCATTACTTGATAAGCTTTGTCTTGCAATAGAGGATCTTGGAATTTCTTTTAATTGTTTTGTAATTTCATTTTTAACTTTATCAATTAAGGATTTGTCTTTAGAAACTAATATGCATTGAGCAAGATTATCATGTTCTGCTTGTCCTATTAAATCGCTTGCAATCCATTCTGGATTTGAAAATTTATCACAAACAATAGTGACTTCTGAAGGGCCTGCGGTCATTCCTTCTATTCCAACATCACCAAAAACTTCTTTTTTAGCAGCCGCCACATAAGCATTGCCAGGGCCTACAATTTTATTAACTTTATTTATTTTCTTTGTTCCATAAGCTACAGCAGCAATCGCTGAAGGACCTCCAATTGAATAAATTTCTTTAATTTTACATTTACGTGCTGCATATAATACTGCTGGATTTTGTTTTCCTTTAAATCCTGGATTAATCATCACAACTCTATTAACTCCTGCAACAATTGCTGGGATAGCATTCATTAACACACTGGATGGATATGAAGCTGTTGAACCAGGCACGTAAATTGCAACAGATTCTAAAGGTATATATCTATACTCAAGTTTATTTTTATACTTATCAACGTAAGAAATATTCTTAAATTTTTGAAGTGAATGAAATTTGTAAACTCTATTGTAAGCAATATCAATTGCTAACTTTACTTTTTTATCAAGTGATTTTATTGAATTAGAAATCTGTTTTTGAGAAGGAATAATTACAGTGTTTTGATTAAATTTTTTTTCGTATTTTACTAAAGCTTTATCTCCATTTTTTTTAACATCTTTAATAATACCTGAAACTGAAACCGAATTAGATTGTACTTTTTTCTTTCTTTGTAAAAGTAAACTATCTAAGTTTTTATCAAAATTTTTACTATTACTATTTAATATTTTCATTAATCTTTAATTTCATTTTGATCTTCCAGTCTTACTTCAATTGTTTCTGTGGTCAAAGCAATGTGGGCATTATCGTTGAAAATCAAATTAATCTCATAATCATCTTTATTTTTTAGATAATCTATTGCTATCAATTCTAAAACTAAATCTTCATTTTTTTGATCTATATTTTTGGATTTAACTTTATCTACAAAATCAAACCTACAAATACTGTTAATTTTCTTGTCCTCCTGATCGGTTTCAATTTTAGTTCTTTCAACTGATAACAAAAAAACTTTATTTTCTGCCAGATATTTTATATCTGATACTTTAACATTTGCCCTCGCAGTACATGCTGAAATCATTTGAAGACCCTCATTATCTGAAGCTATAATTTTTGCTAAATATTTATTATCCATTAATTAACTCTTTTAATTTTTGCTCCTACTTTTTTTAATTTCTTTTCTATATTTTCATATCCACGGTCAAGATGATAAATTCTATTAATCACTGATTTTCCTTTTGCACTTAAAGCTGCTAAAATCAATGAAACAGAAGCTCTTAGGTCTGTTGCCATCAATTCAGCTGCTGCAAAATTAATGTTACCAGTTACTTTAGCTGTATTGCCATCAATTAAAATTTTAGCACCCATTCTATTCAATTCAGCCACATGCATAAATCTATTTTCAAAAATATCTTCTTTAATTACTGATTGTTTATTTGCTTTGCACAGCAACACCATTATTTGAGCCTGTAAATCTGTTGGGAAGCCAGGATATGGTGCTGTTTTGATGGTTATACTTTTAATCTTTTTATTGCCAATAATATGAACTTCTTCTTTCTTAACATTAATTTTTGCACCTATTTTTTTTAAAGTATTAATTTCTGTTTGGATTATTTTTGGAACAATATTTTTAATCTTTAAATTTCCTGCTGTTACAGCCGCTGCAACTAAATAAGTTCCAGCTTCAATTCTATCAAACATAACAGTATAAGTAATTTCTTTTACTTCAGTTACTCCTACAATCTTAATAGAACGCTTGCTTGTCCATTTGATATTACATCCCATAATTTTTAAAAAATTAACTAAATCTTTTATTTCAGGTTCAATGGCACAGTTACTTAAAATAGTAGTTCCTTTTGCAAAACTTGCTGCAATTATCAAGTTTTCAGTTGCCCCGACTGATATTTTTGAAAATCGAATTTTAGTTCCAATTAATCCTTTAGGTGCAGTTGCGTGCACATAACCTTGAACAATCTTATATTTAACACCTAGTTTTGACAATGCATCTAAATGTATATCAACGGGTCTTGTGCCAATCGCACATCCTCCTGGTAGAGATACTTTTGCTTTACCAAATTTTGCTAATAAAGGCCCAAGAACTAAAATTCCTGCTCTCATGGTTTTGACCAAACTATAAGATGCAAAACTTTTACTTTGTTTTAAATTATTGATGACTAAATTATTCTTATTAAAATTAACTTTAGATCCTAACGATTGCAACAAACTAACCATCGTCTCAATATCTCTTACCCTAGGCAAATTTTTTAGGTAAACTTTTTTTCTTGATAATAGAGTAGCAGCTAAAATTGGTAGAGATGCATTTTTTGAACCTGATATTTTTATTTGTCCTTTGAGCTTATTGGCTCCAACGACTTCTAGTTTTTGCATAACTAAACTTTTGGTAACGTTACTCCAGTTTGGCCCATATACTTTCCATCACGATCAGCATATGTCACTTCTGGTTTTTCATTTCCTTTTAAAAAGATAAATTGTGCAACACCTTCATTAGCATATATTTTTGCAGGTAATGGTGTTGTGTTTGAAAATTCAAGTGTCACATAACCCTCCCAACCTGGTTCTAAGGGCGTAACATTAACGATAATTCCACATCTTGCGTATGTAGATTTACCAAGACAAATAACCAGTACATCATTGGGGATTTTAAACTTTTCAACGGTTCTAGCTAATACAAAAGAGTTAGGTGGAATAATGCACTCTGACACATTTTTAGTTACAAAATTTGTTGGTTTAAAATTTTTAGGATCTACTATTTCAGAATTGACGTTTGTAAATATTTTGAATTCATCAGAAACTCTCGCATCATAGCCAAAAGAAGATAATCCATAAGAGATACTACCACCCCTAACTTGCTTCTCCTCAAAAGGAGAAATCATACCTTGTTTTTTTGACATCTCTCTTATCCACTTATCTGAAAGAACTGACATTATTTATTTTTCTTCTTTGTTTTTTTTTGAAAAATTTTTCTTTTCTTTAAATTTTTTCTTAACGCTAAACTTAAACGCTCATTTTTATCTTTAGAATTCATTCTTTATCAGGATTGGTAAGGAAGTCTAATGTAATTGGTTTTGAAGCATCCAAAGTTTTTGGCTTAGCTTCTTCTTCTTTGGGACCTTCTTTTGCTAAACGTTTAGCTTTCTTTTCAGCAAGCTTTTTTTCTCTTTTAGCTTGCTTTTCCATAAGCTTGTTTCCTTTTGTAGATTTATAATCGTAATGAATTCCCATAAAATTTTCCTCAATTAGATATAAAGCATAATCACCAAAAAATTAAGGCAATATTTTGAAAAAAATGCTTTATTATCAATAATTAATATTTTGATAACAGGCTCCTATAGATAAATGGTATATCAAGTCATTGGTAATGACTAATTTCCTGGTCAGTACAGGGTGGGAGCACCATAATTAATTCTTATAAAAAAATTTTCTTAAAAATATTGATACTAAAATTAATCCAAAAAAAGCTAGAATTGGTAAATAGATATCAGCTGAAAAAATAATATCTGTTATTCTAGGAACTTCTGAATTCTGATCAATAACCTTTTCTAAACCACTACCAATAGAAACAGCTAAAAATATTTGAGGTATAATTCCAATTAAAGTTGCAAAGAAAAAATTATTTATTTTTACATTAAAAATAGTAGGAAGAAGGCAGCTTAGCTGCCAAGGTATTCCTCCTATGAATCGATATATTAACAAATAAATAAATTCTGATTTTTTGAATTTTTGTTCAAGGCTCTTAAATTTATTCAAAAATTTTTCTTTAATTAAATCTTTTAAAAAATAATTACCAAATAGATATATAAAAGTTGCACCAATACTTAACCCTAAGACAACAAGTAGTGTTCCAATCCATTTTCCAAAAATAAACCCACCTAGTAGCGCAACCGGTGACCCAAATCCTAAAAATGGAAATACCCATAATATTGTTAAAAATAAAAAAATTACTGATAATAAAAATAAATTAGAATTTTTAAGTTCAAAAAAATAAGATCTATTTTTTCTTATGAAGTCATAAGACGTTAATTCCTGTAGGCTAAATTTTGAAAAGAAAAAATATAAAAATAAACAAATAGCTGTAAGATAAAATAATCCTATAAATAGTTTAATTTTTTTAGCTTTTTCCATTAAATACAATGCTAATTTTAAAATCTTCTATTTGCTATTTATATATTTAATTACTATAAAGAGCGAAAAATTAATAATTTTAATCACATTTATGAAGCGAACATATCAACCTTCTAACGTTAAAAGAGCCAGAAAGCATGGCTTTAGGTCAAAAATGAAAACCAAAGGTGGGCAAAAACTTTTAGCTAGAAGACGAGCAAGAGGAAGAAAATCGTTAACTGTATCGGTCTAGATAAATGAAAAGCAAAATACTTGCTCTTTCAAAAAACGAAGAATTCAAAAATCTACTTAAACAAAAAAAAATATCTAACAAATATGTTACGATTTTTTTTGGTAATCTAATCAATAAAGATAAGAAAAAACTTAACATAAGCTTTGTGACTAAAAAGAAAATTGGAAATGCAGTTAAAAGAAATAAAATTAAACGTAGATTGAGAAATATAGTTAATGAAGCAGTTAAAAAAGTAACAGTTAAATTTGACTATTCATATCTTGTTATTGCTAAGTCAACTATGCTAAACAATGAATACAAAAATATAAAAAAAACTCTATTTCAGGATTTAGATAAAATTAGATAATGAACATTTTCACCATAATTTTAATTAAACTAATAAAAAGTTACAAATTCATTATTAGTCCTTTGCTAGGACAATCATGCAGATATTTACCAACATGTTCAGAATACAGTATTGAAGCTTTAAAAGAGTTTGGGTTGGCCAAAGGAAGTTTTATAAGCATCAAAAGAATTCTATCATGTCACCCTATAAAGTTTTTAGGAGGTGGTGATGGTTTTGATCCTGTTAAAAAAGAAATGAAAGCAAAAAAATAATGGAAACCAGAAACGTCATAGCAGCAATATCTTTGTCAGCTGCTGTAATTATTTTATACAGTTTATTTTTTGCACCCCCTCCAATTACAAAAGAAAATTTAGCTGAAAAAAATAAAACTGAGCAAAATACTGATACACCAAATCTAGAACAAAAAGAAAATGTAGTAGAAATTTCAAGAGAAGAAGCCTTAGGTCAAAGTAAAAGAATTCAATTTGAAAACCAAAGTATAGCTGGGTCTATATCTTTAAAAGGTGCTGCAATCGATGATTTAATTTTTAAAGAATATAATGTCAGCTTAGATAATAAGGAGAAGATAAAACTTTTAGCACCAAGAAATGCTACAAATGGATATTTAATTGAAAGTGGTTTTATTACTACAAATAAAAATATTGAAATTCCAACAGCTGAAACTATTTGGTCGGTATTAGGAAACAATAAACTAACAGATCAATCTCCTATTAAATTGTCATGGACTAATAACCAAGGTTTAACATTTGAAAAAGAAATCTCTTTAGATGATAAATTTTTATTTACTATTAAACAAAGAATAAAAAATTCATCAGATAAAAAATATGATTTTTATTCATATGGACAAATTATAAGAAATAAAATTCCTGAAATTTCTAATTTTTATATTCTTCATGAAGGTCTAATTGCTGATTTAGATGATGAACTTATTGAGGAAGATTACGACGATATCCAAGAAAAAAAGTTTTCCAAAACTGCACAAAAAGGTTGGCTAGGTATAGGAGACAAATATTGGATAACATCTTTGGTTCCACCAAGTGGAAAAGAATTTAAAACAACATTTGATTATAAAAATAAATTTAGAGCAAACTTTGTATCTACAGAACCTTTAGAATTAGGAAAAAATTCAAGCATTGAAGATAAAATGCAGGTTATAGTTGCTGCCAAAAGAGTAGAAATTATTGATGGCTATGCTGAGTCTCTAAATATAGATAAATTTGACTTGGCAATCGACTGGGGGTTTCTATACTTTATTACTAAACCATTGTTTCATGGAATAGATTACTTCTTTAAATTACTGGGTAACTATGGCCTTGCAATTATTGCAATAACGTTTTGTATTCGATTAGCATTCTTCCCACTTGCAAATTTCTCATTTAAAAGTATGGCAAAAATGAAAGCTCTTCAGCCAGAAATGGCAAGACTAAAAGATCTTCATAAAGATGATAAAATGAAATTACAGCAAGAAATGATGGCTCTTTATAAAAAAGAGAAGGTAAATCCCATGTCAGGATGTTTACCTATACTTGTACAAATTCCAGTATTTTTTGCGCTATATAAAGTTTTATTTGTAACTATTGAAATGAGACAAATGCCATTTTTTGGATGGGTACAAGATTTATCTGAAAGAGACCCAACATCACTTTTTAACTTATTTGGTTTATTACCATATGATGTGCCATCATTTTTAATGATTGGTGCTTGGCCAATTGCAATGGGTGTTTCTATGTTTATTCAACAAAAATTAAACCCTGCTCCAACAGATCCAATGCAGGCAAAAATATTTATGTTCTTTCCGCTATTCCTTACAGTTATATTGGCTCCATTCCCTGCAGGACTAGTAATTTATTGGACTGTAAATAATATCTTAACTATGGCTCAACAAGTTTTTATTATGAAACGAACTACAGTTAAAACCGCAACTTAATGTTGGAAATCAAAGAAGAAGAATTAAATAAAATCCTTCCATCAGATGGTCCTTCAATCGATGAAGTAAAAAGATATCTTGAAAAATATAACGATGAATACATTGTTATTAAGTGTGGTGGAAGTGTTTTGGTCAATCAAAATTTATTTAATATTTTTATAAAAGATATTACAACACTAAATAAATTAGGTTTTATTCCAATAGTTGTTCATGGTGGAGGCAAAAGAATAAGTAATAAGTTGAATGAATTAGGAATTAAAAGTGAGTTTATTAAAGGACTTAGAGTTACAGAAAAAGAAACTATTGATGTGGTTGAACAAGTGTTGATAGAGTTTAATCAAGAAATAGTTGAAGCCTTAAAAAAACAATTTTGTAATAGCGAAACTATTAATTCTAAAAATAATAATATAATAAGTGTAATCAAAGAAAATGCTAAACTAGGATTTGTTGGAGTACCTACTAAAATTGATAAAACTATTATAGATAATATTGTTAGTAATAAAAAAGTACCAGTAATCGCTCCACTAGGCTTGGATGATAGTAGTCAAACTTACAATATTAATGCGGATACTGCAGCAGGTTCAATTGCAAAAAAAATTAAAGCAAGAAGATTAATTATTATGAGTGATGTTGAGGGAGTTTTGGATAATAACAAAAAACTAATACCTGAAATTAATTCAAGCTCTATCAAAGATCTAATAGAAAATGAAACAATTACAGGAGGCATGATACCAAAAATTAACAATTGTTTAGATGTTGCAAGTAATGGAGTAAAAGGTGTTGTCATAATTGATGGTAGAAAAAACCACTCCATACTTTTTGAGTTATTATCTGACAAAGGATCAGGAACCCTAATTAGACAATGAAAGATTTAGCCGATATAAAATACTGGATATTTGATCTTGATAATACTCTTTATAGTGGTCAAACTCAGGTTTTTTCTGAAGTAGACAAAAAAATGTCCTCTTTCATCTCTAAAAAATTTAATGTTGATCTTGTAAAAGCAAAAGAAATTCAAAAAAAATATTTTTATGAATATGGAACAACACTTTCAGGTTTAATGAATCATGACAATATAGATCCACAAGAATTTTTAGAATTTGTTCACGATATTGATATTAGCTGGTTACCAAAAGATGAGATTTTAAAAGAAGAACTTATAAAATTAAAAGAAAAAAAAATTATTTTTACCAATGGATCGCATGCTCATGTTGAAAATGTTACAAAACAACTTGGTATTGATGGATTATTTGATGGTGCCTTTGATATTACAGATGCAAATTATGTCCCTAAACCTCACTTAGATCCATATCAAAAACTTATCAAAAAATTTGATCTAGATCCAAATCAATCAATTTTAATTGAGGATATTGCACATAATTTAGAACAAGCTAAAAATTTAGGAATGAAAACTTGTTGGTTGGAAAATGAAGAAGTATTTGCAAAAAAAGACTCTGACAAACCATATATTGATTACAAGATTAAGAACTTGCCTTCTTTTTTACAAGAAATTAATATATTAAAGAATAATTAAATTAACTTTCTAAAAAAAAAATATGAGTGATATAGAAAAAATTATAAATGAAGCATGGGAAAATAAAGATAATGTTAACCAAGATTCTGACCAAAGTTTAAAAGATACCATCAATCAAATGATTGATGATTTAGACAGTGGTAAAGTAAGGGTTGCAGAAAAAATTAATGGTGAGTGGGTTACTCATCAGCATATTAAAAAAGCTATTATGCTAAGTTTTAGAATATACCCAATGGAAAATTTAAATGGTCCATATAGCAGTTGGTACGACAAAGCACATTTGTTAAAGGGAAAAACTGCCGGTTGGACTAAAGAAGATCACGAAAAAGCTGGATTTAGAATGGTACCAAACTCTCCAGTTAGAAAAGGATCATTTGTTGGAAAAAATGCAGTACTGATGCCATGCTACGTTAATATTGGTGCTTATATTGATGAAGGCACCATGATGGATACTTTTAGTCGTGCTGGGAGTTGTTGCCAAATAGGTAAAAATTGTCATATCTCTGCTGGAAGTGGAATTGGTGGAGTATTAGAGCCTGCTCAAGCATTACCAACTATTATTGAGGACAACTGTTTTATCGGAGCAATGTCAGAGGTTGTTGAAGGAGTAACTGTTGGAGAAGGATCTGTTTTAAGTATGGGAATGTATATTGGACAATCAACCAAAATAGTGAATAGGAAAACTGGAGAAATTACATATGGAAAAATTCCTCCTTATTCTGTAGTTGTTCCTGGATCGTTACCTGATAAAAATAACGCGTCTGCACCTTCGCTATATTGTGCAGTAATAATTAAACAAGTTGATGAAAAAACAAGATCTAAAACTTCTGTTAACGATCTACTAAGAGAATAAATTTTTAATGACAACTATTAATGAACTTCAATTAGCTAAGGAGCTAATTAAATTTCCAACAGTAACACCTGTTGATGCTGGTATTATGAAGTTCTTAGAAAAAAAACTTAAAACTCTTGGCTTTAAAACTAAAATTTTAGAATTTAAAGAGAAAGACAGTAAGTCAGTAAAAAATCTTTATGCAAGACTTGGCAATCAAAGTCCAAATTTCTGTTACGCAGGTCACTTAGATGTTGTTCCAGCAGGAAATTTAAAAGATTGGACAGTAAACCCATTTAAACCCTCTGTAAAAAAAGGTTACTTAATTGGAAGAGGTGCGAATGATATGAAAAGTTCAATTGCTGCATTTGTTTCAGCAGTGAGTAGTTTCGTTGCAAATAAAAGGAAATTTAATGGCTCTATTAGTCTTTTAATTACCGGTGATGAAGAGGGAGTTGCAATCAATGGAACTAAAAAAGTAGTTGAATATTTAAAAAAGAAAAAAGAAAAGATAGATTTTTGCTTAGTTGGTGAACCTACTAACCCTAATAAATTAGGTGAAATGATTAAAATTGGGCGAAGAGGAAGTATGACTGGAAGACTTTCAATTATAGGTGTGCAGGGCCATGTAGCTTATCCCCAAAGAGCAAATAATCCATCTACAGCTATTGTGCAAATATTAAAGGAATTAAAAGATATTAAATTTGATAATGGTACAAGGGATTTTCAACCAACAAATCTAGAAGTTACCAAGATAAATATTAATAATTCTGCGGACAATGTAATACCAGGATTAGCAAATGCTACATTTAATATTAGATTTAATAATAAGCACAGTTCAAGTTCTATAAAAAAGAAAATTGATAAAATAATAAAAAGAATATGTAATAAAAATAAATCAAAATAT